>ERZ1090862.798-NODE-800-length-14124-cov-6.144644_pt1 | contig 14124 bp, 10 predicted proteins | sample MGYA00478481_ERZ1090862 | MGnify/ENA primary metagenome ERZ1090862 (study PRJEB33644, sample SAMEA5815745) | chicken gut metagenome | biome: Chicken; feature: Gastrointestinal Tract; material: Caecum | place: Ireland | collected 2019-01-01 | study: A study of the... | reverse complement strand
GTGTTCCTTCTCTTCCGGAACAGCGCAAAATTGCTGAATGTCTGTCTTCATTAGATGATGTCATCAATCAGATAGATGCAGAACTTTCAGCATGGAAAGAGTTCAAAAAAGGTCTGTTACAGCAGATGTTTGTATGAATATTTTCTGGGGAATCCAGATGGAATTTTATAAGAAATTGTGATACAATTTGAGTGAAAAAAATAAAATAAAGTTGTTCATGTCTGAAATCCGAGGGAACGTTGCAGGTGGTCTTGACGTAAATCCTAGCTTAAAAATCGTCCGGGAGTCCTGTGGGGGTGACGAACCACAGGACGAGGGATACAGCTTGTCAAACAGAAAGAAAAGCGGTGAACAGATGAGGGAGATGTGAAGTCTCCGGATTCTGTTTGCCGCTTTTTCTTTTGAAAAAATTTTAGAGAAAAGAGAGGTATTGAATATGAGCAGTGTAAAAGATGTACGCCAACAGTTGGCAAAAATGCAGCGGGAAATGGAAGCAAAAGAATTGGAACTGTATCGTGCGCAGGCACAGCCGCTTCTGGATTCTTTTGTGGATTTTTTGCTGAATGATAAGGAAATTTGTAAGAAGTTAAAGGACTACAATAAAGAGGAAATTCGCTTGATTGCGGCACAGTTTGGGAAAGATTTTGACCGCATCGTGTCAGAGTGCAATACAGATATCGAAGTGGCAAGACAGAAGAGAGCAGAGCGTACGGCGAAGAAAAAAGAGAGGGCGGAGGCAGCGAAAACAGCTAGAACAGAAGAGAACAGTACGCCGGTAACGGAGCAGACACAGGAGACAACCACACGTCCTCCGGTAGGGAGAACATTCCGGATGACCGATATTCCGGGGTATGTACCACCGGGAGGTGAGTATGATTATTAAGCATAGGAAATCCGTTGACGGGAGCGTTGGAAGTCATGTTCTTGTATGATGGACATAAAGGACTTCCGTGGCGGATAAAGATATGTGTTCGGGGATGGGAGATACGGGATATAGACTGATGGGGTAACAGACACAGGTGGTGTCCATGAGTGGATGGAGACTGTGTCTGTAAGAAAAGAGAGTCTGAGAGAAAAACCTGTGGTTGGTCTTTCAGAATGGCAACGGGAGGTAAGAGTTCCGTTGACAGGAAGGTTAAGGGTCCGGCACCGCAAACCGCTGGCGCCCCGAAGCCTGCAAGAAGGAAGGGGCTGCGGGGACACGCAGGCTCCCGCACAGGGACGCCGGTCATGCCCCGGTATGGGGAAATCCGGCGTGAGGGGTTTCGGCGGAACCGCCGACAAACCCTCTACTTGCATTTCAAATCGGTTCCGCAAAATTACTTTTCAGTATTTCTGACATCAGACGTTGCCAAAGCTATGGGATAGGTTTGGTGACGGCGGATTTTGCGGACAGAAAATGTGGCAGGCAGGCTGTATTGTAAGACGTATGGGGACTGCCATCGATAAGAGCCGTATCTCTTTAGATACGGCGAAGAGACACGCAGTAGGCGTGTCATAGCAGCTACGGAAGGAGGTGCCTGGTAATGGCAGAAGGGAAAACGGCGGCAAAGAGCCAGCAGGAAAACCAGATGGACGGGGAAGCGAAGCAGAAAGAGATGATGGTGAAGGTGACGGCAAGGATTGCACAGAACGTGAACGATATTATCAGGGAGATAGCAGATGAATATGGTGTGAGCTTCTCTGAGGTTGTAAGGCTTTCGATAGACGGACATCTGGAAAATTATCTGGGAATTGTTCGGTACATAGATAAGCGGCAGGCTGATGAAATCAAGAAGCAAACTATCCGGCTTGCGAATGAAATGGAGAGTATCCGGAATGAGTTGAAGCATATTGGTGTAAATGTGAACCAGATTGCAAAGGGGAATAACTTTGCTGCGCAGATAAACCGTCTGTATGATATGCATTATCAAACGCAGGACCGGAGAGAGAAGACGGAAATTCTGTACCAGATTCGGAATCTGGAAACTCTGCAGCAGGAAATTCATGTTAGGAACCTGCGTCCGGATGCACAGAAGAAATGTATGGATAGATACGAGGAAGTGAGCAGGGAGGTGGCTAGAGCGTTATGGCGTATTCGAGGGTAACTAGGACAGCTTTCGGTCGGGATGCGCTTGAGTACGCTGCCGGACATGGAATGGGACACAACCATAACGAGCATCGGAACGTAGATGTCGGATATGTGAACTTGTTACCTGATATTGACCCGGCTTACCAGATGGAAATGTACTGGAACCGTGCGAGAGCAAACCATAAAATACAGGTACTCCGTGTGGTCCAGAGCTTTAGTAAAAAGGAGTTAAATCCACAGGATGAAAATGATATCCTGACAGCAAACCTGATTGGACAAGAGTTTGTACAGAAGTATTATCCGAACCGTCAGGCGGTGGTCTTTACGCAGATAGACGGGAAGTCTGGGCTTGTACACAATCATGTGATTATAAGCGATACAGATATCTTTACTTATAAAGGTTGTACGAAAGAGCAGTATCATTTCCCGAAGGTCAAAGAGTGGACAAATGCGATTGCCGGACAGTATTTTGAACTGGATTCCGGCGTGCAGCAGGTCGAGGATAAGACAACACAGATAGAACGTCATAAGAGGGAGATTGGGGAATACGTATGGAAGGATGACTTGAAAGAGCGTATTACGTCAGCGATGGCGTCAGCGGAGTCTGAACAGGAATGGCTGCAGAACCTGGTGCGTACCGGCGTGAATGTCGAAGTGCATGATTCAAAGAAACGTGGGCGGTATTATACGTATGAATTGGTGGATACTTCGCAGTTCCCGGCAGGGAAAAAGATTCCGCAAAACCTGAAATCCAGGTCGTATAAGTTGGGGACTCTGTACGATTCTGACCATGTACAGGAGTTTTTCAAAGAGAAGGAATCGGAACTGGAATTAGAGCGGAAACGGCATGGTTTGAGTGCGGATGCTGACGCAAGTTCTTCTGTAACAGAAGAGCCGGAACCGCAGGTATCTGTGTTAGAAAAAGCATCACAGGAGAGTGATACGGCAGCAGCTGCTGCGGCGGTGCAGATGCAGCGCAAGCGGGAGAAAGAGGAAGCGAAACAGCGCCTGAAAGAAGAAGTCCGTAAGAAAATGGAAGCTCGTCATGCAAGAGAAGAGGCAGAGCGGGAGGAAGCTCTGCGGAGGAAAGAAGAACAGCGAAGACGAGAAGAGGAACAGATTGAGAATAGAAAGCCGTCACAGACAATGCCGTCTGTGCGTACTATCCGGGGTGAGGATGGAAGCGTCCGCATTGAGGCAGTCGGAAAGAGAAAAGCCCAGTTCCATAATCCGGATGGTTCGGTTGACTTGACAATGGAATTACAGATGAAAGCGGATGAGGAGCGGCGAAGACGGAATGCGAAGCGAGAAAAGGATATTGGTATCCTGCAGACAGATGGCTGCCGCCTTCTTGATGAGGTTCGTGATATCAATCAACTCAGAAGCAGGACGGGCAAAAAGGGTAAGAAAGGGTCATCTCGGCGTCAGATTACCGGGCGAGAGGTTGCAGACCGGATTGACCGGTCAGTACAGTGGCAGGAACGGAAGAAGAATGACCGGGGATTCGGAGAATAGACGAAAAGAACCACGGATTTTTGCCGTGGTTTCTTTATGTCCAATATGTGGGCGATTTATGGGCATAGTGTGTGACATTGTGTGCCCAAAGTGTGGCACATATACGCTAATAGGTTATAGATGCCTAAAGAATGTGCCACATCATGCCCCTATTTTTCCCACAGTGTGGAACAAATGTGGCACATTGTGTGTGACATATACGGGGGTTATATGAAATGTGCTATATTGTGACTACATCATGGTACATTCTTCATGCGACTATGTTTCTATGATTTCATATTACTATGAAAATATGATTTTTATTACATCCAGTACTTTTTTCTGGTCCTGTGGAGACAGTTGCTGGAGCGCATTGCCGAGTTCCGGCAGAATGCCCTTTGTATTTTCGTCAATCCCGGTCAGTGTATCTAATGAGATATGCAGGGTTTCGGCGTATGTGATAAGCATATGGCTGCTGCAGGTATTGAGACCTCTTTCGATAACAGATAGATGGTTCTTGCTAACGCCGCATGCTTTTGCCATTTCTTCTTGCGTGACATTCTTTTCCTGGCGGGCTGCTTTCAGCCGTTTGCCGAGTTCCTGATTGGTCATCATTGGGTTTCCTCCTCATTTATGAGACTTTTCTGTGTATCATTATACTATGAAACGAAATATAATCAATAATCCTCAAAAAAATAATCGAAAATGATGAAAATCCATTGACGCTATCATGAAAAAGAGGTATAATGTTTGATAGAGTCATCATATGTGATGATTTACAACAAAAACAGTATATAGATGTTCATGTGGAAAACTCAAAGGAACGGTGCCTTGTAGGGATGCTGGCGTAAGACGTCCGGGAGTGTTGCAGGGGTGACGAACTGCAAGACGAGAGTACAGCTTGTCAATATGGAAATAAAAGCGGTGAACAGATGACGGAGATGTGAGGTCTCCTGATTCTGTTTGCCGCTTTTTCTTTTGTGCATTTTCTTTGGGGTTACACTGGCAGCCCAGCTGCGGGAGCAGCAGATTATGCCGGTATCAAATATATTTATACAATTTCATAGAAAGGAGTAGAAAAGTTCATGAGTAAGAAAAACTTTTTTACAAAGGCGTTTGCAGGAACGCTGGCAACTTTGATGGCGGTTACACCTGCTGTTTCCGTACCTGTGTTTGCTGCACCTGGAACTGGACAGGATTCCACAGACCCGACCAATAACACACAGATAAAGAATGACCTGGAAAATTCTGATATCATTGATTATTCAAAGACAGGTTCTTTGACAATCTATAAATATGATATCACAGCGGCAGAAGCTGCCGGAGATTATCATGAAGGTGACAGATTCGCCAATGGTGAGAAGGATGCTGTAGTGGAAGAGACGATGAAAGACTATGCAGTTAAGGGCGTCCAGTTTACCTATATGAGAGTAGGTAACATTGAGACTTACAGCAACACAGAAGGCGGTTCTTCCCAGGTAAATGTCGTTTACGAGATTCCGGAGAAACTGGCTGAAATCCTGAAGTTGGATAAAGCAGATGCTTATGACATGAATGCTGGCGGTGTTGCTGAGAAATGTACGAATGAAGGCGTTCTTCATTATGACAGTACACAGCTTTCTGATGCATTAGCTGCAATCCTTGCAGAGGATGAGCTGAAGGCTACAAGTGACTTGGAGTCTTATCTGTATAATTATGGCGCTCAGGGCAACACGAAAGATGGTGTTGAGAGACCTGATAGAGATGCCAACGCAGATGTAAAGAGCATGCCGAAGACGGATAAAAACGGTTATACACACGTAGAAGGGCTGAAACTTGGTCTGTATCTGTTGGTTGAGACAGAAGTTCCGGAGCAGCTGACATCTACAACGAATCCGTGGTTTGTATCTCTTCCGTTTACGAATATGACACCGGATGAAGATGGCGGTGGTACTGGTGAAGAGGGCGGAAATTATTGGCTGTATGATATGACCTGCTATCCGAAGAACCAGTCCGGAAATCCGACATTGGACAAGAGCGTACGTAACGCCTATAGCAATACGAATGCTACTGCTGATAAGAACGGTACTATCAACCGTGGAGATACATATGCCGGAAATAAGGACAGTAATTCTCTAGTTGTATTTAACGATGACAGCAACAATCCGAACAATGCTGCTGATAAGGATGCAGCTGCTTATGTAGCAAACCGTGGCGGTTATACATCAGATGGTACAACTGCAGGTAAAGATGGTGCAAACTACAGTTACGATTTCGAATATCGTGATACCAATACTGCTTCAGCAGGAGATGTGCTTGACTACATCCTGGTATCGAAACTGCCGACGATTACATCCAAAGGTACTTTCCTGTCAGAGTATACTTTTACAGATATTCTGTCAGAGGGACTGACTTATAACCATGATGTAAAGATTGCATTTTATGACAATCCAACAGATGCAAATGCTAACAATACAAAAAATGCAGTCACACAGTGGAATCTGAGTGAGCCTGAGAAATATGACCAGCAGTATGCAGAGGTTATTGTAACAACCGATGATGGTACTTCTGAATGGAAAGATGGTTCTGAGCAGCTCACAGTGAAACTGACAGAGCTTGGTCTTCAGACATTGAACGGAGAGGGCACAAACGGCAATAATATTGCCGGACAGGGTGGTAACAAAGTAAGTAAAAACAGTTACAGTGATATGTACATGGTTGTTTACTATACGGTTACTGTAAACAGTGATGCAACGCTTGTACTTGGTGATGAGGGTAACGAGAACGATGTTGTCCTGACATGGAGTCGTACATCCGATGGTTACTACAATACACTGGAAGACAAGAGTTATGTTTATGCATACAGCCTTGACCTGACAAAACAGTTCTCTGATAACAAGGGTGATATGAGTAAGGTTGCCTTTAAGCTTTACAATACAACGGATGCTTATTATGTGATGGCAGAGCAGTCTGCGGATGACCCGGCTGTATGGTATGTAACCGGAAAAACGACCAGCAAAGAGGATGCTGCCACATTTGTTCCGACAGAAGATGGAAAGATTGTTGTATATGGTCTTGAAGCAGATAAATACGCAATGACAGAGATTGCAACGGATAACGGCTATACATTGCTTGAGGATTCCATTAATATCGTGATTACTCCGACAGACCGTGATGTAATTGCTTCTGTAGCTGGTACCACAGGTTTGACAGGAGACCAGGTGGATGCGATTATCGCAGCATACCATGACGGCATCATCAATGAGAATGGACAGTTTGTCAATGCTTCTAAGGATGAAATCTTTGGAAATGACGCAACCCGTCCTGCAATCGAAGATGCAAACGGACGTACAATCGGTAAGACTGATATGTATGTCGGTGCGATTGTTCCGGCAACTGCAACGGTAGATGAAATTTCTGCTGACATGAAGGAGCATACTTACACAGAAGGCGAAGGCACAGAGCAGAAGACATCTGCAAACGCAACCGTTGTACTGAATGTAGTCAATAACAAGAACTTCTTGCTTCCGCAGACGGGTGGATACGGAACAATTCTGTTCACACTCGCCGGATGCGCAGCTGCTGTTGGCGGTGTTCTGGTTGTGACCAAGAAGTCTAAAAAGAAAGAGGCTTAATTTCTGGAAGAAAGAAGCTGGATAAATGAATAAAAGGGGCATCGTTAAGGTTTTGATGGTGTTCCTGCTCTTTGGAATTGCAATAGCTCTGACGATGTACCCTTTCATCTCGAACTGGTTGTTTGAGAATAAGACAGATTCTGTAGCAGATGCAGTCGAACAGGCTGCTCAGGAGATGGATAATTCTGAGCAGCAGGCTGCACTTCAAGCTGCACGAGAATATAACCAAGTCCTTGCCAGTGGTCATGTTACATTGACAGACCCTTTTGTAGCAGAACAAGAGGGAGAATCTGATGAATATGAATCTTTACTGAATCTGACAGGGGATGGTGTGATGGGTATGGTTGAAATCCCGTCGATTTCAGTAAATCTGCCGATTTATCACGGTACATCCGAGGCGGTCCTGGAAAAAGGAGTAGGACACCTGCAGGGTACATCTCTTCCGGTTGGTGGTGAGAGTACCCATACAGTATTGACCGGGCATACCGGTCTCAGTAAAGCAAAGCTCTTCACCGATTTGACAGAACTGGAAGAGGGAGATGTCTTCTTCCTGCATGTCATGGGTGAGGACCTGGCGTATGAAGTAGACCAGATAAAGGTCGTGCTCCCTTCGGAACTGGATGATTTGAAAATCGTGCCGGGGGAAGATTACTGTACACTCGTTACCTGTACACCGTATGGTGTGAATTCACACCGTCTGTTGGTACGGGGGACACGTACAGATTATCAGGAAGCGGTTGAAAATCCGGAAACCTTTGAGGATAAAGAAGTGGAATCGAAGTGGATGGAAGAGTATAAGAAAGCACTGCTGATAAGCGTTGGATGCTTTATCGGATGTCTGGCTGTCTTAGGCATTGTCCGGCACTTCCGAAACAGGAGCCGCTGAACATGAAGTTTTTTGCAAAGGCTCTGTGTATAGAAATGTATGCGGAGCCTTTGTTTATTGATAAAGAGTAAACGAAAGGAGAGTTCAAAGCATGAAGCGTAAAGTAACATGTTTTACATCCATGGCATTGGCTGTACTGATGGCAGTCTCTCCGGTTGCCGGAAGCTCTGTCTCTGTATTTGCTGCAGAGCCGTCTGATGACATTACGGCAATCCAGGTGACACCAAACGAAGAGGATTCATCGGATGATAAGATTGTCGTAGAAACAAACAGCGATGCAATCGAGGCTGAGAAAGAAATGCAGGCTTCTGTGAAGGTCGGAGATGCCGGTGAGTCTGATATTGTGGTGGAGACAGAGTACCTGGCAGGAGATTCCATCCCGGTTCATGTTACGGCAGAGAACCCGACAGACAAAGCTGCGGATTTCCGTCTGTATTTCTGGGATTATGGTGAAAGCCTGCCAGAAGATAAAGGGGAATGGTCTGAGGTATTGACGGATGCCTGTGAAGATGTAAAAATCGCAGAGTTGCAGGATGCGGATGAATATGCTGTGGATTTGAAGCAGGGCGAAGATAACGTTCAAAGCAAGGCATCTTTTGTATCTGATAAAGATGACAAGGACCATCTGACAGCCGCTTATCTTTCGATGGAGATTCCGGCAGGTGCTTCTCTTGATACGGTCTTCCATATCAGTTCGGATGCAGCGGAGACTGTAACGGTTGTTCCTGCATTTGATATGGAGGGTGAAAATCCATTTTACGGGGATGCAGCTGTAGCTCAGTGGAAAGAGAATCCGATTGTAGTGGAAGCAGGTGAGACAGAAGATATTGCTGAGACAGAGCCGGAGACGGAAGATGCGGATGCGATTGTCGTGGAGACAGAGGAACCGGCAGACAGCTTCTTATCTATCTATGTCGGTGACAGTTCAGCAGGAGAAGAGGAAGAAGCCACAGAGACTGAAGAGCCGGTAGCTGAGGAAGAAGCTGGGTCAGAAAAATCAGATACAGAGGCAGAGCCGGAGACAGGTACAGATTCTGAAATTTCTGTAGAAGCAGAGAGCGAAGAGGAGGATTCTGTCGCACCTATATCAGATGCTGCAGACCTGAATGCATCTGATTTTGCTTCGATGCGGTTGGTTGTACTGGCTGATGATGCATCTGTGATTGCCAATGACAGTGATGTGATTGGACAGTATGAGGACGTGTATCTGCTTCAGTTTACCTCGATTCAGCAGGCAATGAACGCCTATGTGTATTATAAAGATAAAGTACAGGCAGTGGAGCCGGATGCGGTTGTGGAGACTGCTTCGGAGCCGGAATCTGATGTGGTGGCAGAGAATATGCCTGATATCCAGATGGATGAGAAGGAGAATCCCATTGCTGCATTAAGTGAGTTGGAAACATCGGAAGATGTACAGAATGAACATGGTGTTATCGCATTGATTGATACAGGTGTATCTGAGAGTGATAATGTGATTGACCGTGTGTCTGTGATTGATGATGCATTGGAAGGCAATGGACATGGCAACGCCATGCTGAAAGCGATTGTGAGCCAGGATACGGAAGCGAAAATCCTTTCCATCCGGGTGATGGATGACAGCGGTTTTGGTACGGTATCTTCTCTTGTGGCAGCGATGGAGTATGCCATTGAGCAGAAAGTAGACATCATCAATCTTTCTCTGTATGCAAAAGCGACACTTTCTACTTCTGTATTGAAGCAGGAAATTTTAAAGGCAGTAAATGAAGGCATTCCTGTAGTCGGTGCTGCAGGCAATAACAATGCGGATGCAGTTGGGTATATGCCGGGTGCTGTGGAAGAAGCGTATATTATTGGCGCTGCAAACGAAGACGGTTCCCGTTTGGAAATATCCAATTACGGAGCTACTGTAGATTACAATGTGGTGGCTGATTCTACATCAGAAGCAACTGCGCTGTTTACGGGATTTGTATCAGCAAATGGATTGGATGCTGTAGAAGATGCGTTGAATCAGGGTATGATTTATGCTGTGGATTATGCACTGGTTGGTTTGGATGACTCGTCGGATGACGCCGGTCAGCCGGTATCAGGAGATTCTGAAGAACCGGAGGAGCCTGATGAAACAAATTCAGATGAGTCTGGAGAGGATTATGATAAGGCAGCTTTCATTAAAGACTATAAGGAGAGCGATGAAAAAGCTCAGAAAATCCTGGATGAAAGCTGGGATTTAGGATATTCAGAAAACTATCTTATGGGGATTGCTCCTGCTTATGTAGGGGAAACCATCTGGTCCAAAGGTTTTTCAAGTGAGCTTGGAGAAAGAGGACAGATAGATGTCATCAGATATAATGACCCTGATTACTGGCAGGATTTTGATGTGCTTAACAATTGGTCTGAGGGTGTATTAGGAGCCAGAGATTCTGGAGAATGGATGTTTTGCTCGGACCCTAAACAACATTTTAAAGGTGGTTGGAAAACTTCTGTAGATGCCAGAAATTACTACTCTGAAGATACCGTCACACTTATTGCAGGGTTATTGTATTACGTGGATAATTATGGCTGCAGTGGGCTTAGCGATATTGATGACTATTATATCAAGCAGTGTTTTGTCTGGAGGGTACTAAATGAAATTAATCATTGGTACACAGGTGGTGACCGTATAGCATTTGAGTATGGAAATGGAGCGCAGGACAGTCAGGGACACTGGGTTGCGGACCATTATGCCGACATGTGGTGGGGCGGAACTGAGTGGGTTACGGCAAATAAGGACTATCTTACTTGTTCCGGAGAAATATTTGAGGGTGAAGGTCAGCCTATCAGCAGATGGACGTGTACTTATAATCCGATAGAATATACGGATATTACAGTGTCAAAGAGTTGGTCGGATTATAATAATGAATCAGGTGCCCGCCCGGGTTCTGTACAGGTTAGTCTTTACCAGAGCACAAGCAGTAATGTAAATACATCTGTAAGTCCGTATGATACAGTTACATTGGATGAATCAAATAACTGGTCCTATACATGGGAAGATTTGGTACATAAGGATGGAAATACGACATATTACTATGCGGTAAAAGAAACATCGGTACCAACGTATTATACGGCAACGTATTCTCAGCCTGGTTCCGGTACTTCTGCAACTGTGACCAATACGATACAGGAAGCGTACCTGAGACTTCATAAAGATTCTGCTTTGCCCGACATTTCAGATAACAACAACTGTTATTCACTTGAAGGGGCAGAGTACACGGTGTATACAACCCGGAACGGGAATAATCTTTCCGGAGCAGTTGGTGTTTTGACAACAAATGCAAACGGTGATTCGAATACGCTGAGATTATTGCCAAAGACTTATTATGTCAAAGAAACAAAAGCGCCAAAGGGATTTGAACCTAATGACCAGATTTATACGGTGACATTGACAACAGGAAATACCACATCTTCCCCGTACCAATTGAATGTGGAAGATGTTCCCGGCAATGACCCGACCGGTATTGAAATTGATAAGATTTACAATGGTCCAGATACGGACACTGTGAAAAAAATGCCGCTTACGGGAACTCAGTTTACTATCAAGTATTATGATGGATATTATAATACGGAGAATGAACTGAAAGGAAAAACACCGTTGCGTACTTGGGTGCTGGAAGTGAAAGAAATCAATGGTCGTTATATGGCTATGTTAACTGATAGTTATCTTGTTAGCGGTGAATTGTATAGGGATGGAGCTGGACAACCTTGCCTGCCGCTCGGCACTATTACGATACAGGAAACCAAAGCTGCACCTGGATATACTTTGGATGGTTATCTGAAGGATAAAAATGGTAATGTCATTGCTACAGACAGCGAACTCTATGTTGCTAAAATAACGGAAGATTCCGGCGCTGTTGCATTGCAGGGCGGTAATGAGTTTAAGGGAGAGAATACACCTACTCCGAATATTATCAAGCTGAAGAAATTTGATTCTGATGGCAAGACTCCGCTGGCAGGAGTTACTTTTGAAATCCGCAACAGCGATGGTGACCTTGTAGAAGAGACTAAAACCAATTCAAAGGGTGAGATTGTCTTTGATGACCTGTATCCGGATGTTTATACCATCAAGGAGACCGCTACGGTGGATGGACATACTTTGCTGAAAGACCCGATTGTTATCGAGGTTCCAATGATGTTGACAGATAAAGAAGTCAAAGATTATGGCATTGACACGAAGGATGAAAGCGTTGTTTATAACGAGGCAAATAAGACATGGTACATTCATGAGTTTACTTTTGAAGTAACCAATAATGTAACTTTCAAGATGCCGATGTCCGGTGGATTTACAACACCGATGACGTTTGTTCCATTGATTGCCGGCATGGGAATCATGGGCGGACTTGGCGTTATTGGATTCCGTAAGAAACGGAAGAAATAAGATAGTTTAGAAAGATTGAGGCTGTGGAACTCGGTTCCGCAGCCTCTTTTTCTTTACATGTTGCAGGCGTCTGCTATGATGTTGGCAACGGCATCGCTGCAAGGAATCTTATAGCATTGTATTTCGTCATCCCGCAGAGTCTGTATCTTTTCCATGTCGCCTTCAAATTCTTCGTATACATGGTTCTGTGAACCAATTACAGTAAGGGAATTGCCGTCATGTCCGTAGTACAAAATATGCTGTAAATCAAAGTCTTCGCCATTGATGGAGAGAACTTCCGATTGTGCGAAGATAGTGTAGATGGGTGTGAAAGATGCTTTCTTGCGGATGGAAAGCGTTGTTCCCTCATCTGACTCTTCGATTTTGGCTATGTACGTTGTGCCGGATACTGTGTAGCGTTCTTCTTGCATGGTCGTGTACCACCTTTCTTTGGATTTCTGCTAATAGTATACGCCTGCCAGTTCAGGTGACACAAGGGGATGGAAGTGACTTTTTCTGTGATAAATGAGGATAAAATGGGGATGGCACAGGGACTGTCAGGTACAATCATTGTAATTGATTGATGTGAATGGAAAATTAAATGAAAAGAATTGTATTTCATGATTCTGTGAGGTGCTGTGATGACTCAAGGATTCATTTTCTATGTGTTAGTAAGGATTTCCTCGTATGGGGTGAAAAATCGAAAATAAGGGCAAATTTGAGCGTTTTAGAGTTATAACCTGTTGGCGTATATGGTGAAAAATGTTGGATGGGCGGTTGATTTTTTTGATTCGGATTGCATATAATATAAGCAAGAAACCAGAGATGGTTTCTTTGCAGGTAACTTGAGTACCTGCAGTCGTTAAGCGTATGCGGTCTGGTCAGACAGGTGGCATGCGTTGACTATATTGGGTTGTGCATTCCGCCGCACTCTGAATAGATGTCATAGACATTAAAAGAAAATGCTCAAAAAGAAAGTGGAAAATAAAATCCCATCAGAGTGTTGGCTCCGATGAGATTTTTTATATGGCTGTGTCATTTTTGTATTTAAGAAAATCTAAAACATCTATAATACCGTCTATATCAGGTGTAACATAATGCTTATTTCCTTTTTCACATTCCTGCAGGTACTCTTGACATGCCTTTATAATATCAGATTCATGGCGATTGAGAATATTCAGGACGGTTGTATAGTAGGAATTGTCTGTTGTAACAAATTTGTCAATGTATGTACGTGTAACAGGAAATAATTTGTAGTAATGTACACCGTGTTTCCGACCACGGTTTGTATGAGAACTCGGTGGTAACGCAAAATATTGGCTTTTAGGAACAGTAGGTGAAATGTTGGACCGAAGCGGTACAACGAAATCATAGGACCTGTCCTGGTAGCGTAGTTTGATTAGTAAGACACACGGTCTGCCTTGCTCATTGTGCAGCAGTTCTTTGTCTATTTCATTATTTTTGCACAATTCATAAAACTCGGATTTTACTTTTACTAATTTTATCATATGTTTTTAAAAATACTCACTCCACTATACAAAGTGGAGTGAGTAGACCTTTCTTACAATTGGATGATATTCTACGTTAGAGTCCCGTCATCCTCGGAGACTATCCACACGACAATTGGACAATATTCTAAATTCATGACCCGTTGTCCTCGGAGTCAATACGTGACAATTGGATGATATTCTAC
>ERZ1090862.792-NODE-794-length-14226-cov-6.585985_pt1 | contig 14226 bp, 12 predicted proteins | sample MGYA00478481_ERZ1090862 | MGnify/ENA primary metagenome ERZ1090862 (study PRJEB33644, sample SAMEA5815745) | chicken gut metagenome | biome: Chicken; feature: Gastrointestinal Tract; material: Caecum | place: Ireland | collected 2019-01-01 | study: A study of the... | reverse complement strand
CATCCTTGTGGTCAAAATACCTTTTGACCACAACATCATAGAATGAAAAACAACATGGGCAGCAGAGAGGAAAAGAACATGAGCACAAAAGCAGTGGTTGCTTACGCCGATTTGGATCAGTATCAGCGCACGATCGTAGTCAGCGATATTCATGGAGACAATGAGGGGTTTCTCAAAACATTACAAAAGGCAGAATTCTGCCCACAGGATGCGCTTGTCATCGTGGGGGATCTTCTGGAAAAAGGAGAACACTCGCTGGAATTGCTGCGCACAGTCATGCACTATGCGCGTACAGGCAATGTGTATATGACCGCCGGAAATAATGACACGATCTTTTCCGAGTGGTACAGCAACGAAGTGACAGACGGGGAAATTCATGAATATATGAATGCCAGAGAAAATATTATCCTGCGGGAAATGGCCCGAGAACTGAAAATGGGTTGGCAGACACTGGACGAGGTGCAGGCCCTGAAAGCCGCCATTCCGGAACATTATGCCGCTGAACTGAACTTTCTGAACGCCCTTCCGCATATTCTGGAGACAGAACATTTTACTTTTGTTCATGCAGGGTTGAAACCCGGCCCGCTGACCGAGCAGGACAGGGACTACTGCCTGACGGTAAAGAGTTTCGGCAGTCAGACCCACCGATTTAAAAAACCGGTCATCGTGGGCCACTGGCCAGCCAGCAATTACTGCGAATCAATCATCAATGCAAACCCTTATTTCAACCGGGAAACCAACGTCATCAGCATTGACGGCGGCAACAGTCTCAAGCGCTGGCACCAGATCAATTACCTGATCCTGCGAAGGGATCAAATCGAATCTGGATCTTATGACGATATGCCCCGGTTCCGCGCACTGGACAGCCAGGAGGCGTCGGAGGATCCGCTGACGTTGGAATTCCCCCGCACCAAAGTGGAAATCATCCGGAAAACCGAGAGAGAAAGCATTTGCTATGTCCCTGCCCTGGGCCGTAAGATGAATGTGGCAAATGATCATCTCTACACCTATAAGGGCAAAGACTACTGTTACAACATGACCACTTATCAGCTGCCCGTGCAGGCAGGTGATGTACTCTCCTGCTGTGACGTGGAACCGCAGGGTCTGCTGGCAAAGCGCAATGGCATTGTGGGGTATTATACCGGAAGATATGAATTTTTATAGGGACCGTTCCTCCGGCGGAACGGTCCCTTTCTAAAATACCGAAAACCCGTTTACTTCCCATTTCCGGTCTTTTCCAGCAATGTATCGTAAATTTCCTTTGTGGCCTCATCATTCTCTCCATTGATGACCACGATTTTTCCGCTGACGTTCAGAACCACACAGCTGTCGCATGCGGCATATGTATAGCGGGTATAATCACCGTAAATTTCATTTTCAAACGAGCCCATAGAAACCCTGAAATTGCCCAGCCCGTTTGTCCGGATACCGGATACCTCATCCGAGGGATCCTTCGGCTCATAAGTGATGTCTTCTATTTCACTGTACTCTACTGTAAGATCCTTCCAGCTTCCCGTTTCCACAGTAAAAGAATTTTCACCGTAGACAATCTCCATATCACCGGTGAACAGTGTCCACCCTAAAAATACAGCGACTCCTACAACCACTGCCAGAGTAAAAATCACAGTTCCCGGTTTCCGTCTGCCTTTTTCCACACTTCCTTCTCTCACCTGCTTTCTGTAATACAGATAGGAATACAGGCACGGAACGAAGGCAGCCAGCAATACAATAACGGTAAACAGCACAATGGCAATCTCATATTCCGCAAACAGACTGCAGATCATCGCCAGAAGGCCGGCCGCCACCCATACTTTTCCACCGAATCTGTGTGTTGCGTTCCAGTTTTCCTCATTTTCAAGCGCCCATTTGACTTTTATCCCCATGGTCCGGTTCCGCCGGATCTTCGGAAAATAATTTCCGCAGACAAGAAACAGCACTCCAAAGCCGAAGCAGACCAGAGCTGTAACCGCCGAATACTTTCTCATCTTACTTTCCGCCAGAACTGATATGGTGCCGAACAACAGCGACATAGCCGGAAGCAGCCAGACGATCAGCCCTATCGCCTTTCTGCTCTGTTTCCTGTCCCGCTGATCCCGAAACGTAACCCAAAGACAGATCCAGTGAACAGCCAATAGAAAGAACGGCTGGATCAGCACTCTTCCCAGCATCAGCCATCCTGTCAACAGCGGCAGCAGGATCACCAGCGACGATACAATAAGTTTTCCCCTATTCTCCCGGATGATTTCCTTCATTTTCCACTCCTCCTCTCAGATCGGTAATCCACAGCATGATTTCTTCCAGCACCGAGGTATTCAGTTCGTAATAAATATATTTTCCTTCCCTCTGATCCCGGATCAGGTCCGCCTCCTTCAGGACAGACAGATGACGGGAGATGGACGCCGCGGTGACGGAAAAGTGTTCCACAATCTCACCCGCCGACAGTCTTCCGCCTTTCAGCAGATTCAGGATTTCCCTGCGGGTCGGATCCGCCAGCGCCTTTAATGTTCTCTGCAGACTCAATGTCACATCACTTCCTTCTGACACATCTTTTAACATTTAACCTAATTGTTAATTATAGAATATGACAAAAATATTGAAATGTCAAAGGCTCTATCTATCCGGCAAACTGCTGGTGTAACAATTCAGCCGACTAAGTTGTTACACAGGCTGCTTACCTTTTTTCTCTTATAGCTATGCTCACATCGGAGTTCCGACTTCGACCAAGTTACCGTCCGGATCATAAAAACGGACAACTTTCTGCCCCCAACTGTGTGTCATGAGAGGGGTGACATATCTGACCGAAGGATAAAGCGTTTCAAGTTTCCGCACAAATCCTTCCAGGTCTCTTTCCTCAAAATACAGTTCACAGGAATTGTTCTCCGGAATCACATCACAGTCCAGAAATTTTCTCCAGGTACTTTCCGCCTGGAGGACAAGTCCTTCCGTAAGTATCACATTTCCATCAAAATCACGGATTGTTTCAAGTCCAAAGAGTTCATAGTAAAACTTCTTTGATCTTTCCATATCTTTTACAACGATCAAAATGTTTTTCAGTTTCACAATCCCATGCCTCCCAAAAATCTCACCTGAACACCGGCGCTTTTCTTATCCTCTCGGATCCTCTTTTCCAATTCCCAGAACTTTTCCGACGGACTGCCGCCGCTGCTCAGTAATTCGATATATTCTTTATTCAGACTGTCCATATAAGCTTCCTGCCAGCCGGTAATCTTCTGCCGGAAAAGCTTCCAGTCTTTTTCTGTAAATCCCTGTTCCATCCTATTGTCTCCATTTTGATAGATATCTGAAATCTGAAAATCACATTGTCCCTACAGTGCGCACACCATAAGATATTCGTCATCCTTTTCCTCCCGGATACTGAAGCCGACATCCCGATACATTTTCACTGCATAATTGGCTCTCTGAACAGACAATGATACACTCTGATATCCGCGTTCTCTCAAAAGAGCCAGCATATTCTTCAGAAGCTGTGTGCCGATTCCCCGGCCACGGAATTCCGGGTACAGCGAAATTGCCAGCGAAGGGGTATCGTCGTCCACATGCCCGTAATCATTCATGATTCTTGTCCAGACGGCTCCCACCGGCCGTCCTTCCAGCTCAGCCACCAGACAGTGATCATCTTCGCGGGCGCCGAAATCCTCCGTATACACCTTCAGTTCCGGCTGTTCCACGATACCCCTGTCCGGCGGCTCTTCTCCATCGGGCACAAAAATTGCTTCGTACAGAAAATCTTTCAGTAATTCCGTCTCATTTTCCCTCAGTTCCCGGATCCTAAATGATCCTTTACCGTAATCGCAGACAAACTCTCGGGACATATCAAAACTCCTTTCATAAAGCAGCCAACAACGTAACCTCCGGCAGTTTCCGTATGGCGTCCCGTTTCGTTGAATATTTCTGACGCTTTTATGGATTTTCTTCAGACGCATTCCAGCGCTTTCCCCAGGGAAAACGAATACAGATACATCTTTTTCACCTTTTTCCCCGTCAACCGTTCCAACGCTTCCCGGTAGTACCACAGCTGTTTCTGATAACGTTCCACCAGGATCTGTCCGTTTCTGTCCGGCACCCAGTCCGTCTTGTAGTCCACGATGACCAGTCCATCCGACTCTTCAAAATAAGCGTCGATGATTCCCTGCACCAGGATCTCCTCTTGCTCCAGGTAATCCGCACGGATCTGAGAGGCGGGAACCGCCATCACAAACGGCTGCTCCGTATATAGCCTGCCCTTCTGGTACGCTCGTTTCATGCGCTGCCCCAGCATTCCCTTCGCAAGCCATACCAGATCACGCACCCGGACAGAGTCTGCCTCTTCCCGGCTCATTTTATTTTCTTCCTGCAGCGCTTCCAGCTGCCTTTGTACCTGTTCCTCCGACTCCGCCTTCGTAAAATCCAGACACTCCAGGATCTTATGGTATGCGGTTCCGCGGGCCGCACCCTGCAGAGCTTTCTCTTCCTTCTGCATAAACGCCGGAACGATCGGCACAAAATCTTCTTCCGGTTTCGGACGCAGTTCTCCTTCCTCTGGCTCTTTGTTCAAGCCGTCCTGCGTCTCATACATCCGCTCGCCGGCCTCCTCTTCTTCCTCCCCGGCCCGCTTCAGTTCACTGACCGTCATCTTCGCCGGGAGTTCCGTCACTTTTTCGAAAGGATAACGGAACGAGAAATTTTCATCGAGAAGCCTGGCCGTCCCGGGATCATAGACCTTTTCCGGATCCAGGTGCAGCAGTTCCTCTTTCTTCACCTGCAGATTCATCTGGTACAGCAGTTCTTCCTCCACCATATTCTGCGGCTGCTCACATCGGATCTCCGCCGGCGGATCCTGGGGATTGCCCGCGGAAACACCTGCCATACCGTTCCTGTTACCCTGCGCTTTTTTCAGGCAGATTTCCGGAATTCCCATCTCGTACTTTTCATACAGAGGGATCATGCATCTGCTTCCCGCCATTGCCGGCAGCACCCAGTCGAGATACGTGGACGCCGACGACAGTGCGGGATAAGGCAGTACCTTCGCCGATGCTTCCGCCAGCGATGCACATTTGCGGACCAACTGCTCCAGTTTGTCCACCGCACCGGTGAGGATCAGTTTCTCTTTCGCACGGGTCAATGCCACATAGAGCACTCTCATTTCTTCCGCCAGATTTTCCATCGAAAGCGCTTTCCGGAGCACCTGTTTCTGTACAGACGCAGACTTTTCCCTCCGCTCCGGGCGGATCACATCCGCTCCGATCCCAAGGCCGGAGTGAAGCACCAGCGCCGCGCGGCTGTCAGACTGATTGAATTTCTTTCCCATGCCAGAGACAAACACGATCGGGAACTCGAGGCCCTTACTCTTGTGAATACTCATGATCCGCACAGTATCTGCAGTCTCGCCCTGAATGTTTACCTCTCCGAAATCCACCTCATACTTCTGAAGCTGCTGAATATAACGGACAAAATGAAACAATCCCCGGTAACTGGTAGACTCGAAATCCACCGCCTTTTCGATCAGCATCTGCAGGTTCGCCTTTCTCTGTTCTCCGCCCGGGAGTGCCGCCGCATATCCACTGTATCCGGTCCGCTCCAGGATTTCCGTCAGCAGTTCATGGATCGGCGTATAGGGCACTTTCCGCCGCATCTCTTCCAGCAACGCCAGAAATTCCCGGAGTTTTCCGCGGAGCGTCTCATCCGCTCCGTTTTCCGCATACTCCGCACATGCCTCATAGATCTTCTGCTCTTTTCCGGAACATTTGAGCTCTGCCAGTTCTTTCGCGCTGCATCCGACCATCGGAGAACGGAGCACCGCGGTAAACGGGATCTCCTGCATCGGATTGTCGCAGATCTGAAGGTAATTCAGGACCGTCACGATCTCCCGCGCGGAAAAATATCCTGTCCTTGAAGTGCAGTACGCCGGAATCCCCGACGCCTGAAGAACCCGCTGAAAAGTCTCCGCCCATCCGCTGACCGTACGCAGGAGGATCACGATATCCCGGTATGACGCAGGACGGTATGTGCCGCTCTCCCGGTCCAGCACCTGCTCCCGTCCGATCAGTTCCCGGATACGCGCAGCTACCATATAACATTCCGCCTCGATCATCGTCTCCCGGCTGTGATCATCCTCCAACTCCGGCGCTTTCCGATCCAGCAGAAGGATCTCCGTGTCGTAAGCATGACGGACACTTTTCTTTTTGTTGGAAGAACCTTCCATGCAGTTCTCCTGAACTCCGGCAGCAGACTCGCTGAATGAGTTTTCTTCCGGGAAAACCGCGCCCGGATACAGACTGGCGGCATCATCATACACAATCCCTCCCAGATCCTCGCACATCACCCGCCGGAAAATATAATTAGAAGTCTCCAGCACCTGCTCCCGGCTCCGGAAGTTCTTATGCAGATCAATCCTCCGGCAGTGCTTTTTCAGATCCGAAGTCTCCCTCTGCCCCGCCGGTATCCCCGCCTCATCTTCCATGACGCCTTCTTTCTGAACTGCTGTGTCCGCTTTATCTCCTTCTGCCTGCTTCGCCGCAGCCGTTGTATTTCTCTCCACCTGCTCCTCCGCAGCCGCTGTATTTTTCTCTGCCTGCTCTGCCGCAGCCGCCGTGCTTTCCACCGGCTCTTTTACCGTATCCTCTCTCTGATATGTCCGGTACTTCTCAAGAAACAGTTCCGGCCGTGCCAGGCGGAAACCGTAGATACTCTGCTTGATGTCGGCGACCATAAACCGGTTCCAGACGCCGTCCTCCTCCCCGGAGACAGCCGACAGCAGGGCCTCCTGGATAAAGTTGCTGTCCTGATACTCGTCGATCATGATCTCCCGGTACTGGCGGGCCAGTTCCTTCGCCGCCTCCGTGCGGACCAGACGCCCGTCTTCTTTTCTCAGCAGGATCTTCAGCGCAAAGTGCTCCAGATCCGAATAATCCAGAAGATTCTTTTTCCGTTTCCGCTCCGCAAACAGTTCCGCAAAGCGCAGCGTCAGCCGGATCAGTTCCTTTACCGGCCCGCGGCTCACCGCCGTATCCGCCAGGATCTCCTCCTCCGTTCTGGAAAAATACTGTTCCTGCAGACCTTTCAGCAGCTTCTTTGTCTCCTCCCGTTTTGCCTTCACCGTTTCCTTCAGCGTCTCGTCGGCATCCGGATCCTTCTTTCTGGACAACATCGGAAACGCCAGCGCGCCAAACGCCTTCTGCAGCGTCTCATAGGTCCCGCAGTTCAACAGCGCCTCTGTCTGTTCCAGATCCGCCTGAAGCATCGGTTCATAGAGTACAGGCGCGCCCGGCCGGGACAGGACCACCAGCGTCTCTCTCTGCATATTCCGGATACTCTCCAGATTCTTCCCGGCCTCGCGCATCAGGTACTGCATCCACGGAGCAGCCTCCAATTCTTCCTTCGTGGATATCTCATAGGTTTCCAGACACCCGGCAAGCCATTCCTCCGGCCACGGATAGCTGGACGCAAAATCAAACAGATTCAGGATCAGATCCTCGATCCCCTCATCCGTCTTGCCCGCCGCATAGCACTCGATAAAGTTTGCAAACTCCGGCGTCTGTTCGGTATACCCTTCTTCCAGAACCTCCTTCACCACATCTGAACGAAGCAGACGGATCTCCCCGTCCTCCGCCATCCGGTAAGCCGGATCCAGATCGATCATCTGGAAATAATTCTGAATCACATAGGAACAGAACCCGTGGATCGTATTGATCTGGGCATGGTGCAGAAGCGTCTGCTGCCGCTGCAGGTGATCATTGTCCGGGTCCGTCTCGACCGCTTTCTGGAGCGCCTGTCCGATTCTCTCCCGCATCTCCCCGGCAGCAGCACGGGTAAAGGTCACGATCAGAAGTTCGTCCACATCGATCGGTTTTTTCGGGTCTGTCACCAGGGAAAGAATCCGCTCCACAAGAACCGCCGTCTTTCCGGAACCGGCAGCCGCGCTCACCAGAAGATTCTTCCCTCTCAGACGGATCACCTGCTCCTGTTCTCTGGTCCACTTTACTCCCATGTCTCAATATCCTCCTGCATCGCCTTGATCAATTCAAAATCATCCAGCGTTTTCAGTTTCCGGTACTGAAATCCCGGCAGCCGCTGGTCGAAGCCGCAGATCCCGCCGTAAGGGCAGAACGTGCAGGCGTTCCGCGTCCCCAGCTGATACGGCGACGCCTCCGCGTTTCCGTCCAGGATCCCCCGGCCGATCTCCCGGATCTTCAGCTCCGTATATTTCCGGATCACGGAAAATTCCTCTCGGGGCGCCACCTTGGAATAGCTGTTAAAACTGCCGTCCTTCTTGTAACCGACAGGCACCACGTCCGACGACGCCCCCGCGCCGACCGTCCGGTCCAGAAGCGCCACCACCTCCGGGTCCGCGTTCACCAGGCCGTCCATCTTCAGTGCCGCCAGAAGTCTCCGGTTCCACGCCTCGTCGCTCTCCCCGTCTTTTTTCTCCAGCATCGGGTCGCCGATATGGTAATAAAAAATTCCGGCAGGTTCCACATCCTTTCCCGGGTGCTTCTTCTCCTCCAGTTCCAGCGCCGCATCCATATAGACCACAAGCTGCAGCTGCAGACCGTAATACAGCGCGACCAGATCCAGAGAAGTGTTTCCGGACTTGTAGTCAATAATCTTCACATACACGGTATCGTTCTTCTCGCATACATCCATCCGGTCGATCCGCCCCCGCAGCCGCAGTTTCTCCTCGTCGGAAAGCGTAATATTGATCGCATCCAGCGAATCTTCCATCGCAAAGGACACCTCAAAGGCGCCCGGCGTGAAGCTTCCCTTTTTCAGCTGCTCCTGCAATGCCCAGACTGTTCTCCGGAGGATCCGTTTTACCCGGAGGATCATATACCGGTTCCGGCTGCTGCTCTGGAGGATCGTATTTCCGTAATCCCCGATGACAGCCTCGACGCTCTCATCGATTAGACGGTTTCTCTCCTCCTCGTCCAGGCTCTTCCAGTCCAGACCTTCCTTCTCCAGCAGCCGTGAAAACTGCTCTAACGCCTCATGCATCACACTTCCCATGTCGTTGGCCCGGAACTCATACTGCACTCTCTCCTGCAGCCGAAGCCCATACTCCATAAAATGAGCAAAGGCACAGGCAGCATATTTTTCCAGCCGGGTGGCACTGTTCGTCAGCACCTGACCGTACAGCGCATGGGCGGCGGTCCGCCCGATCACATCCTTCGGGTTTCGGAAAAAAGCAGCCTCCACATAGTCGGCGGCCGGACTCCCGGCCTCAGGATGGTTTTTATACCACCGGTACAGTTCCAGAAATTCCGGAGCCACCTGCCCTTTGGCCGCCTGGTGCAGTCCCTCCAGAAACGCAGGCAGCGCGTCCAGCGGTGTCTCCGGACTGTCTGACGTTTCTCCGGTCTCCAGAACCTCCAGCTTCGGGAACATCTTCCGGAAACTGCCGATCAGATAAGACGGCATCAGGCTCTCCCCCTTTGCGTTCGTCCGACAATAAGACAGATACAGCTTCTCCGAGGGCTTGGTCAGGTTCAGATAGAGATAAAACCGCTGCATATACATCTCTTCCCGGGAAGTCGGGGAGAGTTCCGCCTGATTTTTCTTCAGTTCCTCCCGGTCCGGCTCCGAGAGGATCCCTCCCGAACCGGTATGCCGCGGGATCAGTCCCTCGTTGACGCCGACAAAAAACAACACCTTGATATTTTTCAGCCTGGTCCTCTCATTGTCGCCGATCAGAACCTGATCCGCCGACGGAGGGATCACCGCCACCTGCGCCTCCTGGAACCCGGCCTCCAGGATCTCCTGGTAATCCGAAAGAGAGATCGTCTCGTCCCCGAGTACTTCCACCAGCTTATCCAGCAGTTCCATAACGATCCCGTAGATCTGCGCATATTCCCGGGCCATAGCAGCCTCACACTGCTCCTGGAACATATTTTTCTGCCGCTCCAGTTTTCTCTGGCAATCGCTTTTCACGATAAAGTCATAGAGGGTTTTCGTCTTAAAGAGGACCGACGTCTTCCGCTGCTTCATTCCTTCCGCAAGCGCCTCCACTTCCTCCAGGAAACGCCCCCGGAGTTCATTGATATGCAGCAGTTCCTCCGGCTTCATGCCGCGGTAACACCGGGTCCATGTCTCCCGGTACCGCTTAAATCCCCGGATTCCCAGCGCAATCACATAATTTTCCAGTTCATCGGTCTCCTCCCTGGAAAGGCATCCCATCCCGCACCTCAGGTAGCGGAACACCGCTTCATAGGAAAAGTCCTGAACGATCAGATCCAGCGCCGCCCGGAGAAACTCCACGAAAGGATTCATCAATACCGTATGTTTTTCGTCGATAAAACACGGGATCCCCGCCTCCCGGAAAATCTGCCGGGCATAGCTGGCATAAGAAGAGAGATCTCCGGAAATCACAGCAATTTCCCGGTAGCGGTATTTCCCGGCGCGGACCAGCTCATGGATCTTCGCAGTCACCGCACGCAGCTCTTCCTGGGGGTTGACCATCACGCGGATCGAGAGTTCCCCGTCCGGCACACCATTCCACTGCGCTCTGTTATAACGATACAGATTCTGTTCCAGGAAATCCAGCGCACTTCCCTCGCGGAAACGGCTGTGTACTCCCCGCTTCGTCCAGACCTCCGGTAGCACCTCGCAGTGTGCTTCATGGGCGCGGTCCAGAAGCTGACGCACCATTTTTTTGCTGGCAAAAAACAGGTTCTGTGGACCGCATCTCCCCACCGGATTTTCCCGTTCATCCATCGTCACCGTGACCATAAGCTTCGGACTCAGCCCCATCAGTTCTTTCAGCACCTTCAGCTGGATCGGCGTAAAGCCCACAAAACCGTCAAACAGGATCTCACTGGTCCGGATCTTCTCCGACTGTTCCAGCCTGGCGGTCAGAACCTCCAGAACCCCCTCCGGCGTCACATAGCTGTCCCGCAGATATTCCTCAAACGCCTGATAAATACATCGGATATCCTGCAGCTTCAAAGCCAGCAGCGGTTTTTCCTTCGCCCGCTCCCGCCACAGTTCCAGATCTTCTCCGGTCACCTGATACTGCATCAGTTCCGAGACAAGAGATTTCATTTTTGTCACAGCGCCATGGCGTTTCAGATTCTGCCCCAGCACCTTCAGATTTTTTTCCTGCTCCTGGGCGATCCTCTGGAGCACCAGCGTCTTTCCCGTCTCCGACAGCAGCGGCCGGAGTTCTCCTCCGGTCTCCTCAAAGATCCGGTAGGCAAGCCGCTGAAAACTCAGCACGTCGATATTCAGAATCCCGCCGTCCGGATGCATCGAGACAATCGTTTTCTGCGTCTGCATCGTAAACTGCTCCGGCACCACCACGAGAAACCGCCTGTCCGGGTGGCGCATAGCCTTTTCTATGATGTAACGGAATCCGTATTCCGATTTCCCGGCGCCGGAATTCCCGAAAATAAACTGTAATGACATTTCTGCGACCTTCCTTATCTCAGAGTTTCTTTTGTATCTTATAAGTTGCCCGACAAATGGGCATGAGACACGATTTTCAGAAACTGTCTGAATTGGTAATTCTCATTTCTCTTCTTTTCAGCTGCAAACTGTACTTTTCTTAGCGCTATCATAAATTCTCTCCTTGCTTCTTGTCCGGTAAAAACTGGTCCGTATATCTCTCGCTGCCGCAGACGCCCCTTCCTACCTTTTCATTCTTCAGACCGAGGATGATTTCCTACAGAACCTCTTTCTCCAGATAACATTCCAAAATATAAGATGGATTTTCATAATAAAAGCTGCCGTTGTAATCATCAATTAAATCGCTGACAAAAGAATTATAAACTTTTATCAGTGCGTCTACAATCCCTATATGCTCTTCCTCAGCCACTCCTTTGATCAGCCTTTTATATACCTTTCCGATATCCCAGTGTGTGGGAATTGTGAATTTACATTTTCCTACGTTGTCAAAATTCCCCTGGGATATCCCCGCTTCTTCGATAAAATCTTCACTGACCCGGTCTATGTTATCGCTGTGATAGACGTCTGCCAGATCATAAATTTTCTCAATTCTGTCTTTCCCAAGAGCATTGACGACATCCACCCGACGATTTTTCGTTTTTCTGGCAATATAATCGATAAGACTGCATGTAAAAAAAAGAGCATTATCCTTTGCACTTTCCCGTCCAATTTCACTCACTTTCCTTTACCTCCTCATATCCACGGTATTCCAGACATTTTAACGCTGCTTCCGTACAAAAATTTATCTGATGTGTCGGATACTTAAAAATCTTTCGTACTGTCATTTTTGGCATCCCCTCACCTCCATTCCATAAGATGCCATCTGTTCAAAAGCCAAGAAAAATGTCCGGAAATACAACGGCGAGGCGAACGCATCCGGTCCGCCTCTGCCGAAATTCACCGGGCCCATTCCGCGTGTTCCAGGACCCAGCTTCCATCCTCTGTCATCGTCTTCAGACGCTGATATTCTTCCTGCAGCATCTGTTTTCCGCGATCCGTGATCACATAAGATTTCCGTCTTCCCTCCTGTCCCGTCATCCGGATCACTCCATTCTCCTCAAATTTCGACAACATAGCATACAAAGTGCCCGGCCCCACATGAACACGGTCGTGGGAAAGTCTCTGAACTTTTTCCATAATATCGACACCGCAGCACTCGTCGAGAAGTGCCATCAGAATATAATACATCGGCTCCGTCAGCGTCTGAAACTGTTCCCTCGCCATCTCTTCCGCTCACTCCTTTTCTGTCCAAAACACAGATAAGATGCATCCGTTCCATCTTCTGAACGGTTACACGAAAATACTTAACCTTATGGTAACACATTTACAGGCAATTCTCCACCACCGAAATCAAAGTTTCCGCATCCCAGTAAGCATCCGAGGAGAAGTACAGTACACAGCCCGGATAAAAAATACCGCCGCGAAGCTGGTCTGTTCCCACTTCTATTTTTACACGGATCGCCTGCAATTCTTCTGTCAGTTCTTTGGCCAACTCCTGTTTTTCCGTTTCCGTCAACTCTGTCGTTTCCGATTTGATCTCGGAACTGCCGTCCCGGATCGCATCCAGCATTTTCTCCACGTCCTTTCTCCAGCAGTAATCCAGCAGCTGCTGACAGTCACTCTCATACACAGTTACCGTGATATCTCCGGTCCGTTCTCTGTCCGGCTCTTTTCCTGTCCCTTCAGCATCTGTTCCTCCTGTCATTTCTGATCCCGTTTCTTCCCCAAATACATAATCCACATCCAGACGACGCCGCGTTCCAAGAATACTTTCCCGTTCATATGCCTGATTGATTTCCAGTTCTACTGTCGTCTGGTCACCGATCTTCACGGCGATCTTATCTGTCTGCTGATCCCAGGACTCCTCCTGAGCCATTCCCGCTGCCACAATATAAATCAGTAATACAGCAGTGACAGCGATCATCCCCACCAGGCTCAGTATTGCTCCCTGATCTCTGGAAGTCTTTCTGAGATCCGCCGCCATCTCTAAAACAAAAGCAAAAACATACAAAGCGATCACCGCCCACATCAGCACATACTGTCCCGTGATTCCTGCAACTGCCGCCAACAAAATAAACGGAACCATATAACACCAGGTCCGGATATGCTGCCATCCAGTGATCAGTCCGCTGCGACTCCCGAAAAACAGTTCTCTTCCGGATTTCAACTGCAAAGTCTTCCAAAGATACATAAGCCCTAATTCCAACGACTTGTACAACTCGATCAGCAGACTGCACGACGTGATCAGGATCCCCGCCAGCAGGACATCGCTGAATAACCAATCCAGAATCTGCCCGTCGACAAGAGAAAGGATCCACATGGAAATAAGAATCAGAGGAGATACCAGCCTGTTCATCCGATAAGCCCCTTCCGCCTTCCACACATTCTGCAGCCGTTCCTTTGGCGTCACGATCGGCACCGCATCTTTCCGTGTTCTCCGAAACACGCAGAATTTCTTCCAGCTGTCTACCGGCTGCCAGCCTGCCGCTTCGCAGTATTCCCCGTACTCCTCCGCTTCTTCGCCCGGCCTCCGATCATCCTCTTTCCCCTGCGGAAAGACTTCCACCGCATAGACGACATCCGCCGGCGCCCCCTTCTCAAACACCAGTCCCAGGCGCCACTCGACAAAATGCCAACCCTTTCGCGCCATTTCTTCCAGATAAGCCGCCAGACTGTCACATTCCGTATACCGGTAAAACACCAAAATCCGTTTTCTGTTCCCCATACTTACCTCCTCCTGACGCATTTACTGCGTCAATAATGGTAGATTTGGAAGTTTACTTCCAAACT
>ERZ1090862.789-NODE-791-length-14247-cov-10.087514_pt1 | contig 14247 bp, 11 predicted proteins | sample MGYA00478481_ERZ1090862 | MGnify/ENA primary metagenome ERZ1090862 (study PRJEB33644, sample SAMEA5815745) | chicken gut metagenome | biome: Chicken; feature: Gastrointestinal Tract; material: Caecum | place: Ireland | collected 2019-01-01 | study: A study of the... | reverse complement strand
ACTACATAACAGGACCGAAGATCATCACAGAGGATACAAAGAAAGCGATGAAGAAGATCCTTTCCGATATCCAGGACGGTACTTTCGCAAAAGACTTCCTGCTTGACATGTCAGAGGCAGGCGGACAGGCTCACTTCCGCGCTATGAGAAAACTGGCTGCTGAGCATCCGTCAGAGAAAGTCGGCGAGGAGATCAGAAAGCTGTACAGCTGGAGCGATGAGGATAAACTTATCAATAACTAATCATTGATCATACAATAGGTAAGCGGCGAAACGTCCGGCAGAGGTCTGCCGGACGTTTTGTCATGATAAGGGAAAATGAGGAGAGAGGAGAGAATCTTTTGCGGAAAGAAGAGAACGGAACTCAGACCGGTGAAGCTGAAGAGGAAAATAAAATATCGAACGATAATGATTTCAGCAAAGGCAGTATTGTGCGGCATATACTCAGTCTCGCCGTTCCTATGACACTGGCACAGCTGATCAACGTGCTTTACAGTGTTGTGGACCGGATCTATATCGGACATCTGCCCCATGCATCCGCGGAGGCACTGACCGGGATCGGACTCTGCCTTCCGATCATTACGATCATATCAGCCTTTGCCAACCTGTTCGGAATGGGCGGCGCACCGCTTTGTTCCATTGCACGGGGCGGTCATGAAGAGAAACGGGCACAGAAAGTGATGGGAAATTCATTTACCATGCTCATCCTTACCGGCGCGGTGCTTATGGTTTTCTGTCTGGCTCTGAAAAGACCGATCCTGTATCTGTTCGGAGCAAGCGATGCGACATACGGATATGCGAATGATTATATTACGATTTATCTCCTGGGAACAATCTTTGTTATGACCAGCCTCGGTATGAATAATTTTATCAATGCGCAGGGATTCGGGAAAATGGGAATGCTGACCGTACTTCTGGGCGCCGTTATGAATATTATTCTGGATCCCATCCTGATCTTCGGGTTTGATATGGGAGTACAGGGAGCGGCGATTGCAACCGTTATATCGCAGGGCGCTTCCGCACTGTGGGTCTTTACTTTCCTGACGGGCAGAAAGGCGCTTTTTAAGCTTACCCGGGAATCCATGAAGCTGAAAGCATCGCTGGTGAAAGATATTTCTTTTCTTGGAACATCAGGATTCGTCATGTCCGTCACAAACGGTACTGTCCAGATCGTGTGCAATGCTGTGCTATCCCGTTACGGAGGGGATCTCTATGTGGGAATCATGACAGTGATTAATTCCGTGCGCGAGATTGCCACGCTGCCTCTGAACGGGCTTACATCAGGAGCGCAGCCGGTCATGGGGTACAATTACGGAGCGGGATGCTATAAACGTGTTAAGTCTTCCATTAAATTTATTACGGTAGTAGGGATTGCATTCTCCCTGATCCTGTGGGCGGTCGTATTTCTGGAACCGAGATTCTTCCTGCATCTGTTCACAAGCGAGCAGGAACTGATCGAAAAAGGAATCCCGGCACTGCAGATCTACTTCTGCGGGATCTTTATGATGGCGCTCCAGTTTGTGGGACAGTCTACGAATGTGGCGCTGAACCGGCCGAAACAGGCGGTGTTTTTCTCCCTGTTCCGGAAGGTGATCATTGTGGTGCCGCTGACGATCCTGCTGCCGATGATCGGCGGTCTCGGAACGGACGGAGTGTTCTGGGCGGAACCGGTGTCGAATGTAATCGGAGGTACTGCCTGCTTTACGGCAATGCTCGTCACAGTATGGCCGGCGCTGAAAGAATAAAAAAGAAGGCATCCGCCTGACGGTGCGGATGCCTTTTGTAATCTCTCTATGTTAATTAAGCAATGCTGTTTACAGCTTTTGACAGACGGGAGATCTTTCTGGAAACAGTCTTTTTGTGATAAACACCTTTGCTTCCTGCTTTGGAAATCTCCACGATCGCTGCGTGCAGAGCAGTCTTAGCAGCCTCTGCGTCTTTAGCAGCAACTGCAGCGTCAACTTTCTTGACAGCAGTCTTAACTTTAGACTTGATTGCTTTATTTCTTGCAGCCTTTGTCTCGTTTACTAAAATTCTTTTCTTAGCAGACTTAATGTTAGCCAATCTGTACACCTCCATATACAACATGAAATTTCAAATGTAAATCATGTGCCCCAGCAGATTCGGACACGGACGTTCCGCTGAAACATACTCATTTATTTTATGCTAACCGGAATTGCTTGTCAATACATATTTTGAGAAATATTGCAAAATATAGTAACAGTTCAGCTGTATCATAAGAGAAACAAAAAGTGAGGACGGATTATGTTGAAAAATTACAGTGTTAGGACAGACCTTGCCTTGGAGGAAAAGGAACGGTTTGAGTCGGATGATGTAGAAATTCAGGGGGTTGTACTTGAGGAGGAGTATGATGAAGAGAACGAACTCCGGGTGACACGGGTCGAAATCCGGACTGAGAACGGAGCAAAAGCTATGGGAAAACCTGCAGGAACGTATCTCACTCTTGAGACTCCTAACCTGGCGATCCCTGACGAGGAGACGCATATGAACATTGCGTCCAGAATCTGCGAGTACATTGGCGAATTGATCTGGAAAAATATAGATGAAAAAGATGCTGACATCTCGGTCCTTGTAGTAGGTCTTGGAAATCGCGAGGTAACCCCGGATGCCCTGGGACCTTATGTGGCGGATCACTTGTCAGTGACCAGACACATTGTAAAAGAATACGGAAAATACGCTATGGGCGTTGAACATGCGAATCTTGTAAGCGCGATCGTACCCGGAGTTATGGGACAGACCGGTATGGAGAGCACGGAAATCGTCAGAGGAATCGTAAAAGAGACCCACCCGGATCTGGTGATCGCAGTGGACGCCCTGGCTGCGCGGAACAGCAAGAGACTGAACCGCACTGTACAGATTGCAGATACGGGAATTCATCCGGGATCCGGAATCGGTAATAATCGGGCGGGCCTGACGGAAGAATCACTGGGGGTTCCAGTCATCGGTATCGGGGTTCCTACGGTTGTGGATGCGGCTACGATTGTAAACGATACGATGGAAAATTTTATTGCGGCGCTGGAGTCATCTGATTCCCTGAAAGGTGTGGGAGAGGTGCTGAGGTCTTACAGTCCGGGAGAAAAGTATGAGTTTGTAAAAGAGCTGATCGCTCCTCATCTGAACGGAATGTTCGTGACGCCGAAAGATGTGGACGAGATGATCCATCAGATCAGTCATACGCTCTCAGAAGCGATCAATATGCTTTTCCTTTCTCATGCATAAGTTCTTTTCCGGCAGCATACCATAATATCAACGGGGTGAAGAAAGGGGATGCTGCCGCAGGATGAAACAATCAGTCAGGAGAAATTTAAGACAGGCGGGAACGGCAACATCTGCCGTTCTTTTCACTGTCTTTGTCATATATACCGGTTCAGGCGGACTGAACGGGGAATGGAAGTATCATGTTCAGGAGAAGATCTTTGCAAAAGCGGAAGAGATGTATCTTCCGGCTTTCTCCTGGGTAAACCGCACCCCGGGGCAGGCGGCAGGGGAATGGGTGAGAGAAAAGGCCCTTGCCTGGATTCCTCTTGTAAGTTATGCGGAAGATCATGTATCCCGGGATTCCTCAATCGAAGATGAGGAGACACTGGCCAGGATCCTTGAGGCACAGGCAAATGATGAAAATGCAGTAGATGAGAATGGAAAACTGATCGGTGAACCGGATGAATCTGAAACGGAACAGCCGGCTGCGAACGTTACAAAAGTGGATACATCAATAGAGAAACTTCGGGATTTTGAATATCTGTTAAGTCATTTTTATACGGTAGACAGTTCCACTATGATCAGTGCGGATCAGCTTAACGCGGATGATCTTCTCGGCCGGAGCATGAAGATCGATACCGCTGCAGAAGGCCCGAAAGTACTGATCTATCATACCCATTCCCAGGAGGAGTTTGCCGATTCCACCCCGGGAGATACCTCCACAAGCATTGTCGGAGTAGGGGAGTATCTGACAGAGCTTCTGAATGAGAAAGGAATTGAGACGATACATGATACGGGCGTCTATGACATCATCAACGGGAAACTGGACCGGAGCAATGCATATGAATATGCAGGAGATGCAGTGGAAAAGATCCTGGCGGAGAATCCCACGGTGGAAGTACTGATCGATCTGCACCGTGACGGTGTGGCGGAGGGAACGCATCTTGTGACGGAGATCAACGGGAAACCGACGGCGAAGATCATGTTCTTTAACGGTCTGAGCAGGTCTCGGACAAATGGGGATATTGATTACCTTCCTAATCCATACATACAGGATAATCTTGCTTTTTCCCTGCAGATGCAGATCGACGCGGAAAATAAGTACCCCGGTTTTGTACGCCATATCTATCTGAGGGCGTATCGGTACAATCTGCATCTGATGCCGAAATCGCTGCTTATCGAGGCCGGGGCTCAGACGAACACGGTGGAAGAGATGATGAATGCAATGGAAGTGCTTTCTAATATGCTGTACGATGTGCTCGTTGAAGAGTGAAGCGTTGCACCGGTAGTGGTTTTTCGCTTGAAAACCACAAGGACTGGTGTTATATTATGTAATGGATTGTCCTGCGCTTATGCAGGATAAGGTACGAAATAAATATGTTCGCACGCCGGGGAAAGAAGATCTGTCTGCCGTACGGACATGAGAAGGAGAATGCAAATGGCAGGTAAGAATACATACGATGCGGGCAGCATAGCCGTACTGGAAGGACTTGAAGCTGTCCGCAAACGTCCGGGAATGTATATCGGAAGTGTCTCTACAAAGGGTCTGAACCATCTGATCTATGAGATCGTGGACAATGCGGTGGACGAGCATCTTGCAGGATACTGTACGGAGATTCATGTAACTCTGGAAAAAGACGGATCGGCAACAGTGTCGGATAACGGCCGTGGCGTACCGGTGGATATGCATGAAAAGGGTGTTTCGGCTGCGCGTCTCGTGTATACGACCCTTCATGCCGGAGGAAAATTTGACGATTCCGCATACAAGACCAGCGGCGGTCTCCACGGGGTAGGTTCCTCCGTGGTAAACGCGCTTTCTGCGTATATGGATGTAAAGATCTGTAAAGACGGTTATATCCATCATGACCGGTATGAGAGGGGCGTGCCGGTGATCGAGCTGGAGGACGGCCTGCTGCCGAAGATCGGAAAGACGAGAAAGACAGGAACAACGGTAAATTTCCTGCCGGATGATACGATCTTCGAGAAGACGAGATTCCGGGCTGAAGAGGTGAAGAGCAGGCTCCATGAGACGGCCTACTTAAATCCTGAGCTTAAGATCATCTTTGACGACAAACGGCTGGAAGAACCGGAACATATCGAATATCATGAGCCGGATGGAATCATCGGATTTATCAGAGATCTCAATAAAAAGAAAGAGACGCTTCACGAGCCGATCTATTTTAAAGGAAACGCAGACGGCATTGAGGTGGAAGTGGCGCTTCAGTATGTTAATGAGTTTCATGAGAATGTGCTCGGATTCTGTAACAATATCTACAATTCAGAAGGAGGAACCCATCTGACCGGATTTAAGACCACGTTTACCACGGTCATGAACCAGTATGCGAGAGAACTGGGGATCCTGAAAGATAAAGACGCCAACTTTACCGGGGCGGATATCAGAAACGGAATGACGGCCATTGTCTCCATCAAGCATCCGGATCCCAGGTTTGAAGGCCAGACTAAGACGAAGCTGGACAACCCGGATGCGGCGAAAGCCGTGAGCAAAGTGACCGGCGACGAGATCGTCCGGTATTTCGACCGGAATCTGGACACGCTCAAATCTGTCCTGTCCAGTGCGGAGAAAGCGGCGAAGATCCGGAAGACGGAAGAAAAGGCAAAGACAAATCTTCTCACAAAGCAGAAATACTCCTTTGACAGCAACGGCAAACTGGCAAACTGTGAGAGCCGGGATCCGAAAAAATGCGAGATTTTTATTGTAGAGGGAGATTCCGCCGGCGGTTCCGCCAAGACCGCCAGAGACCGTAATTTCCAGGCGATCCTTCCCATCAGGGGAAAGATCCTGAATGTGGAGAAGGCAAGTATTGACAAGATCCTTGCAAACGCCGAGATCAAGACGATGATCAATGCCTTCGGATGCGGATTTTCGGAAGGATACGGCAATGACTTTGATATCTCAAAACTGCGCTATGACAAGATCATCATCATGGCGGATGCGGATGTGGACGGAGCCCATATCTCCACTTTGCTTTTGACTCTGTTCTACCGGTTTATGCCGGAACTGATCTACGAGGGCCATGTGTATATCGCCATGCCGCCGCTTTACAAAGCGATGCCGAAGAACGGTGAGGAAGAATATCTTTACGACGACAAGGCGCTGGAAAAGTACCGAAAGACTCATAGCGGTCCGTTTACACTGCAGCGTTACAAAGGTCTGGGCGAGATGGACGCGGAGCAGCTCTGGGAGACCACTCTGGATCCGGAACGCCGTCTGCTCAAGCTGGTGGAGATCGAGGATGCGAGAATGGCGTCCAGTGTGACGGAGATGCTCATGGGAACGGAAGTGCCGCCGCGGCGCGCATTTATCTATGAGAATGCGACGGAGGCGGAACTGGATATCTGATAAACATGCAAGGAGAATGAACATGAACAGTGAATCACAGATCATAAGGACAGAGTATTCCGACCTTATGAAGAAGTCATATATCGATTACGCCATGAGCGTTATCATTGCCCGCGCGCTGCCGGATGTCCGTGACGGGCTCAAGCCGGTGCAGAGGCGTACTCTCTATGATATGTACGAACTGGGAATACGTTATGACAGGCCATACAGGAAATGCGCCCGTATCGTAGGGGATACCATGGGTAAATATCATCCTCATGGAGACAGTTCCATCTACGAAGCCCTTGTCGTTATGGCTCAGGACTTTAAAAAGGGGCAGGTTCTTGTGGACGGCCACGGAAACTTCGGCTCCATCGAGGGAGACGGCGCCGCCGCCATGCGTTATACAGAGGCAAGGCTGACGAAATTTACCCAGGAGGTATGCCTGGCGGACCTGGATAAAAATGTTATCGACTTCGGACCGAACTTTGACGAGACGGAGAAAGAACCTCTTGTGCTCCCGGTACGGGTGCCAAACTTACTTGTAAACGGCGCGGAGGGTATCGCAGTCGGTATGGCGACCAGTATCCCCACGCATAATCTCGGAGAAGTGATCGATGCAGTCAAGGCATACATGAAAAATGACGCGATCAGCACGAAGCAGCTCATGAAGTATATCAAAGGGCCTGATTTCCCTACGGGCGGTATCGTGGTGAACAAGGATGATCTGCTGAATATTTACGAGACCGGGCAGGGAAAGATCAAGATCCGCGGCAAGGTGGAAGTGGAAGACTTAAAAGGCGGAAAAAAACAGCTTGTGATCAGCGAGATCCCATATACCATGATCGGAACCGGGATCAGCAAATTCCTGAACGATGTGGCAAATCTGATCGAGACGAAGAAAACAACAGATATCGTGGATATTTCCAACCAGTCCTCGAAAGAGGGGATCCGTATCGTCCTCGAGCTGAAAAAAGGCGCGGATGTGGAAAACCTGAAGAACATGCTCTACAAAAAGACCCGCCTTGAGGATACCTTTGGCGTAAATATGCTGGCTGTGGCGGATGGAAGACCGGAGACGCTGGGGCTTAAGAAGATCATCGAGCACCATGTGGACTTCCAGTTTGAACTTGCCACCCGCAAATACCAGACGCTGCTCGCCAAAGAGAAGGAGAAGAGCGAGGTTCAGGAAGGTCTGATCAAAGCCTGTGATGTGATCGACCTGATCATTGAGATCCTGCGCGGGAGCAAGTCTGTAAAGGATGCAAGAGCATGCCTTGTAAACGGTGTTACGGACAATATCAAATTTAAATCCAATATTTCTAAGAAGATGGCGGCCCTGCTGCGGTTTACAGAGCGCCAGGCGACGGCGATCCTGGAGATGCGCCTCTACCGTCTCATCGGACTGGAGATTGAAGCTCTGAAGTCTGAACATGAGCAGACGCTGAAAAACATTGCCCGCTATGAAGATATCCTGAACAATTACGACTCTATGGCAGGTGTGATCATGGAGGAACTGGACGGCTTTAAGAAAGAATATGCCCGCAAACGCCGCACGGTCATTGAAAATGCGGAAGAGGCAGTATATGAGGAGAAGAAGATCGAGGAACAGGAAGTTGTATTCCTGATGGACCGGTTCGGATATTCGAGGACAGTCGACACTTCTGTCTATGAGAGGAACAAAGAGGCGGCTGACAGTGAGAACAAATATGTGGTGCACTGTATGAACACAGGAAAACTGTGTATCTTTACGGACACAGGACGCATGCATCAGGTGAAAGTGCAGGACGTGCCGTACGGAAGATTCCGGGATAAGGGAACGCCGATTGACAATGTCAGCAATTATTCTACCAGCGATGAACAGATTGTTATGGTATGTGATTCCGAACAGATGCGTTTTGCATATCTGTTGTTCGCGACAGCTCAGGGGATGATCAAGAAAGTTGAGGGAACACAGTTCCAGGTCTCCAAGAGGACCATTGCAGCTACCAAGCTTCAGGAAGGAGATTCCCTCATTGCGGTAAAAGTAGTCAATGACAGCCAGCAGACAGTGCTGCAGACGAAGAACGGATATTTCTTAAGATTTCCGGCAGCCGATATCCCTGTGAAGAAGAAAACCGCCGTAGGCGTGCGCGGAATCCGTCTCCAGAAAAAAGATGAGCTGGAGCATGTATATTTATTTGAAGAGGGAACAGAAACAAAGATCAGTTATAATGAAAAGGAAGTCACGCTGAACCGGCTGAAACAGGCGAAACGTGACGGAGTCGGAACGAAATACAGGGGATAGCTGCGACAGTTCGAAAATCCTTTTTAATTTAACCCTTGCATTCTGTGGAAACTGGTGGTATACTTACCAATAGTTACATAAAGAACCCGGCAGAAGAGTGGACGAAAGTTCACTCTTCTTTGTTGGTAAGGAGGAAGTATATCGTGTCGAAAAGGGAAGAGTATGAACAGAGAACAGAAGAACTTCTCGAGCCGGTCATTGCAGAGCTTGGATTTGAGCTGGTAGATGTGGAATACGTCAAAGAAGGAGGCACCTGGTATCTCAGGGCTTATATTGACAAACCGGGCGGGATCACCGTGGACGACTGCGAGGCAGTCAGCAGGAGATTCTCGGATATCCTTGACGAGAAAGATTATATCGAGGATTCCTATGTGTTTGAGGTGAGTTCACCGGGCCTTGGAAGACCTTTGAAGAAAGAGAAAGATTTTGCAAGAAGTATCGGCGAGGAAGTGGAGATCCGCACTTACCGCGCAATCGACAGACAGAAAGAATTTGTCGGGATTCTGAAAAGTTATGATGACAATACAGTAACGATCACCTATGAAGATGATACGGAACAGACATTTGACAGGACAGACATCGCTTTGATCCGTCTGGCTTTGGATTTTTAATTATTTAGGAGGAAACGTAAGAATGAACACAGAGTTAATGGAAGCATTGACAATTCTCGAGAAAGAGAAGAACATCAGCAAAGATGTGATGATGGACGCGATTGAAAATTCTCTGATCAGCGCATGCAAGAACCATTTCGGCACGGCGGAGAACATCAAGGTGATCATGGACCGTGAGACATGCGACTATGCAGTGTATGCGGAGAAAACAGTTGTGGAGGAAGTGACGAATCCGGCGCTGGAGATCAGCCTTGAGGAAGCTGAGAAGATCGATTCGGCGCTTCAGATCGGCGATGTGGCGCAGATTCCGGTCCAGTCAAAGGAATTCGGACGTATTGCCACACAGAACGCAAAGAACCTGATCCTGCAGAAAATCAGGGAAGAAGAGAGAAAGGTTGTCTTTGATCAGTATTTTGAGAAAGAGAAAGATATCGTTACAGGTATTGTCCAGCGTTATGTAGGAAAGAATATCAGCATCAATCTCGGAAGAGCGGACGCCATGCTGACGGAGAACGAACAGGTCAAAGGAGAGGTGTTCAAACCCACAGAACGTATTAAACTCTATGTAGTTGAAGTGAAGAACACACCCCGCGGTCCGAAGATCCTTGTATCCCGTACACATCCGGAGCTTGTAAAACGACTCTTCGAAGCGGAAGTTGCCGAGGTGAGAGACGGAACAGTGGAGATCAAGAGCATTGCCCGCGAGGCGGGATCGCGTACGAAGATGGCGGTCTGGTCCAATGATCCGAACGTGGATCCGGTTGGAGCCTGCGTAGGTATCAACGGGGCGAGAGTCAATGCGGTTGTGCAGGAACTCCGCGGTGAGAAGATCGATATCATCAACTGGGATGAGAACCCGGCTCTTCTGATCGAGAATGCCCTGAGCCCGGCAAAAGTTATTTCCGTTATGGCGGATCCGGAGGAGAAAGTTGCAAATGTGATCGTGCCGGATTATCAGCTCTCTCTTGCAATCGGTAAAGAGGGGCAGAACGCCCGTCTGGCGGCAAGACTGACCGGATATAAGATCGACATCAAGAGCGAGACTCAGGCGATCGAAGCCGGCGATCTTCCGGAGAACTATATGGAACAGATGGGTCTTATGGGCGAGGAAGGATATACCGGCGATTATGAGGAAGAGTATGAAGAAGGCGCCTATGACGATTACGACAGCTATGACGGAACAGATGAATACGACGGAGATTATGACGCTCCGGAGGAATCCGAAGAGACGGAAGAGATCGAATTCGTAGAGACAGATAAAGAGTAAAATCGGAATATGATCTGAAGGAGTGGTTTTTTGGCAGGGAAGAAGATCCCCATGAGAAAATGCGTGGGATGCGGTGAGATGAAACCGAAGAAAGAACTGATGCGTATACTGAAAACAGAGAGCGGGGAGTTTATTGTTGACGCCGCCGGCAAGAAAAACGGAAGAGGCGCATATATCTGCCGTTCGCTGGACTGTTTTAAGAGTGCGGTGAAGTCGAGGGGGCTGGAGCGCTCTTTTAAGCAGGAGATTCCACAGGATGTATATGACAGGCTGGAAAAGGAGATGGGCGAGATTGAAAAAGAGGGATAAGATCCTGTCTCTGATCGGGCTTGCGACGAAAGCGGGAAGATGCATAAGCGGCGAGACGATGACGGAGAGCGAGACAAAGTCGGGAAAGGCGAAGCTTGTGATCGTTGCATCGGACGCATCAGAGAATACGAAGAAAAAATTTCAGGATATGTGTAAATTTTACAAAGTTCCAATTTGTATTTACGGAGATAAAGATACCTTAGGGCATGCAATGGGAAAAGAATTCCGTGCATCTCTGGCGATATTGGACGAAGGATTTGCAGACGGAATTCGAAAAGAGCTTAATGATCGAGAGGATATTGCATAAGGAGGTAGTTGATATGACGAAAATGAGGGTACATGAACTGGCCAAAGAGCTGGGGATGGAAAATAAAGAACTTGTAGACATTCTTCAGAAGAAAAATGTGGAGATCAAGAACCATATGAGCACGATTGAGGACAATGTGGCTGACGAGATCCGGCGCGAGATGTCCGCAAAGAGCGGAAAAACTACAGGGAAACCAGCGGAACAGGCTGAATCAAAAGAGACCGCGGCGCCGAAGAAAAAGAATCTTGCTTTTGTGATCCGTCCGCAGAACTCCAAGAACAGCAGCAGGATCCAGGGAAACCGGTCTGCACAGCGTCAGGCACGTTCCGGGCAGCCGGGAACACGTCCGGCTCATGGCGCACGTCCGGCAGGCGATAGACCGCAGCGCCCTGCCCGCCCGACGGGAGAGGGAAGACCTGCAGCGGAAGGAAGACCGTCAGGCGAGCGTCCGGTACGTCCGGAGCGTTCTGCACAGCCGGCACGCAGTGCAGGAGAGGGAAGACCTGCAGCAGAAAACAGGCCGTCAGGCGAGCGCCCGGTACGCTCAGAGCGTCCGGCACAGCCGGCACGCAATGCAGGAGAAGGCAGACCTGCAACGGAGAACAGACCGCAGGGAGACCGTCAGGCTCGCCCGGATCACGCTTCACACGGGACACGATACGGTGAAGGCAGAGGGGCTCAGGAGCATCAGCCAAGAGGCGACAGACAGGGGTCCGACCGTCCGCAGCGAGGCGACAGACCGCAGGGCGGCCGTTCATTCGGAAACGGAAGAACCGGGCGTCCGGAAAGAGGCGGCCGCGATCAGCGCGGAGGCCAGGGAGCACGTCCGGAACGGAGAGAGTCACGAAGAGATGAGATGAGCACTCCGGTTATGGAACAGCAGAAGAGTCAGAGAAATAAAGCAAAAGATAAAGAACGCGACAATAAGAAAAAAGAATACAGAGACGAAGCTTTTGAAGGAAAAGGAAAAAAGGGCAGAAAACAGAAGCAGGTTGCGGAAGTAAAGAGACCGCAGCCTAAGGAAGAGAAGAAGGAAGAAAAGATCAAACAGATCGTCATTCCGGAAGTCCTCACGATCAAGGAACTGGCCGACAAGATGAAAGTAGTGCCGTCTGTGATTGTAAAGAAACTTTTCCTGCAGGGCAAGGTTGTTACTGTAAATCAGGAGATTGATTATGAGACGGCGGAGGAGATCGCACTTGACTTTGATGTACTTTGTGAGAAGGAGGAAGTCGTCGATGTAATCGAAGAACTCCTCAAAGAAGATGAAGAAGACGAAAACCAGATGGTAAAACGTCCGCCTGTAGTCTGCGTTATGGGTCATGTCGATCACGGTAAGACTTCTCTTCTGGATGCGATCCGCCATACGAACGTGACAGACCGTGAGGCCGGTGGAATTACACAGCATATCGGAGCTTATGTGGTAGAGGTCAACGGGGAGAAGATCACTTTCCTTGACACACCGGGACATGAGGCATTTACAGCTATGCGTATGAGAGGCGCCAGCTCTACGGATATCGCCATCCTCGTAGTTGCAGCGGACGACGGTGTGATGCCTCAGACTGTAGAGGCTATCAATCATGCAAAAGCCGCCGGGGTTGAGATTATCGTGGCGATCAACAAGATCGATAAACCAGGCGCTAATGTTGAACGTGTGAAACAGGAACTCACAGAATACGAACTCATACCGGAAGACTGGGGCGGCAGCACGGTATTCGTACCCGTATCCGCCCATACAAAAGAAGGTATTCCGGAACTGCTGGAGATGATTCTGCTTACCGCAGAGGTGATGGAACTGAAGGCAAATCCGAACCGCGCGGCGAGAGGTCTTGTCATCGAGGCGGAGCTTGACAAAGGAAAAGGTTCTGTAGCGACAGTCCTTGTTCAGAAAGGTACTCTCCACGTAGGAGATGCGATTGCAGCGGGAAGCGCCCACGGCCGTGTGCGTGCTATGATGGACGACAGAGGAAGACGCGTCAAAGAGGCAGGTCCGTCCCAGCCGGTAGAGATCCTGGGATTAAATGAAGTGCCAAACGCAGGTGAAGTGTTCGTAGGATGCGACTCTGAGAAAGAGGCGAGAAACTTTGCAGAGACGTTTATCGCACAGAATAAAGTGAAACTCCTTGAGGAGACGAAATCAAGAATGTCTCTTGACGATCTGTTCAATCAGATCCAGGAAGGAAATCTGAAAGAACTGGATATCGTAGTAAAAGCGGACGTACAGGGATCTGTAGAAGCCCTGAAGCAGAGCCTTCTCAAGCTCTCCAACGACGAAGTGGTGATCAAGGTGATCCACGGAGGTGTAGGAGCTATCAATGAGTCAGACGTAATACTTGCTTCCGCATCCAACGCGATCATCATCGGATTTAATGTCCGTCCGGATGCAACGGCAAAAGATATCGCAGAGCGCGAGGGTGTGGATATCAGACTGTACAGAGTCATCTACAATGCAATCGAGGACGTGGAGGCAGCCATGAAAGGTATGCTTGATCCGGTATTCGAGGAGAAGGTGCTCGGCCATGCGGAAGTCCGTCAGACATTCAAGGCTTCCGGTGTTGGTACGATCGCAGGAGCTTATGTTCAGGACGGCGTTTTCGAGAGAAACTGTTCTGTCCGTCTGATCCGCGACGGCGTCGTAGTATTCGACGGACCGCTTGCATCCCTTAAGAGATTCAAGGATGATGTCAAGGAAGTAAGAGCCGGATATGAATGCGGTTTCGTATTTGAAAATTATAATGATATCAAGGAAGGCGACAATGTGGAAGCCTATAAGATGGTGGAAATTGAGAGAAAATAAGTCTTCCGGAAAAAGGAGCGGCAATGAGAAAAAACAGTATAAAAAATACACGTGTAAACGCTGAGGTCCAGCGGGAACTGAGCAACATCATTCGCAGCGGGATCAAAGATC
>ERZ1090862.788-NODE-790-length-14254-cov-12.266709_pt1 | contig 14254 bp, 15 predicted proteins | sample MGYA00478481_ERZ1090862 | MGnify/ENA primary metagenome ERZ1090862 (study PRJEB33644, sample SAMEA5815745) | chicken gut metagenome | biome: Chicken; feature: Gastrointestinal Tract; material: Caecum | place: Ireland | collected 2019-01-01 | study: A study of the... | reverse complement strand
CAGGATTTAAAAGAGCATCGGTAGTGGCTTTATCTTTTCCGACTAAATTTGGTCTTGAACGCCCGACACTTGAAGGTTAGTTTCTCCCGACCCGAATACTGTTTGCTATTTCAGTTCTTGCTCCAGATCCTTGAATAAGTCAGAATGGAAAAACTCCTCAATGGTGATACCCAAGCCGTCACACAGCTTTTTGATGGTAGAGATGGTGGCGCTGCGGTTGCGCCCGCTGATGATGTTATTGACGGTGGATTGTGTGACACCGCTCATGTTGCACAGTTTGTTGATGGAGATGTTCTTCTCTTGACATAGTTCCAGAATGCGCTCTTTGACCGCCTCACCGATGTTCAAGGGTATCACCTCACTTCCAAGAAAATGATACCCGTTTGCTATTGAAAAGATTAACCCTTTTGGGTTAATATAACTCAAAAGGGTTGGTGATTTTCAGATGGATAAAAAGCGCTGTTTTCTAATTGGACACCACGATGCTCCGGAGAGCATTTATCCCGCCTTGCAAAGAGAAATTGAACGGCATATCACCGAATTGGGCGTGACCGAATTCATCGTAGGACACTATGGAAATTTTGACCGCATGGCGGCAAGGGCTCTGGTGGCAGCAAAGCAGATTCATCCGGAAATCTCGCTTTGGCTTTTACTGCCATATCACCCGGCAGAGCAAAAGGTGGATGTGCCAGAAGGTTTTGACGGTAGCTTCTACCCCGAGGGGATGGAGAAAGTCCCACGTCGTGTGGCTATCGTAAAGGCTAATCATTATGTCGTGGATTATGTAGATTATCTTATTGCTTATGCAAGTCACTGCGCCAGCAATACTCAAAAAATGATAAAGTATGCAAGGGCTAAGCAAGTTCAAACTAATTATTTGCTTGCTAAAAACGAAACCCTTATAAACAATTAGTAAATCTTCTTCTATTGTGCGTTTTCTATGGTTAGAAAATTGGCATCCCAAGGGTACCACTTTCTAAGGATCCAACACAATAAAACCATTACGCCTCAACAAATATATTTAGAGATGCTGCTTTTCTGAGCATCGCTAAGTTTTTGAATTCCCTCATTGAATCTGATTTCCGTTTGATCAATTTTCTCTACGCATGGCTTTAGCCATTCGATTTCTTCAAAAGAAAATCCATACCGTAACATCCATATCTCATCTGGATCCTCCGTGCCATATTTAATCAATTTCGCTAGTCTCTCGGCGCGATCATCCTGATATTCAATAAAATATTGATGAAAGATCGCATAGAACAGATCACTTAGCTTAAAACCAATTAACTTATCAAGGAAATCATATGTATCATAGACAATGCGGTCATAGTCCACATCTCTTCCCTTAGTTTCTGCAGGAAACAACGGGAAGGTTTTTAATTCTTTATTCGGAATATCGTTGTATCCTGCGATATACCGCACCCTCAGGTTATCAGACGCTTCTTGATGGCCCGTTTTCGATAAAAAGCGTCGTTCAGAAACTTTCGAAACATATGCATACCTTTCTTGACATATTTTACTGAAAGTTTTTCCGTTTGCCTTCCAAATCATAATTTTTATTGCTGAATCAAAGACGAATTTTTCTGCCGCGGTTAAATCTCTTCCTAAATACTGTTTATACAAACATTGAAAATCTTCATATACTTCTTTGGCAACAGTATTAGGCAATACGAAATCCGATCCATTAAACATCATGTCAAGTAGGGTCGGAACGATCGTCGTAACACTATCCGATTTCAACTTTTCCAAATCTTTATTTGTTAAATTGTATTCATCAGAGAAATCGCCCGTGTTAATTGCCTCTTTATACTCCTCATATTTTTCGTCCATTTTATCATCTGTTATATCTAAGCGAGACTTTGAGGAAAGGACATTTTTCTTCCGATATACTTTACGAAATCTACTCATCGCATTTGGGCGTAATATTACGCTGCCGTAATCAAATTCGGGCTTACTTGTCGAACGACCTGCACGCCCAATCAGGTTCTTTACAGATAATGTCTTGCTTTCTTCGAACCTATCCAAATAAACTACATCGAACGGCATGTTGATCCCTTGTTCTAGAGTTGAAGTGGCAAAACATATTTTACAAAACCCTTGTTGAGTAAAATGCTCTAGTAAAAGCCGTGCCGTTAAAGGCATGGAACCATGATGAATGACGATCCCGCAGCTTAATTTTTCAAGCATGTCTGAATTATAGTAAAATTTATCTGTTGTTGAAGCTCCAATATAATCTTTTAGTTCATTTATCATTTTTAAAGCTATAGGATTATTGATTGGTGGACACATAGAAATGTATTTCTGAAACTGACTGTATATTTCCTTGCTGTAAATGTGCGATTTAGGCACATAGATTAATACGCTGCCCCCTTTTCTTAGTGCGGTTTCAATAGGATCAAATGATGCTTCTAGTTTATTCATCCCAAGCACTTTAGGGTCACTGCCAAAGTGATAAAATTTCTGAGCAGTAGTGTCATGCGTATAAAATATTTGGCCGACATTTTTCAATTCATAATTACTATAGGCTGAAGTTGTATCTATTAAATTGATTCCATTTTTTTGCAGTTGTGCTTCTGGATTTTCGATAAATGGATGTGCAAAAACGAATTTTGCATCTGGAAAATATTTTAGTGCGCGCCTTACAATACTATCAAAGTATAAACCGCGAACAGAGTGTTCATCACTAAGCTGTGCTTCATCAAAGAGAATTAAATCAATTTTTAGCCAATCTCTATTCTTGAATAGTTCTCTCGCCCGTTCAGGTGTCAATATAAAGATGTTTCTATGTGCGTGTTTTGTGTTTATCTGATCAACGAATGTAAGAACATTCACTTCTTTTATATTGACTATGTGGTTCAGTCGATCAAAATACTCGTTGATTAGGGCTCGTGACGGAACGACAACTACAACATCATTTGAACAGGATGAAATAAGATTCCTAAAAACAAAAGATTTTCCTGTACTTGTAGGTGCTGAAAAGCTAAAGTATTGTAAATTTTTTATCTTTTTAAGGATATCTGCTTGCATAGGGGTATAGTCGTTCCCCAGCTCATTCTTAACATACTGGTGGTATATCTCAAAAACAGATCCTGTAAGACTCTCTACATTTGGATGTTTAAAAAAGAGTCCCATTATTTCTATAATATCCTGCTCAAACTTTTTGAAGTATTCGGGTTGAAACAATTTAAAATAGGAAATAATCTCCAATATCATTGCGCTATGGGGGCCGTTTCTGTAGAGCTCATCCTTAACATAATGGATAATATTATCCAAGTCTTCCCCTTGGCGAATTCTTTTGATTAGGTTTCCCTTATCCAATATAGTACTCATAAATCAACCGCCACCAATATCACTTCTTCATATTGAAGTAGCTCTTGAAAATCCTGTCTTTTGACAATGTTATTTATTATTCTATCCGAGGCTGTCCTTTTAGCAGAGAACGCAGCAGAAAATCCTTTTTTCCCATCAGCTGTTCTTTGAAGAGCTAACTGTGAGCAGAAAGGCTTTAACTCAGGAAGATCTTCGACATCCTTTCCATCCGCAATGAATTCAACAATTTGGGGGAGTGCAGACGAATATGCTGTTGTTGTGGAAACATACTTTGCTTCCCCAAAAATAATTGTATCCGTCATTTTGTTCTGCGAATGGAAATCAAAACCAGGGTTTCCAGATCGCTTCTTTCCAACAAGTTCATCGAGAGGAATGTCCAGATAATCCAATTCAGAGATTAATGTTTCCCTAGCTAACTCTGATACAACGTACTCACCGGCTTCTTTTGTTATTTGATCATCACAGCACTGATCAAACTTGTCTTTAATATCATCGATAGTTTTCTGCGCACGGGAAGTAAATGCCTTTTTTTCATAATCTTGATCAAATTTTCTGAGCCAAGATAAGTCCATAAGAACCCGTAAGATGTTCGACAATGTTTCAGATAAATCTTCTGGATCTATTCTGAAAAATTGTACAGTTGCTGGCGAATACTCCGTCAATACTTTGTAGTCGGTTATCTTCAAGGCAATCACCTCACTTTAGAAGACTGCTTAGTACAACCCAATTATCATCATTGATATTGTCGGAGTACTCATCCATACAGATACACAATTCGTCTGTTACTGCATCGTTGCGTACGACTCCGCCTTTTAAGCCATGTGCAATAAGATAGTCCTTCAAAACTTTGAATTTCTTGGGAGTATAAAGATCTATGTCTTGGCTATTGCCGCTACGATCAAATCCGCCTTTCGTTTCAATAATCCAAATTCCCTCGTCTGTGGCGATAATGTAATCTGGATAAAAGAGTTTCTGCTTTCCTGAGTTATCTTGATATACAATTGAAAGGTATTCATTACCTTTATCGCCGTTCTTATACCACCACTTTACACTGGCCGAATGTTCACAAAATTTTTCGAACTTCACTTCTGGTGTTGAGCGGGGAGCAGCAGAAGAAAGATAATTTTGATAAACATTCTTCTCCATAATAAGCTGCGTTTTTGCATCACCATTGTAGGTGAATAGGCAAGCCTGGGGAATATGAAATTCATAATAGGATTTTGATGGCACGTCCATCTTCATCTGTGCCATTTCATAAGCCATAGCTTCACGCACTAAGTAGCGAATCTTATCATCATTGTTAATAACAAAAGCGTAAACGGCTCTCGGTTCTAATGCAAGGATTTTGCGGCTATATTTAAAATTTTTATCGAACAGTTTCCGGATAATGGTATTCATATAGGAATATTCCATACCAATCTCCAAACCAATTTTGCCAATTTTTTGGTGGTACTCTCGACCATGTACATGGGTATCAAGTCTTTCCGTAACCTCAATTCTGTTCATGTCCGTGGAATCAAAAGCAAGCGTTGCCGTTTCGCCTGAAAGAGTATGCTTCACAATATCTTCACTAAGTTCAAATCCTGCTGCTTGCAAACGGCTCCTATTCTCTGCCTTGTTTGTACTAACTCCGTATTCTTTCTCTGCGTATGAAGCAATCGCCTGTAATGCTTTTTGAGGATTACGAGGAGAAGTTATCATCGTTCGCCTCTCGCCGGTAAGCATAACATCTTTATAATCCTTTTTAAGGAAAAGTGTGCAGGCATTTAATGCACCTTTATCAAGAGCCATTTTTACACCCGCAGTAAACTTCTCATCGAGCGTGTAAAGATAGCAACTATCAAGAATATCATTTTCATAATGCTTTGCTTCGGGCATACGGCGAATGCGACCTATTGTTTGTATCTCAAAGGTTTCATCCATATTGTCACGGAGCTTTACAAGAATATATGCTCTAGGACAATCCCATCCTGTAGCAACCGCCTGCTTGATGATAACTGCCGATACTTTTGCATTGGGAGCGTCAATTCCTTCTAAATTTTCGTGCCGGTCAGAAAGCCAAATTGCAAGTTGACCATTCTCGTAGGTAAGGCCCTTGGTTTCGAGATGGCGTTCAACGCTGTCCTCTAAGGTTTCTGACTTGTTTGGTAGTTGTATTATAATTAAGGGGTTGAGATCAACATCTATCTTCAAAAATTCAGAACGGAGCTCACGTTGTTTGAAAAGTGCTTTTTCAAGCAAGAACTCCGTTTGATTTTCTGTTTCAATCGTCTGCGGAAAGTCTTGATTGATAACAAGCATTTTCTTGATGAGGCCTGCTGCAATAACTTCTTCTTCAGGAATTTCGATAATTTCTGCTTTTGCTATTCCTTTCGGCGTAGCAGAACAGCGGATGATTTTGTTTGTATGAAAATATTGTATAATTTCATCCGCCTTTATCGTATTGTTTTGATGGCTTTCATCCACAACAATTACAAAATGCAAACCATCATTTAGAGCATGTTGAATGTGCTCCAAAAAATTGGTGCGCTCACTATCCTTAAGAGCATTGTTGCCTTTTTTCGTCAACTTCTCCCAGTTGATAAAACAACAGTCGTTTTCCTCAAAACCTGCTGTCATTACATCAGGGAGTAGCTTTGTCTGTGAAGCGTGGATGTATTTATCCATTTTCGCCTTGCTTTGTTCTTCAAGACTTCCTTTTCCCGGTGTGAGCCATACGAATACCGTTTTTGAAAAAGATTGTATGTACTGGTGCATAAAATAGGTAAGAATAATGGTTTTACCACTTCCAGTTGGGCTTTTGAGGATAATATCACGAGCAGGAGTTTCCATTGCTTCAAACAGTTTTTTTACGGCTTCTAGCTGAAATTCTTTTAATTCCATAATCAAACCTCCTGCAAATCACGGTAATAGTAATCAGGAATAATATTGATTTCTATTCCGTGTGCTCTAATAATCTGTTCCTGTTCCTCCGTCGGTAGGAGATCATGACCCATATAAAGCTTTTTGCACTTCGCAAAATCATTTGCATTTGCGACAAAGCTCTGAAGCTCATCTTCCGTCAGCACAATACCAATTTCTGTATTACCCGTGAAATTCACGCCGTTTTCAAGTTCAACAAGTTCTCGAATATGAAAAAGCAATTCGTCTGCATATTCATAGTACATACGTTCACTGACGGGAATAAAGTCTACTTTATAGTATTTTATACTGGCAGGGTACTCTTCTTTGTCAATCACTCGCTTAATACGCTCATAAGTAACCTCTCGGCAAATATTGTTTTCGTTGTTGGTGCAGAGAATAAATCGGCGATTGCTGCCTTCGTGGTTTGCATTATACTGTAATACAGCCTGGCCCGTAGTGCCAGAACCCGCAAAAAAATCTAATATAGTGCTATCGTTTTTTGAAGCAATTTCCAGCATTCTCGATATAAGCCGTAAGGGTTTAGGGTTTGTAAATGCACCAGCTTTACCAAAAACCGATTTTAAATCTCGTGTGCCCTCTTGTGTGTCTCCGACTTCTGAACGGTACCATATTGTTTTACAAACAGTTCCTTGTTGAACTTCTGACAGGAAAGTTTTAATTCTTGGCACATTGTTTCCTTTTTTTCCAAACCATATTCGATTATCATTTCTCAAAGCCAAATAGTTTTCCTCAGATGTAACCCAACTTCGGCTTGCGGTTGGAAGAACAATTCTACCAGAAGGAGTAGTTATCGGATACATATATGCTTCAGAAGCGGTTTTGACAGTAAAATCGCTGGATGTCCACGGTCCTCGGGGATCGTTATCTGGATTTGAATAGCGATTATCCATTTCTTGTGTCCTTGATAATAATGCCGGATGCCAATTTTCCTTGTCATTTGCATACAGCAAAATATGGTCGTGACTATCAGATAACCATTTTGCATCATTTTGTGGTGAAAATTTCTTTTCCCATATTATGTTGGCAACAAAATTTTGATAACCAAAGATCTCATCACACAGGAGTCTAAGTGCTGCGATTTCATTATCATCGAGTGAAATAAAGATAACTCCATTTTGAGATAACAATTTTTTAGCAAAAAGTAATCTTTGTTTCATAAATGATAGCCACTTTGAATGTCTAAAAGTATCCCTTTTGTCTACAAGAGTATCTGAATATGTAAATCCATCTTTTAACGTATTGTATGGCGGATCTATGTAGATGAGGTCAATTTTACCCTTGTGTGTCTTTTCAAGCAATTTAAGAGAGGCAAGATTGTCACCCTCGATGAGAAAATTCATTTGTCCACCATTATCAATGAACAGTTCTTTCTCTTCAGTCAGCACCGGGGCATGTGTATCCAGCACTTCGTCGATCTCTTCTCGATGTTCCTCGAATACAAGTCCATATTTCTTGCCATTAACATCTTTCTCCAGATCGGAAAGATAGGAAAGCAGATTGCCCGTATTTTCATCCTGGGGGGCTGAAGCAATAAATGTTCGGATTTTTTTGATTTTATTCAGCAGGTCTTCACGTTTTAGCTTTGATATATTTGTACTCATCTTATTTCTCCTAGTGCAAGTTTATTAGTTGTGATTGTCTCTGCAGCAAAAATCTTTGACTTAAAGCTTCACTGCATAATAAACAGATCTCCCCCAAATTGGCTTATTCCTTGTTCACCTTTATTGCTTCACAAATATCTCCAATATCGCAATCTAAATACTCACAGATACGCAAAAGTACGGAGAGTGCAACATCTTCTCCCTTATTAAGTTTACTCATAGTTCCTGTAGCAAGGCATAAATCCTTTCGCAACTGAGCTTTTGTTATATCTTTTTCAATAAGAAGCATCCACAACCTTTTGTAACAGATTTTCATGAAAACACCTCAAAAGAATAACGTGCATAGAATAATTATATTTTATATAATAGCAAAATATTGCTTGTTTTTCAACAAAACACTCCAATAAGTAGAAGAATTGCTGCAATTTCTTGAACCTGGCTAACTGTCGTTGAATTAATGGTTATTTTTTCACCCCTCGTTCTTCCGCCTCCCTCGTTTCTCGGAGGCTTCTCTTGCCTCCGCCGCCCTGCGACAGCATCTTCCTGACGGACACATACCCACAACACGGGCAAATCTACCGTTCAACCGCTTGTTGACATTGTTGAGAGCATCCAATCGGGGGGATGGCGGAACTTCCCGTTCACTAGCTCTTTCCTCTTTGCAGACCTCGTGGTAGGTGCGTTGCCCCGCATTAGGGCCCTTTCGGTTGCAGCAATTTATCCCCGTGTTCTTGGACAAAAAAGCATCCCACAATGTTGGATTTTGGGGCAGTCTCACATTGGCTGCACAGCTGTATAAATTCCGCTCTAGCAACAGCCGGAAGATTGTCTGCGACAAAATAGCTACTCTGACAGAGGCTTTTCTTACGGCTGAGACAATCGCCCCAGCATACGCAACTTCAGCTATTCGTATAATTTCTGTCCGGCTTCAACGCCTAAGTGTTTTATCGACAATTCATCCCGTAGCGTTGATCATCACTTTTGTCAGGGTGCAGATCCGCTTCTACTAACATGTACCGAACCAGATTTGGCCAGTTCAGCTGGAAATCAGCCAAAAGATGGAATTGGTCGGCATGAAAAAGTCCTCGATAAGTGTCGAATTTTGACGATAAAATGTCATAATAAAGCGAAAAAGGCGTATATCTTTACGCCTTTTTCTCATCGTATCACGCGGCAGTAACCACGTCAAGTTTAGAGGATTCCTGACGATGGTCCCTATGCCTATCTTTCAGAAAAAATTTACAAAAACATTCCCAGGAGAGTAAAATACACTCTCCTGGGAAGTCTTTTAGTTACCCAGAAATCAATAAAATCGCAACTGCCCCTCCTTGCAGGACTTTACAGCCCGCTCTTTTACCACATCCTCCGGCAGGAGCTGCCCGCAGAGCAGCGGCGAGTTCGGATCGTGGGCTTCCGTATTGCGCGCAACCGTTTTCAAACTGTGCGTGGCATAACAATACCTGCACCCGTGGCGGCAGGTGTCGTACATACCAATGTCGATACTGGCCATGCAGCCACATTCGGGCCTCTGGTTTCTGTCCTTTTCCAATGCCAGGTGGCAGCCGGCAAGCTGCTCCAACAGCCTGCGGTCAATGCAATGGCCATGGGCAATGCCGTATGGTTCCAGGTCGATCTGTTCCGCGCAGGTCTCCAGCACAAGGTGGTGTTTACCCGCAATATCGGCCAACTGCTGGGCAAGTTCTATGATTTCCTTATCGGTAAGCGGCGCAAAGCCCAGACCATTCATGTTGGTCTGGGTGTTGCGGTAGAGGTCCACAAAGCTGATGATACACTTGCGGGTATAGCCTTCCAGCCGCTGGGCCAACCGGCTGAAAAAGGTAATGTGATAGTCCATGGTATACCGACTGGTGAACAGGATAGGATCATACCGCCAGATGACCCGCTCGGAGCCGATTTTGCGGGAAAGTTCCTGAAACGCCGGAAGGACCACGTCGTTTTTGCTGGGCACGCCCGGCTCCACATCGGTTCCGTAAGGGGTCAGGGTAAACTGGAAGTAGAAAGGATATTCCCGCAGTTCCTCCAGCCGGGGCATCAGCGGCAGAGGATTCTTGGTCCAGAACACGATACCGTCTACAACATCCGGCGACAGTGCAATGCGGCTGACCTGATGGAAGTTCATGGGATTGCGGACACAGACAAAACCCTCCCGGATACGGTTGCAGAACCAATCGGGGTAATAGGCGGGAATATCGGTTCGCCTGCTGGCGCTGATGATCAAGGGGTTCACCTCCGGGTTGCATTGGACTGATTACCGGGCAGCATTTCCGTCTGTGATGCGATTCACTTCCCGCAGCAGATCATCCATATACAGTTTTTGCTGTCGTTTCAGATAGCCAGGGACAAAGGGGCGCATCCACCAGTGCTTGCCGTTGACGGTCTCTACGCAGGTCAACCGGGAGCCGCCCTCAGTCGCCTCGAACCGGCCCTCCCAGGAGCCGGACATATTCCCGTTTTCCATGGTGAAAGCCCAGAACCGGTTCAGCTCACGGGCCGTAACGGTAAAGTGGGTGGCATAGCCGCTCTTGGTATGCTCTACAAAGCGGGTACTGTCCAGTGCCTCCACGCGGGCCAGGTCGCTGCGCCAGTCGATATGCGTCAGGTCGGCGACGATTTGCCACAACTGATCTACGGTACAGGGAAACGAGCATGCCACTTTAGAAACCGCCACACGATCACCCCTTCTTCTTTTTCAGCTTCAGACAGATACCGCGACTGTCGGCTGCCTCTTGCAGCAAGTTCACGGCAGCCGCAGCCCGCTCCTTGACGGGACATTCCGGCTGGCCCTCCAGCAGGTCCATGGCGCTTTGCAGATCTTCCAACGGCAGCAGGTACACCGCTGCGCAGTAAAAGCTCTTGCGGCGGCCGTCGTTGTAGTCGGCCAGCAGCTTGTCCAGGACCATCCGCTTGGCCCGCAGTTCGTCTATATGGGCGTCCAGCCCCAGTTCCCGGGCGCGGTCCAGATCGGCGGCACGACGGCTGTGGGGCACAAAGGAATCTGCTCCATCAAATTCGTCATACCGGGCGCAGGGGTACGCGGGGCACTGGCTGCAAAAGGCATACCCGCCTTTGTCCAGTGAACACCGGGCGATGGCACAGCTCTGGTTGCCCGGCCCGCCGCCGCAGCCGGGGCAGTAGCCGCCCACCTGCATGGGACAGAGCAGACAGCTCAGACCGCAGAGGCTGAACTCGGTATGTTCCCGTGCAAAGCCTTTCATAAGCGTAAATCCTTATTAGTTGTCATTTAATCCATGTTCTTTTGTCAGCAACTTCCGTTTATACAGCTTTTCTGCGTCCAAGACTTCTTTTTCGGACGCGGACTTGGGCAATACCTGTAAAATTGAAAATTGGAATTGATGGTGACGTGCCGGATATTCATCCAGCAGTTTTATTAACTCCTTGTTGCCACCGTGCTGCGTATGTACATATTCGGACCAGCGCCCCCACAAGCCATCTGTTCCATACGCGGAACCGACATACTGCATACCGCTTTCGCAATCTACAATAAGATAAACTGCATAAATCGAGGATAAGGCAGTACACCACGTCTCATAGGTAACGGGATCATCTATTACGCTTTTCAGCTTTCCGTAAGACAATACCAGCGATTCATAACCCGGAAATTTCTGCTTTTCATTGGGGAGGATATAACTGACTGGTTTTTCGTTGGAGCCTTTCTGTTTCCATTGCCTTGCGGAATCGCCCCAATCAATGACCAGACGGTTTTCGTATTCTTCCAAAAGGTCAATGTGTTCCAAATCAAAAAAGGCACGGTTGCCTTGAAATTTTTCTGGATTTGGAAATCCATCAGGCATTACATCCGGCGTGTCTGGAACCGAACCGCGTACTTTATAGCATCCAAACAGTCTTGCCAGCGTTCCTCTTTCACTGATAAACACGCACCAGTAATCATATCCGCGGCCAAAATTCTTGTCCTGCTGGCGGGTATAATCCAAAACTATCCCTTTTTCATAACACTCTCTAAAATCTTGGCGGGAGAAAGAATGTCGAAGTAGATACACACTGGAAGGCTCCAACCCAACCTTTTTTAGAATGTCAGAAAGATACAATATTGCCATGTGAATACCTCCCATATCAATCTGTAGGCAAAGTTTTTTCTTTTCGCACCGGGTGGCGCACCACGGTTTTCAAACTTTCCGGCTTGCACTTGCGCACGTCGCTCAGGTAGATCTCATGGTGAAAGCGGTTCTCGCCAAAGTCCGCCGCATAGCCGTGCGCTCTGGCGTACTCCGCCATGGCCGCCACGGTGGCGGCCTCGTCATCGTAGGGGCCGATGTGCATACACTGGACGCACAGCCCTTCCTCCCAGGTAAAAAACTCCACCGGGGAACAGTCCAGCTTCTTTTTGCGGGATGCCTCCTGCATGGCCCAGTCAAACTCTGCCTTGGTCACAAAGTCAGGCAGTCGGATCAGACTGATCCAGCAGAAATCTTCCTTGCGGGAATAATCCACGCCCTGTACGCCTTCCTGCCACCACAGTCCCTCCAGCGGCGGCACCACATAGTCGAAGTAACCGTCCATCTAGTGGCTGCCCATTTTGCTCATCTTGATGGTGTAAGCCACCGCGTACAAAAGGCCGATGGCCTGTTTGTAGGCACCGTTTTCCTCGTTGGGGTCTCCGTGCCCCCGCACCGCCAGAAAGTTCATGGCGGGCACCGTGACGATACCCGGCGTTTTGGGCGGCAGATAAAATTCCTTGTATTCTTTCTTGTAGTCAAAGGGCATCTTTCGGTACTCCTTTCCAGTTTTCCAGGCGTTCAGAAACCGAAGCGCAAAATTCTTCCTCGGTCAGCGCCGGGTCCCGCACCTGCTCCCACAGTTGGCAGGGCGCATCCGCACAACCGCCGCAGCCGGTGCGATGGTTTCGATGTACGGCACAGGCATAGAGCGGGCAAGCCTTGCCCTGCGGTGCATGGTACACTTTCCCGGCGCATTCATTGCACCCCGGACATTCGCCCCGGTACAGCGGGCAGGCGGCGCACTCCAGGCCACAAACGGTCAGCCCCAGTGCCAGGCGCCGGGTCTTTTTGCTCATTCCGGCCAGCACCAGGCCGTAAGACCTGTCCAGCATACCCCGCAGCAGTTCGTCCGGCACGGCGCCATCGGGGCGCACCGAGACCCAACACCGCTTGTCGGAATAGTAGCCGGGCAGAATATCTTCATACTGCCTGCGAAAGAAATCCGATTCTTCCGGCTCCAGCTTCAGGTTGATGTAATAAGGTGTTCCGGCGTTATCCAGGCATACCGCCGCAAACATTTTGCCGCCGATATGATACCGGGTCCACTGCCAGACCGGCTGAAAATCCCGCGTCACGCCGCGCTTTTGCATGAGGTATTCGTCCAGCCAAAGGTAACGCATGGTCAGCCCTCCTCTGTATATCGCTGCGCCAGCCGCCTGACAATAGTGCCCAGCTGTTCCCGCAGTTCGACAGGCTCCAGCAGTTCAGCGCCGTCGCCAAAGGTGAGAATCCAACTCAGCACGCTGTCCGCGTCCGGGAAGCCCCAGCGAAACAGCAGCCGTCCGTCCGGCTGTACGGTAAAGCTGTCCGCGCCGTATTCTTCCACCAGCCGCCAGCGGCAGGCCGGTTCAAAACGGGCGCAAACCTGATATTTGGTGGGAAAAATCCGCTCCAGAGCGAAGTCCGGCAGCGGTGCGGGACGCGGGGAAAACGTCTCCCCGGTGGAAAGGCCGGTCATGCGGTTGAGTTTGAACAGGCGGAAATCCTGCCGCGCCAGACACCAGCCCCACAGATACCAGGCGGACCACCGAAACACCAGATAATAGGGCTCCACACGGCGCGTCGAGGTGCCTTTGGGGGCATCGTAGGTGAACTGCACCTGTTGGTGCTGCTGGATGGCGGTCTGGATCGCTTCGATCTTCGGGGCCAGGCTGCTCTTGTACCAGGAGGACAGGTCGATGAGCATGTGCGCACCACCGGAAACAAGAGCGCTATTCCCGGCGGACAGCTTTTCCATCAGCTGGGCATAGCGCCGGGTGCCGCTGACACTGTCCAGGCTGCGCAGCCCCGCCAGAATGGCCTGCATCTCGGGGGCGGTCAGCACCGTGCGGTCCACCCGGTAGCCCTCCATGATAGAGATGCCGCCGCCTGCGCCCTGGGCGGTGGCGATGGGGATGCCCGCCCGGCCCAGGGCTTCAATGTCCCGCTGGATGGTGCGGCGGGAGACCTCGAACTGCTCTGCCAGCTCCGGCGCGGTGACCTGTTCCCGCTGAAGAAGGATGGACAAAATGCCGATCAGCCGGTCCATTTTCATGCCAACCACCGTCCTTTGTTCTTATGTATGCATTATACCATAGGAACCGGACAACTGTCTGTCATGTTTGGCTTTGCGGGGATGTT
>ERZ1090862.786-NODE-788-length-14260-cov-4.978599_pt1 | contig 14260 bp, 10 predicted proteins | sample MGYA00478481_ERZ1090862 | MGnify/ENA primary metagenome ERZ1090862 (study PRJEB33644, sample SAMEA5815745) | chicken gut metagenome | biome: Chicken; feature: Gastrointestinal Tract; material: Caecum | place: Ireland | collected 2019-01-01 | study: A study of the... | reverse complement strand
GAGTACAGCAGCTATTGCCGCCATTAAAGCCACCACCGAAGCCCTGACGACCGCCATAGCCAAAACCACCCCAGCCAAACAGAGCCAGCAGGATGACCCAGCCCCACCAGTCGCCACCGAAGCCGTAACCGTTGCCACAATTGCCATTCGTGACTGCCGCAATATCAGCCACACTCGGAGTGTAATTACCAGAGAACATAATGTCCCTCCTAATAAGATTCTTTTTAGCAAAATAGGTCGGATGAGGGCGTTAATTCTGCATTGGAATCTCCTTCTTTCTTACATTAAGATTTGCTCTATTAGCCAAGATGGAATATCGTTTTAGCTTGCTCAAGAGCCTGTTCTTTGGTCATGCCATAAGAATTAAGAAGGTTCTGAGCGAGTTCTTCACCCTTCTTAGCATCGCCAGACTGCAAAACGGAGAGATAGTTTTGAGCAATCGGGTTTTGCTGGATTTGAGGGTTGTTTTTGAGCATTTGAGCCAAGAATGCCTGCGGTGAAATCATAGTTGGCGCCTCCTTACTCGGTTAGAGCTTTTTCCAAACTGTTGAACCGTTCCGCCATAACGCCTATATTCTGCGCAAGCTGCGAAAGAACGGCCGTGAGTTGGTCATTCTGTTGCGGCTGTTGTGCTTGCTGGGCTTGGGGTTGCGCAGGCGTATTTACAGGCTGAGAGACTGGTTCTTCAGTTAGAATATAAGTCTTTTTCATAATGGTTCCGTCTTGCTGCCAGGCTCTAAAGTAAATCTTAGAACCATCCGAAGAAGGAAAATATGAAGCGGACCCGTCGTTTGGAATCTGGTTTGGCAAAATATCAGCCTCAGAGTTTACCATTCTGCCATACACCATCGGCATAGCATAGGTGTTCATGTTAACAGGCTGATAGTACGACTGTTGAGGCCGTCCAAATGGGTTTGCGGTGCCCATCATATGCCGTCATCTCCTTTTTAAGTTTCAACCCAAGCGGAAGAATAGTCGATTTCCATTCGTTTGCACATGCCCCAAATGGTGTAAGCATCCCCAGAAGAGACAGGGCCAATCACAACAATCTGGCCATTCTCTTCATCGGTTGTATACTTAGACATATAAGGCAGTTTTAGTTCCATAGCTTTCTTATACAGCTCCATCGCCTTAGCATTAGACATAGGACCCATCATCAAAAGCTGCATAGTGGGCTCTTCGTAATCTTCGCTTGGAGTTTCGGGTTCTTGCGGCTCAGGATCCTCCGTCTCTGTGGTATTTTCAAACGGGATATAGCCGCGATAGTCACGGTTCATGTCAACATTACCGTTAATGCCGCTAACTGTGCCAGAGGAAGTGTACTGCCAAATATCATAAGGCCCAGAGTAACCAAGAGCCGAACGATAATCAGCCACCCACAAAGGATAGTCTTTAAGCATATCCTTAGCAATATAAGAATTGATAAAGTTAGTATACGAATACCAGCCAGGAGTAAAACCCTTCTGATCAAGAATATCCATATACCGCTTAATAAGACTAGAGAGCTGAGCGGCACCAAGAGTGGCAAGACCCGAATACTCGACGTCTACAAAAACAGGATACTTAAATGTCTTACCCTCGAGGGCTGGCAAGAACTTAAGAATCTCTTCGTTTTGTTCGGATTCGGAGTCTGCGTAGGTGAAAATATACGCTCCGACAGCGATACCGTTCGCAATACAGCCAAGGTAGTTCTCTTCAAAGTACGGATCAATGTAAATTCCGTCATTATTAGAAGAACCGACTCGCAGAATTGCAAACCGAATGCCGTCCTCTTTGACCTTTGCCCAGTCAATGGAGCCCTGGTATTTAGACACATCAACGCCCAAAATATAAGGCTTACCTGTATCCTGGTCAACGTCAATGACGCTCACATAACTACCGAGTTTAACGTCGTTAGAAGCAACGGTAAAGTTTGCATCAAGCCAGTTAAGAGGGTTCACTCGGACGCCACTGTAAATGACTTCAAAGTGCAGATGGGCGCCAAAGACATTGCCACTAGCACCCGTATAGCCGATAAAGTCGCCCTCTTTAATCTTATCGCCGACTTTAACGTTAATGCTCAAAAGGTGCGCATACCGAGTCTGCAGAGTTTTACCTTTATAATCAGTGTGTTTAATCCTGACCATATTGCCATAACTCTGCATACCGGTCGTGGTGTGACCGTCCCAGAACTGGACCTGGTCGATAACACCATCTTCAGCAGCTTTGCAAGGCTGAGCAAAAGAATTGGTGTTCGGCTTGATTCCGTTAGTCCTTAGATCAATCGCACTATGAGCAGAACCGTCGTTATAATACCAGCCTGCTGTAATAATGTGCTCTTCGAGAGGCCAACAGAACAGCACTTCTCCATTAGAAAGTCGCATAGAAATCACCTCCGATTTTATGCATGAATATAAGCTACCATACCACAACCAGTATTGCCTGCTCCTCTTGTTACAATTCGTTCTCCGGCATTAAAGTAACGATAGCCATATGCCATCGGTGCCATGGCGCCCTGTGAGATCCAATAGCAGAAATATCCAGAGACCGCCGCAGTCACCCAAGCATTATAGGTGTCTTGCCCACCAGTTGCCCAACTGGACGACTGACTGCCAGAACCATTGGCGTAACCATTTGCCCAGCATGCCCCAGCTCTTTCACAGCCAAAGGTGCTTGCGTTAGCTCTAACCACGCCACCCCCTGAGTGATAGCCTTGAGGGATTGTTACAGAGCCACCAGGGTTAATGGTCGTACCCCAGTTGCCTCTGTTGCCGCCTGGTAATGCGTTAATGACGTCATTGATAGGAGCGCAGATGGACCGTTCTACTCTACCGCCAAGACTTTCAGCGCTTGTGTCTGCATTCTGCAAATATAAGTAGATCCGATCTCCACCTCCAGGATTATACCGGCCAACCTGTTTAGCCAAAGGTTCTCGACCGTAATCCGGGATTTGACCTTCGATGGCTACACCTGCTATGCTTGTGAATGTAGCACCTGATATAACCTGACTCGCCAAGGCATTTCCAGAATAAAAAATAACGTATGGATCAGAAGCGGGTTTTCCGTATTCGCCCCAAAAGCCTGGCTCGAAATGTACGGCCGTTCCGCCACTCACTACAGACGCACCATTTGCTGCTTCGGAAGTATATTTTGGCACAGCACCAGTAGAAGCGCCATCTTTGCCAAAGAACGTTTTTCCTTGAACAACATCGTTTACTGTTGCGGTAGCGCCAGAAATATCGACGCCACCGCCACCCTTAAAAAAAAGTGTGTTTACAGTTTCTGTTGTATCGCCAGTATATGCAATGACCACAGAGCCCTTCTTAAATGCGCCTGTGGTAAGGAGTTTGCCATCTTCTGTTTTAGGGGTGACAACGGTTTGGCTAGAAGCGCTTCCAAACCGGAATGTATCGCCGTAAGTGAAGTCTGCAGTCGCTACGAACTTAACCGTCGAATAAGAGTCGTTATCATTTTTCTTAACCAGCGTATGAACGGTGCCGCTCTTAGAATGTATACAAAGGCAAATAGTTTCTGCGTTGTAGTCGGTATTTGTCTTTGTCAGCTTTCTAGAAAGAGCCGAATTAATGACCTTATTCTGCACAGGATTCGTCGAAGAGGAACTCAGAGCACTATCTACCGTAACTTTACTAATAGGCGTAAAGCCGAGTGCTTTTGTCACGTTAGCGCTGGTCAATTCTCCTCTAATCGTAGCACTGGACTTATTTTCAACATTTCCTAAGCCAAGGCTCTCTTTTGAGACATTGTACGTCTTTGCTGCAGAACCATCGTAAGTGCCTTGAGAAGTACCGTTGATCTGCAGAGTCATGGCGTTCGGGTTCTTAAGGGCGGTTGGAATATCAGTCTTTTTGGCGTAAGCGGTCAAATCGACTTTCGTTGTGCCGATCAGTTCCCATTTTGAATTGATGTAGCAGTATTCCTCATAATAGTTATCTGATTCCGTAGATCCAGAAATAGGAACCAAATAAATATGATTGGAAGTGCCACTAGAAGGAAGCTTCTCGACAACCTGAAAACTGAACGTTGTGATCTGGCCAATCTCAGAAGAAATGATAGAGTTAATCTTATCTTCTACCTGCTGAAGAGTTTGATAGCCCTTATCATTATTAAGAAGCGAAATGTTATTCCCGCTGCTAATAACTTGTTTCCAAGTACTCCAAGAATTGGCATTATGATAACGAATGTAGAGCTGACATTTGTTATCCATCAAGATCTGCGAAAATACGCCGGAGCCATTTCTGGTCACCCACATCCAGAAGTTGTCAACACCACTCGGCTTTCCAGTTACGCTATTACTTCCGGCGCTGTAATACATCTTACCCATATAGTCAGTTCCCTTATAAGCATCAAGGTTCTGATCGGTAAGATTTGTGGCAGAGGAATTAATAGGGGCGTAACCTAGAGCTGTAGTCACATTAGAAGAGGTAAGTTCGCTACGAATAGTCGCTGAAGACTTATTCTCGACATTGCCCAAGCCAATTCCAGCTTTGGTGATATTGACCGTTAGCTCAGTCGAACCATCGTACTCAGTCTGGTTGCCGCCGTTTTGCTGAATGGTTAGACTTTTCGGGTTTTTGAGCGTAGTTGGCTTATTAGAAAGGTCATTGTAAGACCCACTAAACGCAACAGCCTTCAAATCCACAAACCATTTTGACAGTTTGCCGAAAGCCGTTTTAAGCGTATCTCCGCTTGTAAGATTAACTCTGGAAGTGCTTTGCGTAAACGTGACTTTCGTATTACTCGCATCGCCGTTCGAAGAAGCCACAGCACCAATGTTTGCAGGAGTCAAGTTGACATTACCCTTACGATAGGCGCTCTCAGCGTTACCTTTAATGCCAGTGACTGTATTAACCTGGGCGCCTGCTTCGATGCCGTTAAGCTTGTTTTTAAGCTCTGTGGTAAAATCGTTTGTGGAAAGGCCTTTACCTTCCACTTTATCGACTTTTAAGTTCAGCTGCTTAGCCCATTCGCCTTTTGCGTTTAAAATCTGCTGGCCAACATAGGATTTGACGTGCTGGGTGTACCGCTTAAGTCGATCAAAAGATACAAATTTAGTCGCCAAACTCAAACACCTCTCTTCCTAAGTTTTGCACTAGCAGCATTGGTTGCGACTTCGGGCCAAAGACCGTCAAGTTCTTCAACACTCATTTCGACTAAGTCAGCCGTAGCCCAAGCCCCAATGTCCTTAGGAGTAGGTGGATCAGGCCGTTTTGCCCAATCTGGTACTGTCGGATCAGTCTCAACGATCGGACCCGAAGTATACCCACCCGCTCGGACATGTAAGGGGTCTTGGCCTGCGCGTGTTTTTAGGGTTAAGCGCTTTTGGATGCAAGGAGTGCCGCTCATACCATCACCCCCACGGCAATAACACCCTCTTTGAGGATTTCACCCACCGTAACCTGCACAATGTTTGTGGCGATTGCGGTGGTGTTATCCTTTAAGAGTCCACGCAGCTGAATTTCGCATTTGGTCTTATCGTTAAAGCTCAAAGTCTCACTCTGAGTCAGTTTAACTTGAAAACCGTCGACAATCTGCTGCAAATCGGAGAGCTCTTTTGTAACTGTGAGGTTACCCTGACGAAACGTAAGCCACGCAACACTCAAATCCGAAAGGTCGACATCAGAATCAAACTGAAGAATTGGGGTAGTGCCCCGTGTCATAGTTGCCATTTTGAAACCTCACTTTGTTTTGCAATTATAGTCCAGTCACGCCCAGGGCCATGTTCAGCGAGTCTAGCACCAGCATTATACGGTAACTTACGATCAGGCAGGTTGCGCTACAGTCGCCTATATTCATTAAGCGATCCTTATATACCAGAGATCCGCAAAGCCGCCCCAGTATCTGACTTGAACCGTTGTACCGCTAGTGAAATGATTTTTTCCGCTTGTTATATGGCTATTCCTTTCGCCATACACAGGTCCGAAGTTATTTTCGAAGAAATGAAATTCAAGTCCGGAGTCATGATTACCCCAGGACACGATTCCTTCGAAGACCCAGACGTAGGTTCCTTCTCCATCAGGAGCTCCAACAGTATATGTTCCAAGTTGGTTATTTCAATCGAATCCCATATGGCGAAGCGGCCAACTTCCACCACCATTACTCCTCACGACACCACCACCAGCGTGGTAGCCTTGAGGAATGGTTACAGAACCGCCAGGGTTAATGGTCGTACCCCAGTTACCACGGTTACCACCGGCGACACCGACAGAGCCAGAGCCGTTATGGTAACCCTTCGGGATTGTCACATTGGACCCAGAGTACGTCCCACTCCAAGCTCCGTTATTGCCGCCTGGGATATTAGAGATAACAGAGTCGTTGCTAGCCCTAATCTCAGGATAACCGGTAGCCTGATTGGTACGGTAAGCGCCTTGATTAATGCGGTAATAAGTATAACTGCCATCATTACCAACGCTCACGGCATCATTAAGAGCCGGGCGGTCAACAATCGTACCGGTCTTAAGAGTCTTGTCTTTCGAGTAGAACGTCTTACCTTGCACAACGTCAGCGGGGACAGCGGTTGTGGCGGCAAGCTTGCTGACTCCAACGCCGCCGCCTCCCTTAAAATTTAGCTGAGTACCATCGTTAGTAAACGTAAGCCACTTGCCAGCTACCTTTTCCCCAGCCAACGCCGTCACGAAATCCTCCGTGCCATAATAAGCCGGGAGAGATTCACTCTGGATGGGATGGGCGTAAGTGGCGGCAGAGGCGAGTTCGTAGACGACTTGGACGGGGGTGCCCAAGTCATACTGATCGGATAGCAAAGAAGAAAGTTCTTCACTCGTTCCAAAATTATTCGAATCTCGAATGATCAAACTATCCGATCCCGCGGCTAATCTAACACCGCCATCAAGAGTATTGCCGCTAGATACATCTTTATAAGGATAATGAGAACTAATGACGCTATCTGGATCGCGGTTAGCCCTGCTAGAAGGATTCGGAAGCGGAACGGAGAATAAAACCATTGAGCCAGACGAATCCGTAGCGATGCTTTCCTCTCCATCAAACGCCGCATACCCATTCACCCGTTTCTCAAGCGCCACAGCAATGTCATCTTCTGGGGTGTAGTTGACAGATTTATAGAAGACGATGAGGGGGTTTTTCCCCAGTGCATTACGAACTGTTTGCACGTTCGTACCCGCACCATTAACTCTGATAATAAAGCGTAAAGCACGAGCCGAAATGCTATTGGATTGAAAGTAGAACTCATCTTCGCTCATCGAAACTATAGACCGGTGATATTTTAGTCGGTTTACTTTTACACCATCGCTATTACCTTCATCAAATGCATATTCAGGCAATAAGTCACTATAGAATACATCAGAAGCTCCTTGAAATGGGCTCCAATATTCATCACTTGAACCATCCACCACCACCATCTTATCAAATCCACTGGGTCCCCCGATCTCGAGCGAATCCCCATCAAACAGCGGGGCGTTGAGCTCGATACCGATGGCCTTATAGGGAGATTCCGTGCCATCAGAGACTTCGTGGACGTAGTAGAAGGGGCCTTTTGACTTGTAGAAGTCAACGGAACGGTACCAGACGGTGAGGGGGTGGGAAGAGAGGTAGGATTTTAACCCGGTTACGTTTGAAGGAATGCCACTGAAGCTTAAATTGAGCCTCGTATTCCCACTTGCCGTAAAGCAGCAAATTCCGGTATTCCCTTGGAACACATAGGCTCCCGTTGCTGCACCCGGTATATGGCTCGAAGCGGTGTGATTGCCTTCTATGTTTGCATCAAAAGGCAATGCTGGATAACCACTAGGGAAAGAAAACTGCGCATGGTATGCATTTGGACCGTTTCCACCTTTTGGACTAACGACCCATGCTTCATCCTCGCTCCCATCCAGCACCACACACTGATCATACATCCCCACCCCGTCGATCATCCGAATGTTATCGGGGCTGGGATCGCCGGAACCAGGTTGGGAGGTAGCGCCTTCGACGGTGATTTTTTCTTTGGGAGCACTGGAGATGACCACTTTATCGCCAGAGGCAATATCAGCGGTCATTTTGACTTTGCCATTAGACCCAGAGCCGATAAACATGTGCTCGGTACCAGATTTAACATGCTGGTAAGTGGAGATCACATCGTCACGGTTTTTAAGCTCGACAACCTCTTTGGCAAGCTGAGTGGCAGCATCGTCATCAAGGGTGCCTTTAATCTGATCAAGCCACTGGTTATAGGCAGCGAGCGCCGAAGATTTCCAGTTGGTGTAATCCGAGTTAATGCTGCCTTGCTGAGAGGCCCACTCGGAATCGACCGTGTCTTTAATTTCTTCCCACTCTTCAGTACGTTCAGTAAGAATGTCTTCCCACTTACTCTGTTGCTGAGTAAACCACGTCGTCCAGGCGTTATCAACTGTATCGAACCAGTTATTCCAGTTAAGGTCGACTTCCTCAGTCCAATCACTCCACTGGCTCTTCCACTGAGCAATCAGATCGTCGATGTTGATGGTTTCGAGAATGCCGGTGACAAATGGAGTAGAGCCAAGACCGATTGCGTTCTCAACATTACTCTGAGTAAGAGTAACCGAATTTGCAGGAACGGTGATGTAAGCAAGAGCATACTGGTGAATGTCGAGATTATTCGTAAGAGCCGGCTTAGTTGGTTTTGCAGCAGGCGTACCAGCGATAATCTTGATGAAGTTCTGGCGGACATCGACATTCTCGTTTACTTCCAAGACCACAACGTCAATACGATCCTCAAGAACATCCGACGGGGAAACAACCATGGGATAATCCGCGTCAAGAAGCGACCAAGTGTGATTAAACCAGGCACGACCCGATTCGACCACAATATTGAACCCATTGCCGGTCGCCTTAACATTCATATGCCCGCCGATCGACATAAAAATGCCATCTTTAATGATCCCGTCGAAGATCGAAGAGACCTGAATGGCGTTATAACGACGATCGTGATTCAAAGCATTGTAAAAGCCGAACGTAAAAGCCACGAAAATATCCTCCTTTCTTAAATTGTTTTAGAGCCGTCGTATGTTGCGAACGACGGATAGTAAGTGATTCCGTTTACGTCTTGTGAGTAGATGTATTCTTTTACTCGAAGATTTAATTCCATACCCAGTTCATTCACCACTTGCACAATGTCGCCAAGGAAGTAGTCTTTCTTGTATTCATAAGTTACAAGAGCATCCACTTGCCCATCAAAAGCGGTCGTTGCGATGTTTTCTGCTAGTTTCTCTTTACCTCGAGTGTCTAGCATCTGATTGTATTCATCTTCAGAAATCCCTTCGCCCTCTTCGGTTTGCGTCGAGATATCTCTAGCATCGACATAAAGCTCTCTTCTTAAAAGTCCCACCGGGGCATTTTCGGAATCTGCTTGCGTAATCCATGCTTTTCTCTCAGCACCCTCACCTTCACCTAAAACTAGAGCAACAGTACGCTTTGTCTTTTCGGAGTCAAGGTAATCTGTAGAGGTGATGTTGTTCTGAGTGGGAGAGAACACAATATAAGGGTTTTTGAACTGATTGTAAGTATGGTCTTCGCCTTCGTAAAGGTTAAACACAAACTGGTTTTGGTCATTTAAGATGATGCTAAACCCAATACCACAAGCTTGGCAAAGAGTTTTAATCACCGTATAAAGATCGTCGCCAGTATACTGTGCATCAACCTTCGTCATCATCGCCCCTTGGGATCCATTTTGAAATTCTCCAAGTATGAAGTTAGGAATCTTTCTTTGTGAATCCGAAGGGGAAATGATGGACTGATTTAGAAGGTCGGAAATGATGTCTTTAACTGATTTGTCCTTAAAGATCGTTTGACCCCAGACAATTCTACGTTCCAAGATACTTTCAAGGCTACGACCGGTAACCTTAATCGTGATTCCTTTCTCGTAGTCTGTTGTAATCTCGCGATCTTCAATGATCATTAAGTGTTCAGACTCTTTTAACCATAGGTAATAATTAGGCTGGAAAGCATTCCAATATCGACCGATTGCTGAAGTCTCTACTTCAACCTCACCAGCCTCGTCGTACTTATCCGTCCAGATCAGACTAATGAGAGAATCAATGACTTCAACGGTCCTAAAGTTTTGATCGAGAACGTAAAGAATCATATCTTAGATCCCCTCAAATGCAGTCTTAAATTCGATGGAAAACTCAAGATCTTCAGACCCATAAGCGCAAACGTACGCATAGTGGTTATCACCAGATTTAAGCGTAAACCAGTCTGCATCCTTATCAAGAGCGTTTAAGATATTTGTCTCAACGCCCTCGCGAAGGAATGTAACGCTGCGTTCGCCCATGATGGTGTTAATCGTGATATCATCGCCATACTTAATTTCTGAGCCGATGATCTCTTTTAGTCGGTTCGTATCAATATGCATGCTTTCTCTTGTGTCAGTGTTATGAATGGTGATCATCCGCACTTCGCCAAGAGCATGCATTCTAATGATGAAACCGATCTCTGCGTCACCTTCATAGGTCACGGTCTCTTTTTGCTTTTTCTTGATTTCACCGAATTCAATCAAGTTTTCAGTCAGAGAATTGTTTTCAAACGGGAACTCGAAAAGCGGATTGACCCCAGAGAATGTAACAGTCGTCCAACCGCCATCGGTCATATCATAAAAATATGGATCGGGGCAAATGATTGAAACCTGCACATCCTCTTCATCACTAAAGATGTCGGGGTCATTCTTTTCTACATACCCAACAATCTCAACTTCTCGATTGTCTGTGGAAAAATGGAGTGTAACTTGCTTTTTAATGTGAAAATATTGGTAAAGGAGCTGCCGAGAGTCTTCAACAGTCTGAGAATCCGTTAGAAGAGGCAAGAAAGTAATGACAACATTTCTTTTGCCGACTCGGGAGGAATTGTACTTACCGCCGTCTCCTGTTGCGATCTCAGTTATGTTTACATCTGCATCGGCAGCTCCTAAACCCGTAATCTTTGTGATGGCAAGCCCATTGAGCCACGGATTTGCCAGCTCGAATGTCATTTGGTCACCCAGGTAATTGGTGACCGTAAGTGAATAGATCATTTACTCACCTTAGCCTTTGCCTGAGAAACCAAATTGCGTGTCTGACGATAGATCTCAATGTTAGAGAGCGCTTTAGGCGAATAGTTATTCTGCGTAAAGTTGAAAGAGGCGGGTTGAGCAGAGACAACTTTGGATTCCGCAGAAGCACCATTCGAAGAAGAGTGTCTTGCGATAGAAGAAACCTGACGCGTAGAAGTCTCAGCCAATGCAATCGAGTGATTTGCAAAGATGGAGCCGAGGTTTCTGGATCCATTTTGAATCTGCGAAAGGTCTAAGACAGGCGTAATCGTCGGATACAGATCGACAATGCTCCTAGCAGCCTCTCCGGCATCCTCAACAGATTTCTGGAACGCAGAAACACTTCTCTTACCCATATCGGAAGCACTATCAGAAGCCAAATAGGAAAGATTGCGAACCGCATTAGCGAACCCAAGAACAAAGAATTTGCCGCTAAGCCCAGTAACCTTAGAAGGAGAATTAATATCCAAAGAGGAATTGATTTCATTAGCTGCACTCTGAGCCATCTCTCTAGCAGCGCTGATTGCTTCAGCAGCATAGCTACGAATCGCGTTCGCAAAGCCCTTACCAGCGTTCTTGCCAGCTTCCTCAAAGCGAGAAACAGCCTTTTCGACCTCAGCACTAGCGCCATCCGAAAGAGCAGTGCCAGCGCTTCGAGCTTCAGACTCTGTGCTGCGAACACCGCTTGCAAATTTGTTACCAGTGTTCGTACCAATCGTCTTAAACTCTTCTTGATTAGTCCTAAGACCGGTAGCAAGAGCGTTCTTAACATTCACACCAGCGACTCTAGTAGGTTCTTTTTTATTATTAACGCCAGTTATGAAGTTAGTAATAAGCGTCATGCCAATAGTGTTAAACACTACAGCATTCGTCATAAACGCCTGCCGCATAGCACTCATAAGAGTCGATATAGCAGTTTTAGCTCGTTCGGTCCCATTCGTAATTTCTGTTACAAACGTGTTAATAGCCTGCGTAGCAACAGTGTATAACGTTTCCGAAAACGAAGTAAACCCAGACATATCCATCTCAGCAAAGCTTGCGCCAAGATCTCTAAGCTGAGTTAAAGCGGTGGTCATCGTGTCCATGACCGATGTATCTATTCCAGAAATATAGGAATAGTATACCTGCAGACCATACCCAAAGCTCTGAAGCTGGGTGCCGAAAGAGCTCAAAGTCTCATCGAAGAAGCCAACATTTTCAAGACCATTCGAAAGATCAATGAGCTTCTGGGCTGCGGTTATACTGTTATTAACCGCCGAGGTGTCCATACCAGAAACACTGTCGGCATAGTTTTTGAGTCCTTGACCGAAAGACTTTAGATTTTCTCCAAATCCACTCAAGGTGTTATCGCCCGTGAAAAGACTGATAAAACCTCCAGAATTCGGAATCGTGTTTGCCAAATCAGACAAAGCTTGTGCTGCAGCGGCAGAATCTTCCACGACACTCGCATCAAAGTTACTACCTGCAAATACATTGCAATAGTCAACCAACCCTTGAGCAAACGCCTTGAGCTGGCCACCAAACTGGTCCAGCGTATTGTCGCCAATCCAGTCGGCGAGAACGCCACCAGAATTCGGAAGATTATTTTCAAGGTTTGCAAGGGCTTGTGCTGCTGTGGCAGTAGAAGAAATAACATTCGGGTCAAAGGAGCTGCCGGCGAATGTATTGCAATAAGCAACTAAAGATTCGCCAAAGGACGCAAGACGTTCGCCAAAAGAATCCAGCGTGTTATCCCCCAGCCATTCAGCGAGTTTACCACCGGAGTTAGGGATGTTCGATTCCAATTCGGCAAGAGCCATGGCAGCATTTGCAGAATTGGTAATAATGTCGGCGTTAAATTCGCCTTGCGACAATGTCGAACTGTAACTATGCAGCGCTTCGCCAAAGGACGCAAGTCTCTCTCCGAAAGAATCTAGAGTATTATCCCCTAACCATTCAGCGAGTTTGCCGCCGGAGTTAGGAAGACTATTCTCTAGTTCAGCCAAAGATTGAGCCGCAGCTGCAGAACTCTCAACAATACTCGGATCTATGTCTTTTACGTTATCATAAAAGCTCTTAAACCCAACACCGAGTTCCGAAAGTGTGTCTGCGAAACCAGAAAGACTCGTATTTCCACCAATAAACCCTGTGATTGTAGACAAGAAATTACCAGCAGTGAGAGTCATCAAAGCGTCTGCTATTGTTTTTGCAGCAGTCGCCATGTCTGGAGTGATCCCTTCAAGACCGTCAAGGAAAGGCTGAAGTTTCTCCATGAAGCTAGAAAGACTTTCAGCAACGCCGGGCAAAGTGGCCGAAATGGTGGCAATGGCACCGCCAACAACACCACCGACAATCCCGCCAACAAATCCACCAAGAGCTGCACCGAGATTCTGTAAAAATGCAGCACCTTCGCCCATCAGCCATTTAGCCCCAGGGATCTGAGCAATGCCACCAACAGCTGCAACAATCGCAGTCAGGCCCGCAATAAAGATGCCGAGATTCGCGACAGCAGTAAGAGCGCCAGTTATTGGGATGTTAGAAACAATGACCATAGCCGCACTCATAGCGAGCATAAGCACACTAAGAGATTCAGCAATAGGGAGCGCTGTCCCAACAGGAAGTTGTGCAAGACCAGCAATAACGAGCCCCAAAGCGCCAACTGCCAAGGTTGCAAGGATCAAATTAGCATTCACAGGGCCAGAGAATCTCGTCGCAACAAGAAGCCCAGAGAGAACAACACTGAGAAGCGTGACCGCAGTCAAACCATTTTGAAGCTGATTCGGGTCAATTAGTCCGAGAGCAGCTGTAACAGCGGCCAAGACAGTCACGCATGCCGTAGCGATAATCAGCTGCTTATTTGCGTCTTTGGCAACAGCGGTCGCAACAAGAATCATGGAGAAGATTACGCCGAGGACAGTAACTGCCTCAAGCGCTCTATTAAGTCCAGCCGGATCAATTGTTGCAATGATAGCCATTGCGCCAGAAAGAACTACAACAGCCGCACTCATCGCAAGAATTCCGACGCCCGCTTTTGCCGAATTGCCTCCAGCGAAATGCGAAAGAGCCATGATTGCGCCAAACAGAAGTTCAATCTGAGTGATTACGCCTATCGCTCTAGAAACTTCCGTGGCACCTATTTTGGAAATCTGGCGAATTGCTTCGATGATCAAAAGCAAAGAAGCGCTCATCGCAAGAATTCCGACGCCAGCTTTCTGAGCGTTCTTCCCGCCAAGACTAGAAACTCCGACCAAAGCTATGAACGAGAGA
>ERZ1090862.783-NODE-785-length-14273-cov-26.047686_pt1 | contig 14273 bp, 13 predicted proteins | sample MGYA00478481_ERZ1090862 | MGnify/ENA primary metagenome ERZ1090862 (study PRJEB33644, sample SAMEA5815745) | chicken gut metagenome | biome: Chicken; feature: Gastrointestinal Tract; material: Caecum | place: Ireland | collected 2019-01-01 | study: A study of the... | reverse complement strand
GTTTTGAAATGAAATCATCTGCACGCCGGGCTATGTCCGGCGATATTCTGATATAAAGAGGTGGATCAGTATGAAATGTCAGTTTTGTAATAGAGAGAAGGTAGATCGGATCTTCTATGTTGACTGGATGGGGACGGTTTACCAGGTACCGGTGTGCGACAGCTGCCTGAATAAGATGTGGAAGCGCGCTTCGCAGTCGGGACAGACGGAAGAATTTAAGAAGTACACCGGATGGTGGCCGGGGAAACAGGAGCCCAGGCACCTGGGAGACAGGGCCTTTCCGGAGGATGCGGTGGAAGGACTTAGGCGGAGGAGAAAGCTCGCTGCGCTACGGATACGCTTAAGTGAGGCTGCGGAAGATGAAAATTATGAAGAAGCGGCGAGGCTCCGCGACGATATAGAAGCGATGGAGGAGGTGTGCCGTCATGGAAATTGATCTGAATCTGTTCAGCCAGCGCTCTCTGCACATTTTTCAGTCGGCGCTGAAGTTTGTCTCACATATGAAACATGGATTTATCGGAAGCGAACATCTGTTGTGGGCGCTCTCCCAGGATGCGGGGACTGCCGGAAGGGTGCTGAGGAGGAACGGGATGGATCCGGATCTGATCAAGGAATATCTCCATCAGTATGACCTTGATGCGAGAGCTGCCGGAGAGTTCCGGGCAGTCCAGATCTCTCAGGAAGCAGAGCAGGTGATCCATCTGGCAGAAAGCCGTGCAAAGGCCCAGGGACATCCCAATGTGGAACCTGAGGATATCCTGAGAGGGATCCTGGACGCCGGGGAATGCGCTGCGTCCCAGATGCTTCTTTCCCTCGAGGCAGATCCTGAAGAACTGCGCAGAGAACTGGGAGGAGTCAGTGTTCCGGTGCCGGCAGCGGAGATGGAAGGAGAAGTTTCGGAAAGCGATGAGCAGGAAGAAAATATGCTGGAAAAATACGGGACGGATGTCACGGAGAAAGCACGGGAAGGCGGCTACGATCCGATGATCGGAAGGGAAGATGTGATCGAGAGGCTGATCCAGATCCTTTCCCGCAGGACCAAGAACAATCCGGTCCTGACCGGGGAGCCGGGAGTCGGAAAGACCGCAGTGGTAGAAGGACTGGCACAGCGGATCGCGGAAGGGGCGGTCCCGGCGAATCTGAAGGATAAGAAGATCATCTCTCTGGACCTTGTAGGGATGCTGTCCGGAACCCGGTTCCGCGGTGACTTTGAAGAAAGGATGCAGAAGTTTCTGGAAGAGGCGGAAGCAGACGGGGATACGATCCTGTTCATCGATGAACTCCATATGATCATGGGTGCGGGCGCGGGAGCCAGCGAGTCCATGGACGCCGCCAATATCTTAAAGCCGGTCCTTGCCAGAGGAGGGCTTCAGGTGATCGGAGCGACCACGCTGAAAGAATACCGCCAGCATATCGAGAAGGATGCGGCGTTTGAGAGAAGGTTCCAGCCGGTGCCTGTTGAGGAACCGGACAGGGAGGATGCGGTGAGCATCCTGATGGGATTGAGAGGAAAATATGAAGCTTTTCATGGACTGAAGATCACAGACGAGGCGGTGAAGGCGGCCGTGGACCTGTCCGACCGGTATATCCAGGACCGCTTCCTTCCGGACAAGGCAGTGGATCTGATGGATGAGGCTGCGTCCCGGATCAGGACCAGAGGGCTGGTGACTCCGCCTTATCTGACAGAACTGGACCAGGAGATACGGAAAGTCCGCGCAGAGAAGAAGCAGGCGGCGAAGATCCAGGAGTATGAGCGCGCTGCAGTGCTCAGGGACCGGCAGGCTGACCTGGAGAAAGAACTGGAGGAAAAGCAGGCACAGTGGAGGAGATCCCAGTGCGGTGAGGTGACTGCAGAAAATATCGCGGAAGTTGTCTCAGCCTGGACGAAGATCCCGGTCACTATGCTGACAGAGGATGAGACGCAGCAGCTCCGCAGCCTGGAAAAGACCCTGCATGGCAGGGTGATCGGGCAGGACGACGCGGTGTCTTCTGTGGCAAAAGCGATCCGGAGAGGCAGGACCGGCGTCGCGGATCCGAACCGTCCCATCGGTTCCTTCCTGTTCCTGGGGCCCACCGGAGTGGGAAAGACAGAACTTTGCAGGGCGCTGGCGGAGATCATGTTCCACGATGAGGACGCCATGATACGGCTTGACATGTCGGAGTATATGGAACAGTATACTGTGTCCAAGCTGATCGGATCGCCTCCGGGATATGTAGGATATGACGAGGGCGGTCAGCTCACTGAGATGGTGAGAAAGAGACCATACAGCATTATTCTCTTTGATGAGATTGAAAAGGCTCATCCGGATGTCTGGAACAGTCTGCTCCAGATCCTGGACGACGGGCGTCTTACGGACGCTCAGGGAAGGACCGTCAGCTTTAAGAACACGATCATTGTCATGACGTCAAATATCGGCGCAAGAGAGATCACCGGGAAGAGTTCTCTGGGATTTGCAAGAAGCGATGAGAGCGAGGAGAAGCGGCGGGAGGAGAATATCCGCACCCGTGTCATGGAGGCGGTGAAGATGACGTTCCGTCCGGAGTTTATCAACCGCCTGGATGAGATCATCGTGTTCCATCCGCTGAGGCAGGAGGATGTCAGGAAGATTGCTTATCTTCAGGTACAGAAGCTTGCGGAACGCACGGAGAAGCAGGGAATCCATCTGAAAGTGGAGGACAGCGCAGTAGAAGTGCTTGCGGAGAAGGGCTATGATCCGGCGTTCGGAGCGAGACCGCTGAAGCGGACGATCCAGTCCATGCTTCAGAACGCAGTGGCTGATGAAATCCTGGAAGAAAAGCCGTCAGACCAGGATGAACTGGTAGTGACCGGCAGAGACGGAGAAGTGGAAGTGAATGTGGAAAAAGGGATCCGGAGTGAGGAACTGATCCCGGTATAATGAAGGAATGACAGAAAGAACGGGGGGAGTGGATTTTCGCTTCCCCCGTTCTTTTTGCGCGGCTGTCTATTTTGAAAAATTTTCATACAGCTCATCCAGCCCGTGGATCAGGCGGATGAGTTCTTTCATATTGTCTTCGCCGAACTGAGAGAGAATTTCAGACCAGAGCTCGTCGTACCGCTTCATGGATTCCTCTGCGGCGGCTTTCCCTTCCGGGGTTGCACTGATGGAAACTTTTCTCCGGTCTTTCGGGTCAATCTCTCTGGTGATATAATTTTTTTTCTCCAGAGTATTCAGAATATAGGAGATGGCAGGCTTTGAGATGTGCAGCTTTTTCTGCATCTTCGGGACATCCAGGTTCATACACGGACATTCCCGGCAGCAGGTTCCGGCAATGCTATGAAGGATGACCATCTCGTTCATCTGCATTTCGCACTCGCTGGAGAGTGCGGATTCCAGTTTCCGGAAATGAAGGATCGATGTAAAAAACTGTTCTCTCAGCTCGTCATTCATTTTTGTTAACTCCTTAATTAATAAATATTTAATAGAAGTATACACCTGTAGAACCGGGAATTCAAGGGGAACCGGCTTTTCGCTTTTCCAGAAAGAGGAACATGCCGACGCACAGGATGATCTGCACCAGACTGGAGGCAGGCGTGCCAAGACCGATCTGGAATAATGTTGCGCCCGCCATGCGGCTGATCATCCATGCGACGGGGATCCTGACGCAGAATGCTCCGATGATGCCCTGAAGCATTACGAAATAGGTTTTTTCGCTTCCTTTGAAGTACCCGGTAAAGCAGAACAGGAACGGAGTCAGGAGGCAGTCGATGGCGTAGGCTTTGAGGTAGCTGTGAGAAGCGGCGATCACATCCGGGTCTTTTGAGAAGACTGAGGAGAGAAGGTCGCCGTGGAGGAAGGTGACAAAACACATGATCACCCCCACAACGAAAGCGGAAGCCACTCCGTATCCGAGGGCCTTTTTGGCGCGGCGGGGATTTCCGGCGCCCCGGTTCTGCGCTACGAAGGCGCACATGGACTGCATATACGCGGAGGGGACGAGCATGATAAAGACGCATACCTTCTCTGCCACGCCCACACCGGCGGAGTCCACGACGCCAAAGGTGTTTACGATAGTCTGTATCACGAGAAATGAGATGCCTACCAGTAGCTCCTGCAGAGAGACCGGGGCTCCCAGCTTTATCTCCGTATTTACCACTTCTTTTGTATAGCGGACATATTTTCCTGAAAAATCAAAGGGCAGTTTTTTCCTGCGGATCAGGAACAGGGAGACAATCACGCTGACCGCCTGAGCGGCAACGGTGGCGATAGCGGCTCCGGCTGCTCCAAGATGGAAGACTTCCACGAGAAGAAGGTCGCCGAGGATATTGATCACGCAGGCAATGAGGACCGTGACAAGGGGCGTTTTCGCGTCGCCTATCCCGCGGAAGATCGCGCCCAGTACATTATATGCGACGATAAACAGGGAACCTCCGCCGCAGATCCTTATGTACATCACAGTTTCCGCAAATGCCTCCTCAGGCGCGTGGAGAAGGGAGGCAAGTGTCTCCGCGCCGAACAGCATGACCAGCGTGAGTACGACTCCGAATACGGCGAACAGAAAAATCCCGCCGCCGATGGCACGGCCGGCACCGTTCCGGTCGCCGCGTCCGATCCGTTCTCCTACGAGGATCGTGATCCCCATGGAGAGACCGGTGGTCACGTTAGTCACTGTGGAAAGGAGCATACTGCCCGTAGCAACTCCGGAGACGTCTGCCGTCTCCGCAAACTGTCCTACGATGAGCAAATCTACTCCGCCGTACAGCGCCTGCAGAAATAAGGTGAGAAAAACAGGGACAGCAAATTTGATCAGCGTGGTGAAGATTTTCCCTTCTGTGAGATTTCCCGTTTGAGTCATAACATTTCCTCCCGAATTATAAGGTAAAGTCCAACAAAAAAGCCGGATAGGGAACAGATATTTCAATCTGTGCCTTATCCGGTTCATCATTTCCAGTGAATGATCTGCCCTCCGAGCAAGCAGTTATCATTATAGAGAGAATGGACGGAAGTGTCAAGATGCAGTATTTTTAATTTTTTTAGTGACATTCGGGAAATAGTATGTTAATATAAATATACGCAATGTGTATAAAATAGGGGCGGATACAGATGGATAAGAAAGAGGAATTGATCAAACTGAGAACGAGCACAGGGATGAACAAAGCACAGTTTGCCAGATATTTTGGTATCCCGTATCGGACATACCAGGAATGGGAGCTGGGAGGACGAAGAGTTCCGGAGTATCTTCTCAGGTTGATGGCGTATAAAGTGAAGGTTGAGAAGCTGGGCGGCAAAGAGGAGGATCAGGATGGAACAGAAAGAATTGGTGATCTTTGAGTCGGAAGATCAGCAGGTATCGTTAAAGGTTCCCATTGAGGAGGAGACGGTATGGCTGACACAGGCGCAGATGATCGAACTCTTTGGAAGAGATCAGTCGGTCATTTCAAGACATATCAGAAATATTTTCAGAGAAGGGGAGCTGGAAGAAAAAAGCAATATGCATTTTTTGCATATTGCAAATAGTGACCGTCCTGTTACGTATTACAGCCTTGATGTGATCATTTCTGTAGGATATCGTGTAAAATCAAAACGCGGGGTTGAATTCCGCAGATGGGCAAACAAAGTGCTGAAGGATTACATAATAAAAGGGTATGCAGTAAATCATGATCGTATCAGCCAGTTAGGTGAGGTGATACAGATCATGAAACGGGTGGAGAATCAGCTTGACGCTAGACAGGTGCTGACGGTGATTGAAAGATATAATCTGGCACTGAATCTGCTGGATGAGTATGATCACCAGAACATGAAAAAGCCCGGAGGAAACAAAGCAACGTATGTGCTGAATTATGAGGAGTGCCGCAAAGTAATAGACAGTATGCGCTTTGGTAAGGAGAGCACATTGTTTGGAAATGAAAAAGATGATTCCTTTAAGGGAAGTATTGGTGCAATCTACCAGTCCTTTGGCGGAGTGGAGATTTATCCTACACTGGAAGAAAAAGCAGCGAATCTTTTGTATTTTCTGACTAAAAACCATTCGTTTTCAGATGGAAACAAGAGAATAGCAGCAACGTTGTTCCTGTATTTCCTTGATAGAAACGGAGCGCTTTTCATCAATGGAAGGAAGAGGATTGATGATTATGCCCTTGCCGCGTTGACTATCATGATCGCAGAATCAAAGCCGGAAGAAAAAGAAATGATGGTAACAGTAGTTATGAACTGTCTTGCAGATAAAGACCGATAGGCGTATTAGCGAGCTCGTCCGTCTGCCGGCAGCAGCTCGAATTCGCCTGACGGCTCCTTCTCGCTGTATGGCATCCGCCATATATCAAAAAGGCACCCAAATGCCATGCTTAAGCAAGCTTAGCATGGCATCTGACTGCCTTTTTACTGCACGGCAGACTGGTTCAACATATCCTCGGTAGTTGGATTCCGGTGAGTTTGGTGAGGATGCGGCGGCCACCGATGGGGGTCCTGAGGAGGACTTTGCCGGGCATTTCTTCGGTGACGGTGCCGATGCGGGCAGCGTTTTCTCCTCCGGGAACGGTATGGAGTGCGTTCAGGATATTTTCTGTGACGGAGGGATCACAGACGAGCAGCATCCGGCCCTCACAGGCGCAGTAGAGTGGATCCAGCCCCAGCATGTCGCAGGCAGCGTCCACTGCGGATTCTACAGGAATCTCGTTTTCGTTCAGTTCGATGGAGAAGGACATTCCTTCCGTGAATTCGTTGAGGGTTGTGGCAACTCCGCCCCGGGTAGGATCACGCAGGATACGGACTGATCCAGGTTCTGCGCCGTCGTTTACAGCCGCTGCGTCGAGGGCTGCCGCAGAGATGCGGTGCAGAGTCATACAGTCAGAGCGCAGAGGACTCTCTTCACTGATGAGACCGGAGCGCGCCATCATGACCGCGGCGCCGTGGCATCCGACCGTCCCGCTGACGATCACATCATCTCCCGGGCGGATGGCGGCTTTTCCCGGAAGATCCACCCGTTGAAATCCGATGCCGGCGGTATTGATATAGATCCCGTCGCCTTTTCCGGAGTCAACTACTTTGGTGTCCCCGGTGACGATGGAGACCCCGGCTTTTTTTGCTTCTTCTGCAATGGAGGTGACGATCTGCCGGAGATCAGAAAAGAGGAATCCTTCTTCCAGGATGAAGGACAGACTTAAGTACTTCGGAATACCGCCTGCCATGCACACGTCGTTTACCGTACCGCAGACCGAGAGCTTTCCGATATCTCCGCCGGGAAATCTCCAGGGAGATACAACAAAGTTGTCGGTAGAGAAGACCAGTTTTTTGTTCCCTTCAAGGAGAGCTCCGTCTCCGAGCTGAGAGAGTGCGGGATTGTCAAAGGCGGGAAGCAGCAGGGACTCGATCAGTTCAGAGGTTTTCAGCCCTCCGCTTCCGTAGTCCAGTGTGATTCTGTCGTTCATTTGTGTCATGTCTCCTTTCTGATGTTACAGATGTTGATCTGATAAAATGTTGTTGAGGTCAAATAGAATTTGACCTCTATGATACCGGCTTGCTTCGTGCTTACGCACTCTCACAAGCCTCAAAACATTCGAAATCCGCTCATTTTTCTGCGAAAAATGGCTACTTTCTCATGTTTTGGGCGGGTCAAGTAGTCAAAACTCCTCTCACAAGCAAACCTGCGTCGGAGTTTTGTCTATTTGACCCTGGTATCATCAAATGTTCCTTGATAAAAAACTGTGCAGGACTGCTCTGCCCTGTGGATCAGTTTCCATATTGAAAGGCCGCTGCGCAGGCGCCTTCTCCGGATACCATGCATGGGCCTACCGGATTTTCCGGGGAGCAGACCGTCCGGAACAAGGGGCAGTCTGAGGGACTTAGGACACCGCGGATGACCTGGGCGCAGCGGCATCCCGGAATCTCCTTTTCCTCCGGGAGCTGAAGAGAGAATTTTTTCCATGCATCCCAGGGGGAATATTCTTCCTTCAGGGCAAATCCGCTCTTTTCGATCCGTCCCAGTCCGCGCCACTCAGATGCGGCGGGGCGGAAGACTCGGTCCATGATCGCCAGAGCGGCAGGATTACCATGAGGTTTTACCAGACGGGTGTATTCGTTTTTCAACCCGGGCTGCTTTGCGGCGAGCATCTGCATCAGGCTTAAGACCGAGCAGAGAAGATCTGCCGGTTCAAATCCGGCTACAACGCCGGGGAGTCCGTAATCCTCTGCGAGAAAAGAAAATGCGTCAGAACCGATGACTGCCGCCACATGTCCCGGGCAGAGAAAACCGTTTACGGAGAAGTCTTCAGCCCCGATCAGAGAACGAAGGGCAGGTTCTGTCTTTTTGAGCAGGCACAGAACGGAGAAATTCTCAAGCCCCAGGCGGGATGCTTCCATGATACACGCTCCGGTGCCCGGTGCGGTGGTCTCAAAGCCGACTCCCAGAAAGACGACTTCCAGTTCAGGGTGTTCCCGGGCAATCCGGATGGCGTCCATGGGAGAGTAGACAGATTCTACGTTTCCGCCCAATGCTCTGCGCGAGAGCAGATTGTCTCCCTGGCGGGAACCGGGAACGCGGAGCAGGTCTCCGTAGCTGGCGATCAGGACGCCGGGGGTCTGAGAAAGATCGAGGATCATGTCGATCACATTTGCAGGGGTGACGCAGACCGGGCATCCGGGACCGAAGAGGAGGCGGACGGAATCCGGCAGGACAGTCTTCAGGCCGCTCCGGGCGATCGCCATGGTATGTGTCCCGCAGATCTCCATCAGGCGTACCGGTCCGGTGAGGTCAGAGAGATCACGGATTTTTTTCAGGATCGTCTCCGTGTCTTTCGGGTTTTTAAACTCTTTTTCACAGAGCATTTTTAATCTCCTCCAGAAGTTCCAGATTTTCCAGGGCTTCCTTTTCCGACATCTTTTCGATGGCAAACCCTGCGTGGACCATGACGTAATCTCCGGGCTTTGCATCCTGGATAAAGTCGATCCGTATATTCTGAGTCAGTCCTCCGGCGTCACATTCGGCAGACGGACCGTTGATTGTCTTAATCTTCATTGGCATTGCTAAACACATGATTCATACTCCTTTTTTTCTGTGCGATGGCGAGCTGTCCAAGGCTGATCCCCTCGTCATTGGGTGAAACCTGTCTGTGGGTGTATACGGAAAACCCATTTCCTTCCAGCAGACCGGAGATACCGGTCAGGAGGAAACGGTTCTGGAACACGCCTCCGGAGAGGACCACAGGCTTCCGATCCGTGTTCAGGGCGAGGCACTGGTCGAGTGCCATGCAGCACAGGGTCGACATAAAGCGAAGGGAAATCTGTCCCGCATCGATGCTGCTTCTGAGGTCGCTTACGATCCCTTTTGTAAGCGGTCTGAGATCGAAGATCCTGACGCCGTCCCGTTCATAATATTCCCGGGGATAGGAGAGCGGCTCCAGCGTTTTGGAAAGTTCTCTGTCCGGGTGGCTCATGGAGTCTGCCGATTTGGCGGTGCCCATGGTCTCAACCGGGGAGAGCGCCTCCACCAGCGCGGCGCCCTCTCCCTCATAGTCTGCGCTGCTTTTCCCCAGGATGAGCGCGCACACGCCGTCAAACAGTCTTCCGATGCTGCTGGCGGAGGGGACGGTGCCGGAGGAGAGAAGAAGATTCAGCCCATTGCATTTCTCTTCAGGAAGAGGGATCAGGGAAGGCTCTGCGATCCCGGCATCATGGATAAGAGAGAGGGCAATCCGTCCGATCTCCCGGACTGCTTTGTCTCCGCCGGGGAGGAGGATCGGACGGATGCTGCCCTTTCTGGACAAACGGGAACAGTCCCCTTCAAGGAATTCTCCGCCCCAGATGGGCCCGTCCGTTCCCAGACCGGTCCCGTCCCAGATAATTCCGAAACAGGGGCCCTCCAGACAGTTGTCCGCCATGCAGGAAGCCATGTGCGCCCAGTGGTGCTGCACTTTCATCAGCGGAAGAGATTCCCGCCGGGATGACTCGGCGGCTTCCCGGGAGGAAAGATAATCCGGGTGGAGATCACAGACATATAAAGACGGTTTCAGCCGGAAAAGCCGGCGGTAGGTCTCAAGCGCCCCTCTGTAGTGGGCAAGCGTCTCCGCGTTTTTCAGGTCGCCGATATAGGGACTGGGGAAAACGTGTCTGCCTTTTCCGAGCGCAAAGGATGCCTTCTGTTCCGCACCCATGGCGAAGATACCGTCAGCATCTCTCGCCAGATCTACCGGACGGGGAGCGTATCCCCGGCTTCTGCGGTAAAAATAAGGCTGCCCTTTCCACGCTGCGATGAGGGAATCGTCGCAGCGGTTCCGGATCCTGCGGTCGTGCAGGAGAAATCCGTCTGCCACATCACTCAGTGATGCCAGCGCCTCGGTGTTCTCGGTGATCACGGGACAGCCAGGGACGTTTCCGCTTGTCATGACGACGGCGTCCGGTCCTCCATATGTTCCGTCCAGAAGGAGCATATGAAGAGGCGTGTAAGGCAGCATGACCCCGAGACGGGGGCTGAAGCTCAGCTCCATGAAATGTTCCCGGTCCCGTTTTGCCAGGAGAACGATGGGATGCGCCGGATCTGTCAGAAGGTTCTCCTCCTCCGGAGTGAGAAGGCAGAGCCGGCGGACCGTCTCCAGAGAACGGCACATCACTGCCAGAGGCTTCTCGGCACGGCGCTTCCGTTCCCTGAGGCGGATCACCGCTTTCGGATCCTCTGCATTGCAGGCGAGATGGATTCCCCCGATCCCTTTTACGGCGAGGATCCCGCCGTTTCGCAGCAGTTCCTGTGAGCGGCGAAAGGCTTCCTCGCCGGTTGTGGATGCCGTGCCGGGGGCGGAGACAAAAAAGACCTGGGGACCGCAGTCCGGACAGCAGTCCGGCTGAGCGTGATATCTCCGGTCGCGTATATCATGGTATTCCGCGCTGCAGGAGGCACACATCGGAAAATCATTCATCACGGTCCGCTCTCGGTCATAAGGGAGGGAGTCAATGATGGTGTAGCGGGGACCGCAGTTGGTACAGTTGATAAAAGGGTATCGGTATCGGCGGTCAGTGGGGGTACAGAGCTCCCGGGCGCAGTCTGGACAGATTGTTATGTCTGGTGAGACCAGCGTGGATCCCGGGGCCTCACGGCTTCCCCGTATGACGAAGCGGTCAAAGTTCCGACGTTCTTTTAAAGGAAAGAACGCCACATCTTCCACGGACGCCATAGGCGGAGGGGAGGTCCTGACTGTACGGACAAACTGCATCAGCCCTTCTCTCGTCCCCTCCAGTTCCCCCTCCAGTCCGGAAGAAGTATTGCGCACCCAGCCGCAGATGCCGTACTGTTCAGCTGTGCGGTGGAGAAAGGGGCGGAACCCGACGCCCTGGACGATCCCTCTGATGTCGATGCGGATCCCGGCAGTCTCCCCGCCGTAGTCTGACGAAAGAGGAGAAGTGTCTCCGGACGTCAGACGGCTCGTTCTGATTTTCATGACGCGTCGCTCCGGATGTTTCCGGCAATCAGTCCGGCAAGTTCACGCAGGCCTTCCCCTGTCCGGCTGCTGACGCGGAAAAGGGGCGCCCCGGGATTGACAGTCTCATAGTTGGAGACAACCCGCTCCTCGTCGAAATCAAAATAGGGAAGCATGTCGTATTTGTTCAGGACAAGGCAGTCCGTGTCTGTGAACATAAGGGGATATTTTTCTACCTTGTCATCCCCCTCCGGAACGCTCAGGATGGTGATGCGCATACTCTCGCCGATCCGGAACTCGGCAGGGCATACCAGATTCCCGATGTTTTCCACAAAGATCAGATCCAGGTCATCCAGCGGCAGTTCCGGGAGGATGTGCTGGATGCTCATGGCCTCGATATGGCATGCTCCATCCGTGTTGAGCTGTACAGTGGGAATGCCGAGGGCGGCGATGCGGTCCGCATCCACCTGTCCCGCGATATCTCCCTCAATGACACCGATGCGGAATTCGTCTTTCATCAGTCCGATCAGAGAGGTGATCAGGCTTGTCTTCCCCGCCCCGGGGCTTCCCATCACGTTTATCATACATATTTTATGAGAGGCGAGCAGAGATTTGACTTCGCCGCTCACATCCTCATTCCAGTCCATGATCTGGTGCAGTACTTTTATTTCCATTGATGTCTACCTCCATGCTTTTGATATAAAATTCTTTCCCTGACAGGAGTTTCAGCTTCAGGCTACCGCAGTGGGGGCACATAAGACTGTGCGGGGTAATCTCCCCTTCCAGCCCGCAGTCCCGGCAGAGGACTCTGACGGGCGGGAACTCGGCTTCGATCCGTGCTCCTTCTGCAATGGTCCCTTCGGACAGCATGTCCAGATAGATCTGGATACAGTCCGGGACGATTCCCTTAAGCTGACCGATGCACAGCCGGATCGTGCGGATCCGGGAAGCTCCCTGTGCCCTGGCTTCGCGGATGCATTGGTCAAGCAGATGTTCCGTAATGCTCAGTTCGTGCAAGATAACGTCTCCTAGTATAATAATGGTGTAGTCAATAATGACTACGAGTTAATAGTTACAAAATCTAAATGAATAACTGAAGGAGGGATTCCCTCTCCATCAGAAGTTATTGTTTCCTTACCGTGTCTGAGGCTTCCATGATGCACCAGATCAGATCATGAGGTATAATCACTGAGGCAGGGCAATTGACGACGCCTCCTTGGGACCCGGCCTCCCGCCGGGAAAACCTCTTAGAAAGTCTGTCTGTCCATTCGGTGGTGATTTATGGTTTGGCTGGTTGGGAAGCCTCAGGCTATACCTGTATAAGCCGCTAGGTTGTGTATCCGCCTTATGGAAATGGATGCCTGCCGGAAAGGATGTTTATCATGCATTACAAAAGATTACTTACATTTATTGACGGCGTTTCTTCTTACCTCTCTGTCGGCCTTGATGTTGGCGCTGATTTTACCTGGATGTCAATTGCGCTCCCCAATGGTTCTTTTGTCGGGAAGCCCTTTAAGATCATCCATTCTGATTCTCGGTCCAGAGATCTCGCTGTCACAAAAATAAAAGAAGCACAAGAGACGTATTCTCTCAAAAGCCGCTGCTTCCTTGAGTCTACCGGGATCTACCACATCCCGCTCCTGTGCTTCCTTCGTGATAAGGGGTTTGACTGCTCCGTCATTAATCCTATCATCACTAAGAATAGCACAAATATCAACATAAGGAAACTGCATAATGATAAATTCGATTCAAAAAAGGCTGCCCTTGTTGGACTGAACGTTTCTCTCAAGACTTCCATCCTCCCGGATGATTCCGTTGTCGATCTGAGAAACCTGGTCCGTGATTATTATTATTTCAAGGATCTCCAGTCTGCTGTCGCTCTGAAGCTCACTGCGGAACTGAAAGTATCTTTCCCTGCTTATGCTAAGGTCTTCAGCAAAGTCACCACACAGTCTTCCTTAAAGCTGTTAAGCTCTTATCCTCTTCCTGCGGACATGCTTGCCGCTTCCAAAGAGGACATTGTGGATATCATCCGCAGTACCGCACGTTTTGGCGAAGCTTATGCCCTGCGTAAGTATGACGCCATTATCGCTGCCGCACAGGATGCCGCTGTTTTCGGCAGGGCTCTTCCTAGCAATGCTGTTCGCATCCGTCTTTATATCGACACTTATCAGGAATACCAGAAGCATCTGGACGCGCTCCTGAAAGCACTCCATGAGACGGTAGAGAAACTGCAGGATACCCTGATCTACGATCAGATCTGCCTTCTGCAGTCCCTGCGCGGGATTGGATTCTTAAGCGCAGTCGTCCTGATTGCAGAGATGGGGAACTTTAAACTTTTTTCTTCCCCGAAAAAGCTTTACGCCTACTTTGGGCTTGACCCTGCTGTCAAACAGTCCGGAAAACTCAATGGCGATAAAGTCCATATGTCCAAACGTGGCTCCAGCCTTGCCAGGCGTGTTCTTCACATGGCCGCGCTCAATAACGTAAAGGTTGATAAAGGGAGCGGCACACCTGTGAATCCTGTGATCTACGACTATTACACCCGGAAGTGCTCCGGCAAGAAAAAGCCAGTAGCAATGGGCGCTGTCATGCATAAGATCTGCAACATCATCTTTGCCATGCTCCGGGATAACAAACCTTTTGAAATCATCACTCCGGAAGAACACTGCAGACGCTTTGCCACAGAACATCCCGATAAGATCAGGAAGGCTGCATAATCAACACAGCATTCTGAATATTTAGTTTCTGACCAGTCCTATATTGGGGAATGGTCTGTTAAGGTTACCCTTTTTCGCTCTACTGTAATAAATTTAATTTTTTCATATCACCTCTTGACATTTCTTAGCTGGACTTTACTCCATCTGTGCCAAAATCTGTTTGGGCTTCAACCGCAAGGTCGAGATAC
>ERZ1090862.782-NODE-784-length-14282-cov-6.973079_pt1 | contig 14282 bp, 14 predicted proteins | sample MGYA00478481_ERZ1090862 | MGnify/ENA primary metagenome ERZ1090862 (study PRJEB33644, sample SAMEA5815745) | chicken gut metagenome | biome: Chicken; feature: Gastrointestinal Tract; material: Caecum | place: Ireland | collected 2019-01-01 | study: A study of the... | reverse complement strand
GGCGGGAGGAGTACAGAAAAGTGGCGGAGATCTTCCTGCGGTGTAAGGATATGGACGAGGCGCACCGGATGTCAGCTATGGTATTCGGGCTGGAACGTCCTTTCCATCTGAGCGCGGAAGCGGATCGGGAGACGGACAGCATGAATCAGAGTGTTTATGATGAGCCGGCCGCGGAGCTGACGCTCAGGCCCAGAGTCAGGACGTACAGGGAAAAATCCGGACGTACATCGATCCGGGATACTGCGCAGGAGAAGGCGCAGGCGAGAAGGCAGGCTGTGGAGCAGATGAAACAGGACTGGAAGAAGATCGGCGGACTGGAGCGGGATGGCAGGATCGATTTTGCAGAACTTCCCGTGATCGAGCCGAGAGTCAGGGAAATCCTCCTGAAATGGCTCTCCGACGCTCTGGAGGACAGCGGCTATGCTGCCAGGACGGAGGACGGAAGGGACTTTACGCTGGATATGGCGCACTCCGATGAGCGGTGCGTTGTCCGGTGCGAGGACGGAAACTTTACGATGCCGAAGATCAGCATTGTATTTCAGGACAGGTATGTTGAATCATAGAGAGGAGCAAAAGCATCAATGAAAGAACTGGAGACGCTTCTTTCCCGGCGGTGGATCCTGAAGTCTGAGGATCGGGAGCTGTATTATAAGATCCGGGATTCTATCGGGGAGATCCGGAAGTTTGCAACAGAAAAGATGGGGTGCCAGGTGATCGAGAACGCCTTGCTCGTAAAGATGGAGAAGATTCCGGCGCTGCCGGAGACCTGTATGGGAATCGATGCGTTCGCCTCGAAGGAAGAGTATGCCTTCCTCTGTATCCTGCTGATGTTTTTGGAAGACCGGGATGCGCAGGAGCAGTTTATCCTGTCACAGCTTACAGAGTATATCGCGGCGAATATGCCGGGAGAGGGCGTGGACTGGACACTGTATACAAGCCGGAGGCGGCTGGTGAAGGTCCTCCGGTACGCGGCGGCGCAGGGAATCCTCCGGGTGACGGATGGGAGCGACGACGCGTTCATGGATCAGGAGACCGGGGAAGTGCTGTACGAAAATACCGGGGCGTCCAGATATTTTATGCGGAATTTCAGCCGGGATATCATGGAGTACACGCGCCCGGAAGATTTTCAGGAGAGCGACTGGTTCGCAATGGACGAGGACCGGGGGATCGCCAGACGGCACCGCGTGTACAAGCGGCTGTTGTTCTCTGTGGGAATGTACCGTGGAGAAGGCGCGGATGAGGATTTTGAGTATCTGAAGTATTACGGGCGCAGGCTGGCGGATGACCTGGAGCAGAATTTCCAGTGCCAGCTCCATATCCATAGGGGGAGCGCCTTTTTCATGCAGGGAGAGGACTGCCGGATCGGGGAGACATTTCCCGGAAATACGGGAATCTCTGATATCCTGCTCCTGTGCTGCGGTGAGATACGCAGGAAGGTGGAAAACGGAGAATGGGAACCTGGGAAGGACGATATGCTCCGGGTTCAGCTTGTGGAGTTTGAGCAGATGATACGGCAGGTAAAGGAGACGTACGGGCAGGGATTCATCAAAGGTTACCGGGAGATGCCGGAAGGAGAGTTCGTCCGGGAAGTGGAGCGGGAGATGGAACGGTGGACGCTGATCCGCAGAAATGACGGGGACCAGACTGTGGTTATCCGCCCTTCGGCAGGAAAGCTGACCGGAAGATACCCGGAAGATTTTGCGGGGGAAAATACAGATAAAGGAGAAACAGGGCAATGAACAGCAGATGGCAGGCAAGCAGGATCGGATTGGTCAATTTTTGGTATTATGACGACCAGGAATTTCCTTTTGTGAAAGGACGTATGCTCTTGAGAGGTTCCAACGGATCGGGAAAATCCGTCACGATGCAGAGCGTGATCCCGCTTCTGCTGGACGGAAATATGAGTCCGGAGCGCCTGGATCCTTTCGGTTCCAGAGACAGGAAAATGAGCAGTTATCTCCTAGAAGAGGACGACGGGCGGGACGAGAGGACAGGGTATCTCTATCTCGAGTTTAAAAGGCGGGAGAGCGATACCTGGCTGACAGTGGGAATGGGAATCCGTGCCCGCCGGGGAAAGCCGCTGGATAAGTGGTATTTCAGCCTGTCGGACGGCAGGAGAGTGGGAAAGGATTTCCTGCTCTATAAGGAAATCGGGGAGAAGGTGACGCTCTCAAAAAAGGAGCTGGAGAACAGGATCGCCGGCGGCGGACAGGTGTTTGAACGCCAGGCGGATTATATGGAATATGTCAACCGCCAGGTCTTTGGGTTTGAGACGGTAGAAGAATATAAGGAATTGATCGACCTTCTGATTCAGCTTCGTACGCCCAAACTGTCAAAAGATTTCAAGCCTTCTGTGGTCAACGATATCCTGAGTGATTCCCTGCAGCCCCTGTCCGATGAGGACTTGCGTCCTATGTCGGAGGCGATCGAAAACATGGACACCATGAACCTGAACCTGAAGGCGAGAGAAGCGGGTTACCAGGCGGCGGAGAAGATCCAGAGAGTATTGGACCGTTATAACCGCCTCACGCTTTTTGAGAAGGCGGACCGGTGCTGCGAGAACCAGAAGAAGCTCTCTGATACGGAGCGGGAGGCGAAAAACCAGGCAGATGAGACAGAACGCAGCAGGAAACGGGTCCTTGCGCTGGAGCAGGAGATCTCGGAACTGGACGCGCGCAGGGACGCCATGGAGAAGGAGCGGGAGTCCTTAAGCAAAAGCGACGCGGTGAGTTTAAAGAGCCGGGAACTGGACCTGGCGGACAGGATCAGGACGAGAGAAAGCCTGCTGGAGGAAAAGCGGCGGCAGCTGGACGCAAAACAGGAACAGTACACGGAGATAGAAGGGAAAAAGAAGCAGGAAGAGGACCGGGCGTATGAAAAGGAGAAAGAGCTTGACGGCATCCTGGAGGAAATGCAGTCCGAGGCGGAAGAGATGTCTTTTGACGAGCATGATTTCTTCCGGGAGGAACTGAAAGAAAACTTTAACGAGGCATTCTCCTGGGATACCCACGAGGCGCAGTTCCGGAAAATAAAAGATGAGATCAGCCGGGGAGCGGAACTTCTCCGCGAGGTTGAAGCACGCCAGAGAGAGGCGGACGACCTGCTGAAGAAGCGGGAGAAGCAGCTAAGGGAGACAGACGCTGCCCAGCGGCGAGAGAGCGAGCTGGAGTCCGTTATGGTGCAGGCGGAGAATGAGTGGAAAGAAGCGCTGTACAGCTGGAACGGGAAGAATACGGAACTGAAGTTTACCCCGGAACAGATGCGGGAAATGGCTCGGTTTGCCGATGAATACGGGGAAAAGTCGGACTTTGCGCAGGTGCGTCAGACGGCGGCGGATCTGTGGATCTCCCGGAAGGGCGACCTGGACGGAGAGGCGCGGCGGAAGCGGGATGAGCTCCGCGACCTGGAGACTGCTCATCAGGAGATCTCGGAAGAGCTTGCCCAGTGGGAGAGCAGCCGCGAGCCGGAGCCGCCCCGAAGCGACGCCGTACAAAAGAACAGAGAACGTCTGCGCGAAAAAGGGATTCCCTATCAGGAGTTCTATAAGGTGGTAGAGTTCGGGAAGGAACTGTCGGAAGATCCGAAACGGTGCGGCAGGCTGGAAGAAGCCCTTCTGGAGATGGGGATCCTGGACGCGCTTGTGGTCGAAGAACAGTACAGGGATCAGGTGATGGAAGCCGACCCGGGCTGCGCGGACAGGTACCTGTTCGTACAGCCGCACTACGCGGAGAAGAGCCTGCTGGATGTGCTGGATCTGAACGAATCGGTAAACGATATCTTTTTCAACCAGAGGATCACAGGGATTCTGGGGAATATCGCTCTGGGCGGGAAAAAGGAGACGGACGGCGCTGCTCCCGGCGGACCTGGTCATACTGGATCTGTCCATACCGGATCCGCCCATACCGGATCTACCGGTGCAGGAGGCTCTATGACGGCAGTCTGCCCGGATGGTTCTTATCAGATCGGCGTGGTCAGCGGAACTGTTTCCGGGGAACATGAGGCTGGATTTATCGGCGTGCAGGCAAGGGAAAAGAACCGTCAGGCAAAGATCGCATCCTGCCGGGAATTGCTTGCGGAAAATGAGCAGAGGCAGGAGGTTCTGCAGGATGAGGTGTCTGTGCTTGAGCAGCGCATCGACCAGCTCAAGAAGGAATATGAAAGCCTGCCGAAAGACACGGATATGCAGACGGCGTGGAAGATGCTCGCTGAGGCGAGGCTGGCAGTGGAGCGGATGCGGGAAGAAGGAGCGCGGCTGGAGCAGGAACTTATGGAGGTCGGCGAGGCGCTCAGAGAGCTGAAGCGCCAGGCGGCGGAGATCGCCCAGAAACTGTACCTGAACTGCAGCTATGAGACGTTCCGCAGAGCGGATGAGGCGGCGTCAGACTACAGACAGCATTTCTATCAGCTCAGATCCGGTCATGAGCTCTTTCTACAGATCCGGGCTCACATGGAAGAACTGGGAGAGCGGCAGGAGATCCTCGACGGGGAGATGGACCAGATCCGTTACGAGGCGGGCTGCGCCAGGCGGGAACTCAAAAAAGAGCAGGAGGAACACGATTCCATCCTTCGTCAGCTTGAACTCACAGACTATGAACAGATCCGGCAGAAACTGGACGAATGTATGGAGTGGCTGAAAGAGTATCCGGAACGTCTCCAGTCCTGCGTGGCGGAGAAAACACAGAACGAAGAACGCATCCGGGTGCTCTCGGAGCAGTCTGCGCAGAATGAAGAGCGGATCAGGGAGCTGCGGCGCAGGGAAGAGTATCTTGAAAAGTGCTTTGCGGCAGAGCAAAGCCTGCGCTATGTGGAACTGCCGGGGACGGAATCTGAGACGGCGGAAGCAGCGGAGAAGATCCGCAGTCTCCTTGCCGGCGAGTGCCGGGATATGGACAAGGAGCAGATCATCCGCAGCCTGAACCAGGTTTACTTTGAGAACAGGGGATTCCTGACGGATTATCAGATCATGCAGACAGAGCTTTTTGAAGAAATGGATCAGGAAGCGCAGAAAGGCGACCCGTCGGCAAAGCGCCTGGACATTGCGGCGCGCTATCAGGGCGTGCGGCTCCCGTTTGGACGCCTTCTTACGCATCTTGAGGAAGAGATCGCGGAACTCAAAGACCTGATCAAAGCCGGAGACCGGGAGCTTTTTGAGGACATCCTGGCGAATACGGTGAGCCGGAAGATACGGGGGAAGATCAACAGCTCGAATGCCTGGGTGGAGAAAATGAATTCCCTGATGGGAGCCATGAACACGTCCAGCGGGCTGAAGCTGAACTTAAGATGGCGCAGCCGCACGGCAGAGACAGAGGATCAGCTTGACACGAAAGAACTGGTCGAACTGCTGAAAAAGGATTACCGCCTTATGCGGGAGGACGAGGCGGCGAAGCTCTCTGCCCATTTCCGCTCAAAGGTGGAAGAGGCAAGGCGTCATGCCCGGGACAGCGGCGGCATGATCTCCTTCTATCAGGTCATGAAGGAGACATTGGATTACCGGAAATGGTTCGAGTTCCAGCTCTTCTTTCAGAAAGGCGGGGAGAGAGTGAAGGAACTGACGAACAGCGTGTTCGGGACGTTCAGCGGCGGTGAGAAGGCGATGGCGATGTATGTTCCCCTCTTCTCGGCAGTGGTGGCAAAATATCAGGGCGGACGCCCGGACGCGCCGCGGCTGATCTCCCTGGACGAGGCGTTTGCCGGCGTGGATAACCGGAATATCCGGGATATGTTCCGGCTGATGGCGGAATTTCAGTTTGACTTTATCATTAATTCCCAGGTGCTCTGGGGCGACTGCGATACGCTGGACGCCCTGGCAATCTATCAGCTCCTGCGCCCGGAGAACGCAAAGTTTGTGACTGTCATGCCCTATCTGTGGAACGGTCACGCGCGGGTCATGCTGGAGGATGAGTCCGAGATGGAGAAGCGGGCGGTATCTGAGATAGAAAAGCAGGCGGCGCAGGAGGAGTAGGAACTGCTTATGGGTGAGAGATTTGCAGAGGATGGAATTGTAGATAGAAGACATGAGGGAGAACGTTCTGAAGATGAGAAACTCCGGGCGGAGTGCCTGCGGTACTTCCGGGAACGTCCGGTCTTCGGGAAACTCCTGCGCGGATTCCGGGAGAAATATCTCTCTTACGGCAGGTTCGCAGGGACAGTGACATTGAAGAACCTCAAAGAATCCGAGCGGGAGGATCTGGAAGGATTCCTTCTGCGGAACTATCACGGGAAGAAGTCGGCGTCTGTTTCTGCGGAGCGTTTTGAAAAGGCGCTGGCGGGGAGCCGTTTCGCGGGGGTCACAGGGAAAGAAGTACTGGAGCTGTATTTTCGTGAGCCTTTAGAGGGAAGAAAGGAACAGAGGCAGCGGGAGGACAGGCAGTGGGAGACGCTTCTTGGCAGGACGAGAGAAGGGGCGGGACCGCTGGCGGCGCGGTGGATCGATGAGATCCGCGGGGGGCAGAGCGGCAGAATGGAAAGCGGCAAGGAGACAGCAGACAGCCCGCGCGACTCGGAATCTGGTGCGGAGAGGGCGTCAGGCAGCTTTCTGCCATATCTGAAAAAGCGCGACCGGGAAGCCGACGGGAATCTGGCAGAGGCGGAGAGGCTGCTGACGCTGGGTACGCGGATTCTCGACAATCTCCCGGTGGAGAAGGAAGCGGAAAAGACAGGGGAGTATCTGGCGGTGTTCGCGGCAGAGATCACGGGGAATCCCCACGCCTTCGACGCGGGCACAAAGGACGGGAAATATCTGGAAATGTTGGTGGAATGGTATGTGCGGCAGGCAGGGACGGAAGGCGGCGCGGATGGAGAGAACAGCAGAAAGAGAGACGCCGAGGGAAGAAGAGAATCCGGCGAAAACAGAGAGGACAGAGAGAACAGCAAGAACCGTGTGGACAGGGGATTCCCGGCCTTCCGGAAGCAGAGGATGTACCTGAAGGCGGGGATTCTGCGGGATGATGTGTCCAATTATGCTCTGGCAGCAGGCGTCCGGGCTATGGACAGAAGCGGAAAGTTCCACGCGGGAATGGAAGGGTTTCTTGAAGAAGGCGAGCCTGTTCAGATTCCGTTATCGGTGATTGCAGGGTGGAAATCCGCATCCTGTCCGGGAAACCGGATGTATATTGTGGAAAACCCGTCTGTTTACGCGGTCCTTTGTGGAAAATGGGATCGGAAATGCGGTCTGATGTGCATGAACGGGCAGCCCAGATTCAGTTCCCTGCTGCTTTTGGATCTGCTGGCAAAGTCCGGGACAGAAGTATGGTACGGCGGAGATATCGATCCGGAGGGGCTTCTGATCGCGCAGAGACTGAAACGGTACTACAGGGGCGAATTTCATTTCTGGCATATGTCGGCGGATGATTACGGGATGTGCATGTCAGAAGAGCCGTTCTCGCAGAAGAGACGGAAGATGCTGGAGAAGGTGGAAGACCCGGAACTTATAGGGACGGCGGAAGCATTGGAAAAGAGCGGGAAGGCAGGGTATCAGGAAAATATGCTGGGGGTATATTTGGAGATATTTTGTCGGGAATTATGATGGGAGATACATGAAAATGCAGGGAAAAATACGGGTTTATTGTTATTTATTTGAGGCAATGATAGAATATTATGTGGAACGAAGAGCGCAGGGATTCGGAGATGTATTATGTCGGCTAAAGCTGACCAGAATACCGCGCCAGGACTCGCAAGCGAGTCTTGAATTGACGTGTTTCTAAAAGAAGTAACCAGGTCGGGGAGGATTGTGTAATGAGCAGAACATTTAATATCACTGCAGACTGCAAGCCGTCGCTTCATTATATGGTAGATATAACGGATCGTCTTGAAAAGATAAAAAAGATGATAGATGCAGGGCAGTATTTTACAATAAATCGTGCACGGCAATATGGAAAAACTACGACCCTGCGTGCACTGGCAAAATATTTGGTGCAGGATTATATTGTTGTAAGTCTTGATTTTCAACTGCTGAGTCATAATGATTTTGCAGAGGAAGGCGCATTTGTAAAAGCTTTTTCAGAAGCAGTCCTACGTAAAGCCGGTGAGGGGGACATTCCTGCCGAAATCAGAAGAAATCTTCAGGAGTTGATCGGGGAGAGTCAGAAAGCGACGTTAGGTGGTATGTTTGAGATTCTGAGCGTTTGGTGTCGAATATCAAGAAAACCAATCGTTATGATCATTGACGAAGTAGACAGCGCTTCGAATAATCAGGTCTTTCTTGATTTCCTTTCCCAACTCAGGGGATATTATATTGACAGAGACGTGACCCCGACCTTTCAGTCTGTAATACTTGCAGGTGTGTATGACATTAAAAATATAAAAAGAAAAATTCGATCTGATGAGGACCACAAGAACAATAGTCCGTGGAACATTGCAGCAAAGTTTCGCGTTGATATGAGCTTTTCGCAGAAGGATATTACAGGAATGTTGAAGGAGTATGAGAAGGATTATCATACCGATATGGATATTGCTACAATAGCAAGGCTGATTTATGATTATACGTCAGGTTATCCTTATCTTGTGTCGTGGCTGTGCAAATGTATTGATGAAGATATTTCAGGCAGCAGAGGTTTTCCGGACAGAAGAACTGCATGGACAAAAGAGGGTTTTCTTGAAGCGGAGAAATTACTGCTGAATGATAAAAATACATTATTTGAATCGCTGGTGAATAAACTTACAGACTATCCGGAATTGAAGAATGTCCTGTACGAACTGCTTTTCACGGGGAAAGCAATCCCCTATAATCCATTGAATAAGTATATTGAAACGGCTGAAATGTTTGGGTTTATAAAGAATGAAAATGGGAGCGCGGTAATCTCAAACAGAATTTTTGAAACTGTGCTTTATAATCTTTTTATATCGGAAGAATATATGGACAGTAAGATATATGATGTCGGATTGCGGGAAAAGAATCAGTTCGTAAGCGGCGGGCATCTGGATATGAGGAAAGTGCTGGAGAAATTTGTTGAAATTTTTCAATATCTGTATGGTGATCAGAAGGAAAGTTTCCTTGAGGAAGCCGGGCGCAGATACTTTATGTTGTTTTTAAAACCGATCATTAATGGAACGGGGAATTGTTACGTAGAACCGGAAACAAGAAACCGGGAACGGATGGACCTGGTTGTAGATTACAGGGGAGAACAGTTCGTTGTGGAGCTTAAGATATGGCATGGGGATGCTTATAACAAGCGGGGAGAGGAGCAGATCTCGGAATACCTGGAATATTATGGATTGAAGAAGGGATATATGATTAGCTTTAATTTTAACAAGAAGAAAAAAGAGTCCGGGGTTAAGAATGTCATTGTGGGAGATAAGGTGCTGATAGAAGCAGTGGTATGATGGAAACCGAAGGAGCAAAAATTATGAACAGACAATGGAAAAAATACGATCAGCTTATGGAAAATTGTTATCTAGGGATAGCTGGCGGAGACTCGGTTATAAACGAATGGAACGACTGTTTTGACGTTCTGATCCAAATCATTGAAAATGAACGGGAAAGCAATCCGGATTTCGGGAGGGAACTGGATCTTCTGGACGATGAGACGGATTACCGGCATGACGTGCAGGGATGGCTTGAGGATTATCTGGATGAACTTGATATGAGGGAAATGTATCCCCGGCTTGAGGCAGTCTGCCGGAAGCTTTTGAAGATCTTTGACTGGAAGGAAGAATATCCTTCGGAAATCCGTTTTATGCTGGCGTCTGCTATGGGAAGTCAGGGCAAAGTGGAAGAGGCAAGGAAATATTGTGAGGACTGGGAGGCGCAGGAAAAGGATAACCCGCTGGCTGCAGCTGCGCTGATCTATTCAAGAATCAGGATAAAAGATTACGAGGGCGCGGAAGAAATAGTGAGGCAGCACATATCGGAGGACACCGTCTGCTCAGAGGAGAATGATGTGATCTTCACAGCGGCGCACCAGCTTTATAAGGCGAATGGAAATAAAAAGATGGAAAAGAAAATGGACACCGCACTTAAGGAATATGACAAAGCGCTGGAGAGGTATCTTATGGGGCTTGACGGGGAAGACTTGGAATTCGGGGATATGGACTGGGAGATTGATGAGGACGATCTGCCGTTTAATTAATGTGGCAGCAGGGAACAAAGTTTCGGATGGCGGATGGGTTCGATAACTGAAATGCTTCATTTGGAGGAGATATGGATATAGCAGATTTAAGCGACAATATCATTTCCAGGCGGTGGAAAGAGCGGTGTGCAAATCTTCCTGATGATAAAAGAAAAAAATTAGAAACGTTTGAACACTCAGACTATCAGCTTCAGGTCATAAAGAGAAAGCGGATATATCCTCAGCCCGGCGACATATTTCAGATCAATCCCAGAGAAGATATTTACTTTTATGGCATTGTTGTGAATAACCATATCAATAGCATAAACGGGGATGATCTGCTGGTGGTAATGATCTTCTGCAATGACGTTGATATACAAGAGTGCATCCAAAAGGGGGTCAGGGCGGAAAACCTGCTCATTCCCCCTCAGATAGTCGGAAAAGAATATTGGACAAGAGGATATTTCTATAATGTGAAACGGTTTGACGGCGTGCTGGATATTAATAACTATGGATTCTATAAAATCGGGAAAAGAAAGTTTGTGGATGAATATGGGAACGAGATACCCTGTGAGCCGGAATTACTGGAAGTTTATGGCGTGGCGACGGTAACAGGGATAGCAAGGATGGTTACGCAGGAACTGATCATAAGGGGAATGATATAGACAATGGGACTTATATGCAGAGGGCTGAGGAGATGGAACTGATCTTGATTATAATCTGCGTGCTGGCCATATATATTCCGGTGATCGCAGTAATCTCTCTTATGCGGGCGCTTTTTAGTATAAGAAAAGGAAAGGCATATGTGAAAGAAAAATTCAGGGATACTTTTTTTCATTTCTTTTTTGAACTGATAAATCCTTTTAACTGGTTTTTCTAAAATGTATATATATGGGTTTGTCAATCAAATATGGAAAGGAAACTATGACATGGAACATACCCAGAATGCGTTGTCTGCTACTTTGAATATTACAGCATATGATGGCAAACAACTTGTAGGATGCCTGCGCATTCTTACAGACGGGTATTTTTTCGGAACAATTACAGATTTGCTTGTTCTTCCGAAATATCAGAAACAGGGCATAGGGAGCAGACTGTTAGAACTTGCAAAAGAATCTACCCCAACTATGCTATATTTTGGTGCTCAACCGGGAGCGGAGGTGTCTTATGAAAAGAATGGTTGTAAAAAAGCTTACAATCATACATCATAGAAAAAGATAAAGCCTGAATTAAATATTGCGAGGATGAGCCATGGGAGATTTATATAAGATAATTGGAAAAATGGAAAAAGAAAAAGATACGAATGATTTTATTGAAGTCATGGATGATTGCGTGCAGAAAATTGAAGAGGAAATAAGAAATTCAGCGAGGGATTTCTTATCTTAAAATTTAATTTTTGGAGGAGGATATCACACATGTCTTATATCATATATCCATACATTGGCGTTAATTCGATTCGCTTTGGCATGACAAAAGAAGAGATACATTCTGAATTAGGAAAGCCAGAGACGACTTTTATGAGAGACGCTTCTGACAATACAGGTGAGACAGATGAATATAAAGACTTTTTTGTTTCCTATGATGAAGAGGGAAGATGTGAAGCGATAGAGTTTTTTGAGTTAGCTGACGTTATATTGAATGAGAAAGCTGTATTTACAGGTACATATGATGAAATCTGCGGGCTGTTTGATGACATTGAAGAAGATGATACCGGATTTACTGAGTATAAGTATGGCATTGGTGTTTATGCTCCGAATAAAGACGAAGATGTCTGTTGCTCGGAGGCGGTTATTGTATTTAAAAAGGGATATTATGATTGAAAAATAGGATTTATTAGGAAAATTCCGCCTCCAGACATCCCCGGAGAAAACCCGGGAATTTTACAAAAAGATGAAATATGTGACAGAAGGATGCAGATGTGCAGGATGCAGAAACTTTGAAAAAGCCATAGACTATATGCCGGATGAAGTTCTTTGTTTCTTCCATTCTCTGGGGATCGATATGAAGAAAATGACAGAAATATATGTCAATAGAGCCAATCCAGATGGTACGCTCCTGTATGGCGGATTCTGCCATCTGTGCGGTACTGTGCCGGAGGGAAAGAGCGCGTGGGTGGAAACGCAGGAAAACGCCGATTCAAAAACATTCGTGTGGCAGAAGGAAAACACCTATAAAATTTCTGATGATTTCCGGGTTTCATTTCAGGAAGAGTGCGCCCTGGTCGAAAAAGGATTTCCGCAGCCTGTTCTGCAGATGGAAATTGAAGCCGTGATCCCATGGGTTCTGGAAGAGGAGAACCCTTATCTTTGAGAGAAGCGTGTAAATGAGGGAGAAGAATTTAAAACCGCAAAAGGAAACAGCTACCGTTGGGCGATTGCTAATTCAATCAACATTATACATGACATGACGATTGAACAGGAACTTATTACATTGTCGGAAAATAAAAAATATGGCACAGGACGCCAGATGCTGGTCCTTTCTATGGGCTGTTATAAAACGGACTCATCGATAAAATGTCTCTGCGGTCTGCTGCAGGATGAAGAAGCAAACTAGCTGCCCGCCGGATTGAGATTCGTTATGGAGAGATCAGGATGACCCGTGAAGAACAGAAAAAATTAAGAGAACTGAATAAAGCATTGCCTAAGTTCCTGAGGGAGAAAATAAAAGCTTATCCGTTTAAGAAAAGAGATTTTATGATCTGGTATAGTAACAAGGAGTTATTTTTTGATCTGCTCATAACTGTGAATGTAATGGAGGTCGGTCATATGCAATACGGGAGTTCTGCGAGGAGAAACTGAAAGGAAGAGTACGGCTATGATAGAACTGGATGCATTTAAACAGAAGCTGGAAGAAGATAAAGAACATCTTTCGCTGCTAACACTGGATGAATTTTTTGACAGGAACCCGGAGGAGGATTCCATTGCGCCGAATCAATGGGGATATGGGCGCCCATCCCTTGCTGAAATGAGGGACATGCTGCGAAGGATCGAATTGATGCTAAATGTTGCATGGGTTCGTGTCATTGCATGATGATACGGAAATCAGAGAGGAAAACGGAACAGAAGTATTGGATCTTGCAGGGGATTCGATCGTGATATGCACGGGAATGAAGCCGGAAGAACTGGAGAAAGCAGTGAATTGTGAATGGCTGTGTTCTGACGGTGTAATTGAATCAAATCCCTGCATATATTACTCCTGCATACCGCCAATTCCCGATAATTATAATTGTTGGGAAATCGTGTGGGACTGATTCAAAGATAAATATGAAAAGGGGGACTACATACGGGATTATTTAAAAAGAAAAAAGAGCAGACAGATGCTGCACAAGGCAATAAGAACAGATTTGTCGGTTTCGTTCTCCTGTCTGATGCAAATTGGGATAAGCAAAAACTGATCAAAGACTTACAGACCCAATGGGACATTTGCGTTGTGGAAGGCAGCAAACAACAGGATGATACTCTGGTGTTTCAAGTGGGGAAAATGATCGCCACCGTTGGTTTGATGTCTGTTCCTGTTCCGGGTAATGAGGCAGAAGAAAATGCCAGAAGTAATTATCTTTGGTCAGGAGCAGTAGAAGCTGCTCGCAATCATAGGGCACATCTCATTGTGGCCATAATGGGGACAGAGCCAGACGTATTTGAGCAAGGCATATTGTTTGTGAAGCTGCTTTCCAGTTGTTGCAGCCAAAAAGGTGTACTGGGGATATATAGCAATGGAACAGTATTTGAACCTCAGTTTTATGAAGGCTGCGCCCAGATGATGAAGAAAAATGGATTGCCGATTCTAAATTGGATCTGGTTCGGCCTGTGGCAGAGAGAAGGCGGCATCTGTTGTTATACTTATGGAATGAGCGCCTTTGGAAAAGATGAAATGGAAGTGCTGGATGCAGATGCAAAGCCTTCTGATGTGCGGGATTTCCTGCTCAATCTGGTGGACTATGTGTTAGAGAACGATATTGTACTTAATGATGGGGAAACGATTGGCTTTTCCGCCGAAGACAAGCACGCTATCACTCGAAGCAAAGGAGCTGCATTACCGGGTATGACCTTAAAAATCGAATATTAAAAAGAAATGACTGATCAGAAATACTGCCGTGACTAAAAAGAAGGGGAGCCGGGAATGAGAAAGAGAATTATAAGTATTTCAGGAAGTATTATATTTATTATCATGATCGGAATTACAGGATGTAATACGGCAAAAGCAACGTCCAATCCAACTCCTGAACAAGTATATTCA
>ERZ1090862.780-NODE-782-length-14295-cov-3.896067_pt1 | contig 14295 bp, 8 predicted proteins | sample MGYA00478481_ERZ1090862 | MGnify/ENA primary metagenome ERZ1090862 (study PRJEB33644, sample SAMEA5815745) | chicken gut metagenome | biome: Chicken; feature: Gastrointestinal Tract; material: Caecum | place: Ireland | collected 2019-01-01 | study: A study of the... | reverse complement strand
AATGATCCGGACCCGTGCCGCCCTCTGCAATCATCAGATAATAATATCCGTCTTTCCGGTAAAGGTGCGGCCCTTCCGGCCAGATAACGCCGTTCATCGCACCCTTCCAGATCTTCACACTCTCCCCGGTCAGGCAACCCTGCTCCAGATCCAGCCGCTGCACCCAGATTTCCCAGTCCCCGTTGTAGCGGACGCCGTCCGGATTCGGTCTTGTTCCCACATAATAGCAGGCGCCGTCTTCATCAAAAAACAGGCTCGGATCGATTCCCGGCGCATCGTCCCCCAGCCACACCGGATCCGACCACGGACCGGCAGGATCCTCTGCGGTCACATAGAAGTTCCCGCCCCCGGACACATTCGTCGTGATTACATAAAATGTCCCATCGTAATACCGGATGGTCGGCGCGTAAATTCCCTGGGAATGTCCACATCCTGCCAGGGGCAGCTGGGAAGTACGGTCGAGAACGTGCCCGATCTGTTTCCAGTTTTTCAGATCTCTGCTGTGAAAGACCGGAATGCCGGGAAAATAGGCAAAAGTTGAGGTAACCAGATAAAAATCCTTTCCCACCGCGCAGATGGACGGATCAGGATAAAAACCATTTAAAATCGGATTATTGACTGTCAGCATGATATCTCTCTCCTTGTAGTAAAACTATAGAAATCCAGAAAAATATTACAGCGTTCTTTCTATTTCCAGATCCTGTATCTTCCGCTGAGCGCAAGCAGCGCAAAGAAATACAGACAGTTGTCATAATATCTTCTGTCCCCCTGTCTGAGCGGCGTCTCGAAAAATTTTTTCACACACTCAGAAGCGTATGGTCCCCGGGCCGCCAGGGACGCCTGGGCATTGGTCGCAAGAATCGCCACCGGATGCAGCGCTTTCATTCCTTCCACCGGAGTTCCGTCGATCAGATACACTCCGTCGGTTCTTCCTTTCTCTGTCTCACAGAAAAACTTCTGGAGATGATCAGCGGTCTGGCAGGCCCACTCATCCGCTGCAAACCACGCGTAATCCAGACCGATATTGGCAATCGTGCGGTAAGCGTCGCTGTAGTACCAGTCGTGGCGTCCTCCGAACTCCTCCTGGTGCGCCGTATGGGGCGTTCCGTCATAGTTCGCGTATTCCGCGCAGAGTCCGGTCTTTGGATGGCACGCCTTCTTCAGGTATTCCCTGCTGGCTCCGGCCGCCTCTTTCCAGAACGGCCGGTCTTCCTCGTCCGCCCACAGCGCAAACAGCTCGTAAAAATGCGGCAGATGATAAGAGGGATCGGACCAGTCACAGTTGGGAATAAATTTGATCAGATGGTTTTCTGCTTCCCACATAGGCTCGCCGCCTTTACCGTCCTCCCCCTGGTGAATACATTCGCGAAGAATCGCCCTGGCCTCCCGGGAATAATTGAAAATGCCTTCTCCGTCGCCCCAGCGTCTGGATGCAAAAAACAGCGCCATCGCAAAATATTCCTCCCCGTCCGGCGCAGGGCCGTAGGAATTCTTTGTTCCGTCCGGCTGACAGGACCAGGCGAAATATCCGGCGTTTTCTCCATCCTCCATGTACATATACGTTTTCGTCCACTTCCACAGACGGTCAAACTCTTCCTTTCTGTCCATCTGCACACACATCATCATTCCGTAGGACATGCCCTCCGTGCGGGCGTCGTGGTTTCCGGTATCCTCCATATATCCCATGTCCTCTCCCACCGGATGGTAGATGCGCTCCTCCTCCGGCCCATAAAACATGGTCTGAAAACTGCTTTCGATTTTTCTGTCAATTTCTTCCTGTGTATACCCGTTTTCCAGAAACACGTTGCGGTACACACCCGTCTCAAAGGCTCCTTTCATCTGTCTTCCTCCCTACTGTTTCCATATAATGCCTGCAACTTTTCCGGAACAGCCGCAGGCATCCGGCCGTAACCTACCTGAAAACGGACCGGATGCCTACACCTGCTGTATCCTCAAACGGTCCGGCCAAGCCGCAAAACCGTCTGAAACTCTATCGTTTTTTCACTGTCAGCACCGTGATTCCCGACAATGCCACAAGCACAAGAAATACATACACGGCTGCCTGTGTCTGATCGCCGGTTCGCGGACTGCTGGTCTTCTTTGTATCTGTCGGATTCTCAGCCGCATCGGAAAGCTTGTCGGTTTTCTGCCCTCCATTCTGTGTGCTTCCAGGCGTCTGCGATGTTCCCGGCTTTGGCGTATCTGTCGGCACCGGCTCCGCTGTGCCGGGAAGCGTCGGCTTCGGTGTATCGGTCGATGTCGGATCCGGTGTCTCCGTTGGATTTGGGTCCGGCGTCTCCGTCGGCGTTGGTTCCGGCGTCTCCGTCGGCGTTGGGTCCGGCGTCTCCGTCGGCGTCGGGTCCGGCGTCTCTTCTCCCTGCTTCGCAGAAGTTGTCAGAACGCCCCAATACTGGGTAGACTGCCAGGAATTATCCGTACTGTCATTGAATTTCGCAATACTGATACGTTCCCCTCTTTCATTGCTGTCGTTGATCTGTGCCTCGAATCCAATCACATCCTTTTCCTGCAGAGTTCTGTCCACAGGAATCTTCATCTCGACCAGATAACCGCTGGCTGTAAGAGAAACCGCCGATGCAAATCCTTCTTTTTCTCCATTGCTTCCGTAAGATACCACATTCTCAAAGGACACCCGGAACTGCCCGTCGTCCTCTTCGTAATAAGGCGTTTTTCCATTGTTCTCGTCAATAAAAATCTCGACGGAATCCTGTTCGTGGGCATTGACACTGTCCGCGTTCAGAACAGAATCCTGTACATCAAAGAGTACATAAACCGCGTGCTCATCCCACAGGGTACGTACCGTTCCCACTGCGCCCTGCCATGCCATCGTCATGAGATTCACCGGCGCGCTCTCAGAAGTCTCCCAGATCTCATCAGCCACACCGTCGATCTGCGGCGTGCCATAGGCGGCAGTAATCTCCTTTGGTTCCGGGATTTCATCCCTCGGATGTTCTTCCAGATATCCGTCAGGATCAATCACCGCATAATACGCCTGTTTCGGGGAATAATCGCGGCGGAACAGACACGGAAAACTCTCGCTTCTCCAGCTGTGTGCATCGTCGATGCCCCAGAAAGTTACACGGGCAATGGAGTCCGCATGCTCCCTGTATATCTGGAACAGCTCCGCATACACCTGTGCCTGCGCAATTTCCTGCTCCTCCGTAAGCCCTGAGGATGACGCCCCGTTTACCGTTACATCCAGCTCTGTAACAGAAATTTCCGCGCCTGCCTCCTCGAACAGTTCAATGGAGCGCTCCACTGCGGCAGACGCCAGATTCACATTGTAATGAGACTGCATTCCGATACCATCCACAGGGATTCCTCTGCTTTTCAGATCCTTGAACATGGCGGCAACAATCTCTGCCTTGTTCTGATCATTCAGGTTGTAATCATTGTAATACAGCCTGGCTTCCGGATCGGCTTCATGAGCGAACTGGAAAGCCAGTTCGATATAGTCGTCTCCGATCGCCTGGTACCATGCGCCCTGACGCAGGCACTGTTTCCAGTCGCCGTTCTCCGGAAGCTTCACGCCATCCAGAATTGCCTCATTTACCACATCCCAGGCAATCAGCTGTCCGGAATAGCGGGAAGCAACCGTCTGAATATGCGTCCTGAGATGTTCGATCGCTTCTTCCCGGGTACAGTTCTCCGCCATCCATCCGGGCGTCTGCTGATGCCATGCAAAGGTATGCCCCACGACGGCCAGATTGTTTTCTTCCGCAAACTGTACCATCGCGTCCGCCGGTGCAAATCCGAAATTGCCTTCCGAAGGCTGCATCGCATCCGGCTTCATAAGGTTTTCAGGTGTGATTGCATTGAAATGATACAACAGCATTTCCCGTTCCGTCCCCTGGAGACTGGACGGATTATACACATTTCCGATCAGGAAATCATTCTGATATACGGACTGAAGCGGAGCCAGGGTACGATCCACCTCCGGATCCTTTTCCTCCGGAGCTTCCACATAGCTGGAGGCGTCGGCAGCCCCGAACATTACCGTATCCAGATAAAATTCTTTTCCGATTCCGGCATCTGTCGTCTCAAAATTCCATTTCAGGCCAGAGAACTCCTCGCTGCCCGGCTGGTACGTTCCTGAAATCTGTGTCCAGACGCCTGCGGGCACTGTGACTACAGACATTTCGTCCCAGGACTGTTCGCCTGCCTGAGATACTTTTTCTGTGGACAGCTTGAATTCTGTCTCCTGGGGCACATACACCCATACGCTGTATAAATAGGTGCCGCCTGCACGTACTCTCGACGAGAGATCAATCACGGCGCCATGCCAGGCCTGATTTCCCCGTCCGGAAACTTTCAGGGAAGCGGATCCGTCGTGGGCCGCCTCCTGCGTCGCACTGACGGAAGCCGTGCCTCTCACCTCCACAGATTCTGTTCCCTCTTCAAAGGATTTGCTGAAGTAAAGCAGTTCCTGCGGAATCTCCACATCCCCTGGTTCTCCCTCTTCGGGAGTCTCAGGCTCCGACCCGGGATTCTCTCCCGGGACATCGTCTGCCTTTTCGGTCAGAACAATGGAAATATCATCCGCATAAAAATTCTTTGTCTTGTTTTCATCCCCGTTGGTTTCCAGATTCAGGGAAATCTTTTCCATCTGATCAGGCACCTTATAAGTGCCGGTCAGTTCCGTCCATTCCCCTGCCACGGTATCCGCCGAGTCAATCCACGGATATTCGGTCTGCCCTCCGGACACATTTTCCAGTGAGAGCACCATCTTTGCAGCGTCTTCCGTCTGTACCCATGCGCTGATCGTATAGGTATTTCCCGCCTCCAGAACTTCCGTAACGTCTTTTGTAATACCGTTCCATCCATCCGTACGGCCCGTCACGTAAGCTGCATGTCCGCTACCTTCCTCCAGGCCCTCCGTGTGATTCTGCCCGTCGGTCACTTCCATAGTAGCACCTCTCGCAGAGAATTCATAGTATGTACCTTCAAAATCTTCCGACAGAATCACGGAAGTTTCCTGAGAGCTCCATACGGTCTGCGGGATATTCAGAAGAGAAACTCCCATAACCGCCGCCAGGAGATACGCCCCTGCACGCCTGCCTTTTTTTATCATTCACTATTCCCCCTGTGTGATTACTCTTTTACACCTCCGATGGTCAGTCCGGCCACAAAATATCTCTGCAGGAACGGGTAGAGACATACAATCGGAAGCATGGTAATGATCGTCGCAGCTGCACGGATGGAAGTCGGAGTAACCGCTCCGGTCGCCTCCACGGCATTCTGCATCGTCTCTGCCGTGGCGCCCTGATTAGTGACAGAGGACAGCAGCTTCATCAACTCATACTGCATCGTCGTATACTGATCGCTCATTCGGTTGTACAGCATCGCGTCAAACCAGGAGTTCCACTGTCCGACCGCAATAAACAACGCTACCGTCGCGTACACCGGCTTGCACAGCGGGGAAATGATCTTGATGAAAATCGTCATATACCCTGCACCGTCCAACTGCGCGGATTCCTCCAGGCTGTCGGAAATTCCAAGCATATATGTTCTCATGACCAGCATATTAAACGCGCCGAGCATTCCCGGGATCACATAAACCCAGAAGCTGTTCGTCAGGCCCAGTCCCTTGTAAACCAGGAAGACCGGAATCATACCACCGTTGACGTACATGGTGATGACCCAGAACAGAGAAAGCTGGCTCTTAAACAAGAATTTCTTTCTGCTGACGATAAACGCCAGGAGCGCGTTCGCCGCCAGGCCGAACACGGTTCCAAGAACCGTTCTGGCAACGCTGATATATGCTCCCGTAATCAGGTTATCCTTCTGAAGAACGGTAGAGTAGTTCTGCAGGGACCATTTTCGCGGCCACAGATAAATTCCGCCGCGAAGCGCGTCGGTTCCGTCATTAAAGGAAACCGCAAGCGTGTTCAATACCGGATACAGCGTGACTACCACAAACGCAATCATAAAAACCGCGTTAAAAATCGTAAACACCGTACCGCCTACGGTTCTCTTATATTTCGGCATGGATGCCGAATAATCCTGTTCCTTTGCTTTTGCCCGTTTCATTTCTTCGCACCTCCTAAAACAGCTGCTCGTCGCCGGTTCTCTTCGCAAACTGGTTGGCAAGCACAATCAGCACGATGCTGACGAAACTCTTGAAAATACCGGCTGCAGTACCGATTGCATAGTCTCCCTGGCTGATGCCCCATTTCAAGACGTAGATGTCGATGGTCTGGGATACGCTTTGCACCAGGCCGTTGCCCAGCAGGTACTGAATCTCAAAGCCTGCGTTGAGGACATTTCCCACATTCATCAGAAGCAGGATCATCACCGTCGGACGGATGCCAGGCAGAATAATATGACGGATCTTCGCCCATCTTCCGGCGCCGTCGATCGCGGCAGCCTCGTAAAGCGACGGGTCAATCGCCGTAATCGCCGCCAGATAGATAATCGCGTTCCATCCAGTTTCCTTCCATACATTTGAGAAACCGACGATCCACCAGAAGTAATCCGGATTCGCAAAGAAATTGATCGTCTGATCGGTCGCTCCCACCTTCATCAGCAGTTCGTTGACGATACCTGTTCCGGAAAGAATGTCTCTCAGGATACCGGTAACAACGATCCAGGAAAGAAAGTGCGGCAGATAGGAAATCGTCTGCACTGCTTTTTTCGCGAATTTCATCCGAATCTCATTCAGCAGAATCGCAAACACAATCGCCGCCACAAAGGTCAGCACCAGGTTGATAACGCCCATTGCCAGCGTGTTGCGGATGACCCCCAAAAAGGAGGAGTCGGAAAACAACTGCTGGAATTTCTGAAGTCCCACAAACTCGGATTTAAACATGCCGAGCGCCGGTTTGTAATTCTGAAACGCAATCACCCAGCCGCCGAGCGGCAGATAGTAAAAGATTACTCCGTAGATCACGAAGATCGCTGCCCAGAACATCAGAACCTTCTGACGTTTAAATTCCTTCCAGTCGAATTTTGTTTTCACTCTTTTCTTTTTCGACGCCATAATTTTTTCTCCTTTTCCATACCTCAAAACCTCGACAGGCGACTATGGATCGTTTCCACAGCCGCCTGTCCTTCAACCGTTCGCTTTATTCTGCGTATTTTGCAGCTTCTTCGATTCTGCGGTCAAGCTCTTCCTGCATCTCATCCAAGAAGTCCTGTGGATTACATGCATTGTAAGCTTCCATATATTCTTCCCAGCCCTGCTCAAAATCGTCAGCCATTACAACCTTGGGCAGCCACTCGTGCTTGCACTCACCCATCTTGGTCCATGCGGTTCCGCCCGGTGTCGCGGTCGTCATACTGTTTGAATAGGTATACATCGCATACCACGGTCCCGGCTGCGGTGTTCCCTCGCCCAGCATTTCCGCATACGTCTGGCATCCGTATGCCTCCAGACATCTCTGTACGTCAGACGGAAGTGTCTGCTCAAACATACTCGGCTGCTCTCCCGGGTTTGCCGCGTTCAGCTTGTCGTCCAGCATACCGGTATAGTTCGGCAGGTAAGCATAGGCACAGAACTCAGACGCCTTGTAAGCGGTATCTGCTGCCTGCGCGTTCTGCTCTTCTGTTCTGTAATACAGTCCATCGTCTCCTACCTCATAGTCGACTCCTTCCACGCCCCATCCGCGGAGAATTCTGACCTCCGGGCTGAGCAGGTCGTTCAGGAACTGAAGAACACCTTCCACATCTTCACAGCTTACAGTAATGCCGACGCCATTGGACGGGTCAATCATCTTTCCAGTCGTTCTCCACTGATTCGGCGTATCCTCATCAATACCAATCGCCAGCGGTACATAGTTGCAGCCCTGTGCGTCCAGTCCCTGCTGCTTCATTGTGTCATAGACCTGCGAAAACTGCCACTGCTGGTCAACCATTCCAAGCACCCGTCCGGTGGACAGCTTCGCGATGTACTCATCATAGCTCTGTGTAAAGCACTCCGGATCAATGATTCCCTTCTTATACTCCTCATTCAGCTTCTGGAAATAGCGCACCGCAGTGTCTGTTGTGTTGTAATCCACGATCGTCTCTGTCTCCGGGTCTACGATAACAGAACCGTCGTTCGGATATCCGGCAAGAAACTGCGGCGGATTCTCCAGGCAGAAGTAACGCCAGTCATCACAGAGAATGGTATAAGGAATGTTTGGCGTTCCGTCCTCCATCGTCGGGTTGGCTGCGTTGTAATCCTCGAGAAGCTGGAAATACTGATCCAGTGTCTTTACCTCCGGATATCCTGCCCACTCCAAAACTCTCGTCTGAATCCAGAAAGCCTCTGCCGGCTGTGTCGCCATATCCTTCTCGTATGGGTTTCCGAACTGCGGAATAAGGTAGATATGTCCGTCATCCTGGCGTACCTTTTCCCAATCCTGCTCCGACCAGAAATTTGTCAGGTTCGGGTAATCTCCGGACTCCAGATAATCCTCCAGCGGAACCAGCGCGCCTGCGTCGATCAACTGCTGTCTTCCATCGCTTCCATCGATGATATCCGGATACTCACCGCCGGCGATCATCGTTCCGACTGCCTCCGACGCGGTCTGCCCTGTCAGCCAGGTTTCCTTTACCTTTGCCCCGGTGATCTCCGCGATCTTCTGCTGCACTACATTGTCATCGTTGATCTCCGTTCCCGGTACGGCAAAAAAGGCTGTGTACTCCCGGATTTCTCCATCTTCGCCGCTCGAAGCGCTGCTGCTCTTTTTGCCGTCTCCGCCTCCGCCGCATCCGGCCAAAGTTCCCACTGCCATGACCGTCGTCAGCAAAATAGCCGTCAACTTTTTCAATTTCATCTTCTTTCCTCCTTTTCCTTTTGTGCAAGTTGGTTTTGTTTTATGATTATATTTTATAATTTTTATGTATTTTAACAACCCGACAAAAGATGTATCGTATCCCGACAAATTATATATTCTTTTTCCTGAAAAAATATGACGTCGCTTCGGACGGCACAAACGTTTGTTTATTCCTCTTCTCTGGCCTTCTTCCGGAAACGCGACGGCGTGCAGCCTTTGGCCGAGATGAAACGATTGATAAAGTAATCCAGATCGTGGTAGCCCACAGCCTCCGCAATCTCGTAAATCCTCTTGTCGGTTCTCAACAGAAGCTCCGCCGCCTGTTCAATCCGATAATTATTCAGATATTCTTTGAAGGAAATCCCGTGTTTCTTTTTGAACATCTGGCCCAGATACGCGCTGTTGACGAAAAATTTCCGGCTCATCTCCTTCAGCGTGAGATTCTCCGCGTAATGCTCGCTGATCTCCTTCTCCACCTCCGCAAGAACTCCTCTGGAGCTCTTTTTACGCAGCTTCACCAGATATTCCGCGTATTCGCGCACAAAGCGCTCCAGATATCCCTGATCGTCCCGCAGTTTCTGAAGCCCGCAGGCCCCTTCCCGGATTTTGGCAAAGATTTCTTCCTGTGTGACCATCTCGTTCTGCTGCATAGCCAGATGCGCCAATTCAAACAGGAGGTAATTCAGATTCATGTCCACCATCTGGCGGTTCATCCCTGCGCTCCCCATTCTCCGGTACAGCTCCTCGGTTTTGCGCGCGATCTCCCCGGCGTCATTTTCCTCCGCCGCCCTGATCAGTTCGTCCAGGATCTCCTTGCAGAGGATCATGTTTTCCCCGTGCTTCTTCTCCTGCTCCTCCTCATACCACAGGATTTCATGCCGCTCACCGAACACACGGAGCGATTTCACCATGGCCGCCGTCCTCCTGGACTCCTCCAGCTCCCTCAGGCTGTTCACGCGGACTCCGGCATAGGCCGTCGTCTCAAACCCCTCCTGTCTCATCTTTTCAAGAAATTCCTGAAGAAACTCCTTTTCCGTCTGTCCCTTCTCCCGGAGCATTTCTCCGGAAAGCAGCAGAGCGGTACAGTGACGTCCGCTGTCCGGCGCAATATCCTTCACACAACATTCCTTCCATTTCTCTCCCATGTGTTTCTGACAGGCACGGCGGAAAGCCTTCCGGTATTCGGCTCCGTCCCTTCCGGCTTCCTCTTTCATCTCCAGCTCCACATAGCGCAGACCGCCGGAAACCGGCAGCCGCTTCTCCACATATTCCAGTTCCTCGCTGCTCATCTCCCCTGTCAGAACAGCCGCCAGACTCCTCGACATCATCGCCTGCTCCAGAAACTGCTTCTGTTCCTCCTGCTCCATTTTTTCCTGCTCCAGCCTTTCCACCTGTCGGAGCACTCTTCGCAGATCTTCCTGCTTTACCGGCTTCAGCACATAATCAATGCAGTCATAGCGCAGCGCCTGCTGCGCGTACTGGAAATCACTGTACCCGCTGAGAACCATAAAGTAAGCGTCCGAAATTTTTTCTTTCCGGATTGTCTCCAGCAGTTCCAGCCCGGACATCACAGGCATCTGTACATCTGCGATAATCAGATCTACTTTCTCCCGCTTCAGAAATTCCAGCGCTTCCTTTCCATCGGACGCCTCCCCGACAATCCGATACTTCGGATTTTCCAGTTCGATCATCGCTTTCAATCCCTGAACAATAAACGGTTCATCATCTACAAGTAAAATCCGCACCATACTCCCTCCTTCTTTTTACCGGCGGTTTTCTGTCTCACGATCCGGCTTTTTTACCTTGTGTATTTTATGTACTCTTTTTTCCGGATCGCTCAAGCTTTTTGAGCTTCTCGACGGGAATCCGTACCGTCACGCAGCTCCCGACTCCCTGCTCGCTCTCAAACAGGAATCTGGCCGTATTCTGGCTTTTCATCTTCAGACGCAGACAGGCGTTGCTGATTCCGATATGCTCCATCTGAAGAATTTTCTCGATGCTCAGATCCTCCACCGCCTTTCGCATCTGCTCCAGCATCTCCTCCGCGATTCCGACGCCCGTATCCTCCACTTCAAGGCAGAGATCCCCCTGATGCAGAAACACTCTCACAAACACCCAACCCGGCGCCGGCTTACTCTCGATTCCGTGGACACAGGCATTTTCCACGAACGTGACGAGACTGAGTTTGGGGATCAGATACATGCGGCAGGAGTCCTCGACTTCAATCCGGAAGGACATCCGATCTCCGAAGCGATACTTCTGCAGCTCCAGATATGCCTGTACAAATCCGACCTCTTCCCGCACGGTCACATCGTCGTTTCCCCAGTCTACGTTCTGACGCTCCATCACCGCCAGCATCTCAACCATATGCGCCGTCTCATATTCTTTTTTCAGAAAGCTGTGCATCCGTATGCTCTCCAGCGCGTTGAACAGAAAATGCGGATTGATCTGACTATGCAGCGCAAGCAGTTCCGCATTCTGCCGGGCAATATCCGTTTCCCGCTCCTTCAGCTTTTCCTTGTAGACCGTCTGTACCAGTTCGTTCTGCCGTGCGGCCATCCAGTTGTAATTTCTCATCAGAACGGAAATCTCATCGTTTCCCGTCGCGTCCTCGACCATGGAAAGCTCCTCCGATTCGCATCCCTTCGCAAACACCTCGCCCAGCCTCTGTATCCGGTAAGTCAGCGAGCGGTTAATGTTTCTGACAAGTATCCAGGGAAGCAGTATATTGATGCACACGAGAAGAAACAGCAACGGAAGATTTCTCTGTATGTACTCCACAAGCCCGTTGTTCACCCGGAGAACACAAACTTCCAGTTCCTGTCCGTAAATCTGAAAATCATAGGTATATTCTGTGAGCTGACGGTAGACAAACGGCTCGAAGGGTTTGAGCACCCCCTGGTCGCTTTTGTTCGACAGGAGCACCGATCCGTTCTCACACACATAGATCGGAAACTCATAATTCATATTGACAAGATTCCGGGTCAGACCACTGTAGTCCAAATCAATCTTCAGGACCTTCTCGCAGCTGTCTCTCTGATAGAGGTTCAGCTTACGGATCAGCGAAATCTTTCTCGACGGTGTCGCCTCGAGCAGCCCGGAAGTATCATAATAGCAGTACATCATCATCTCCTGGCCGCTGTCCCGAAACTCCTGATACCACTCCGTATCCTCCACCCGCTCAAGCTTCTGAAACTCGCTGCCGCTGACAATCGTCGGATTATCGGAATACATGACGACCTTCATCTGTTCGCTGCCCAGGCTGCTCTCAAACAGCGTATCCTTCATGAATTCCAGATAAGCATTGTAAAACTCAAGATCCGAATCATAGGTGCGGGTCAGAAATTCGTTGATATAACGGTTCAGATAAATACTTTTCGCAAGCGCCGCCGCGCGCTCTGTCTCCGTTTTCAGGCTATATTCCACAGCGCTGACGACATTCTGCATCTTATGACGCTCATTTCCCTGCTCCGAGCGGATGACGATCCCGAACACAAACGTATCGGTGATCACCAGGGGCATCAGTACACACCCCAGATACAGCACCAGCATTTTTCTTTTCAAATTCAGTTTTTCCAGACGCGTCTGGAGAAAGCTGTCCATTCTCTTTAAGATTTCTTTTCTTCTGCCCATACCTTTTCTCCATTTCTGCTTTGCCGCATATGCGGCCGCTGGGGATATGCGGCCAGACTTATCTCATAATAATTTATTATCGCATACCGCCCTTAAAATTACATCCCGGTAAAATTCAGAGAAAATCCCGGTAAAACGTATCTTTTTTTCAAACTTCTTGTGTATTTTTCACGAAAAAAATGCCGTCCTTATTTTCCATGATGTTCAGGAAAATAAGGGCGGCAAATTCTGACGACATTCAGAACCATCCGAAGGCTATAGAAATTTCCGGATCGGTACGGTGATGATCCAAAAGATCCCGTAGGAAAGCTTTTTCTTCCATTTCATCTCCTGCGCTTTATAGTCATCTGAAGGCGAAGCGTCAGCGCTTCCATATTGTCATCCACATGGGCCACACGTTCACTTCCTTTTACTTTTCAATCTTGTCAGACTTCTTCTCCTTTTGCTGTCACGCGTGCGGAATATTGGTGTACTCGCTGATCTCCCGGCTGATCGTACACAGATCGTCCACACTCATGTCGTGAAGCTTCCCGTGTCCCGTAACCCGCGCGAACATTTTCAATTCTTCCAGCGAAACCTTCAGGAAATTCGCGACACGGCGGGCTGCCACGTCCATCTTCAGACGCTCTCTCAGATCCGGGTCCTGGGTCGCCACACCGACCGGACACCTTCCGGTTCCGCAGATCCTGTACTGCTGACAGGCCAGCGCGATCAGTACCGAGGATGCGATTGCCACTGCGTCCGCGCCCATGGCAATCGCCTTCGCGAAATCAGCGGACACCCGTAGTCCTCCCGTGATCACCAGGCTGATATCCGAATGGATGCTGTCCAGGTATTTCCGCGCCCGATACAGCGCGTAGATGGTCGGGACACTGGAAGCCTCCCGCAGCATCAGCGGCGAAGAACCTGTCGCCCCTCCTCTGCCATCGATCGTAATAAAATCCGGTTCTCCAAAGACGCAGAACGTGAGATCCTTCTCAATTCTCCCGGCTGCGATCTTCACCCCGATCGGACGTCCGTCTGAGGCAACCCGAAGTTGATGAATCAGATTCTTCAGATCTTCTTTTGTTTCAATGTCCGGGAATCTGGACGGTGCAAGAATCTCCTGTCCGGCAGGTTTATTTCGTATTTTCCCGATTTCCGGCGTAACCTTTTCTCCCGGAAGATGACCGCCCATGCCGGGCTTGGTCCCCTGACCGATTTTAATTTCGATCGCATCCGCATTTCTCAGATTTTCAGGTGTCACGCTGTAGCGGTTGGCCACATATTCAAAAATGTACTGACCGGCAGCCTCCATCTCCTCCGGCAGAATTCCACCCTCGCCGGAGCACATCGCCGCTCCTGCCAGAGCCGCTCCCCTGGCCAGGGAAATTTTCGCTTCCCGCGAAAGTGCCCCGAAGGACATATGAGAGATATAAACCGGATGTTCCAGAATCATCGGCCGCTTCGCTTTCTTTCCTATCACTGTCCTGGTGTCCACCGGCGCGTTTTCATCCAGCGGCATCGGGTCAAGCTGCGCGCCCAAAATCAGAATATCATCCCAGGATGGCATCGGCAGCCTTGTTCCCATCGCTGCCGAGATCGACTTTCCCGTCACCGCCATCTGATGGATTTCCTTCATGTAGCGGCAGCTCTCGTCCGTCCTTGCATACTCTTTCGGATAGTCCAGCGTCCGCTCCGCAGCCGCCGCCTGCGTCTGCGCGACCTCCTCATAGAGAAGAAACGCGTCCGCCGGCTGATGGCAGACCGGACATTCCTTCAGCTCGGTAACTTTCTTTCCTTCCTTCTCTTCGTCAAAAATGTAGCCGCATACACTGCACTTATACTTTGCCATAAAGCCCCTCCTTTTCCCCTGTCGGCACACCTGTCTCTTCTCTCAGACGGC
>ERZ1090862.779-NODE-781-length-14298-cov-9.296426_pt1 | contig 14298 bp, 10 predicted proteins | sample MGYA00478481_ERZ1090862 | MGnify/ENA primary metagenome ERZ1090862 (study PRJEB33644, sample SAMEA5815745) | chicken gut metagenome | biome: Chicken; feature: Gastrointestinal Tract; material: Caecum | place: Ireland | collected 2019-01-01 | study: A study of the... | reverse complement strand
ACAGCATCAGGAATCCCATGATGATCTGCATCGTATACTGGATAAACGCCATCATATCGCCCACCTGCATCTGTCCGTTGTCAATTCCATGGGCTCCGGTCCACATGATCAGAACAGACACGCCGTTCATAACAAGCATCATGACCGGCATCATGAAGGTCATGGCGCGGTTGACAAACAGATTGGTCTTCGTCAGTTCCATATTTGCGGCGTCAAACCGCTCTTCCTCGTGTTTCTCCGTGCTGAAAGCGCGGATGACGGGAAGTCCTGTCAGGATCTCACGCATAACGAGGTTCACCTTGTCGACCAGAGTCTGCAGAATCTTGAATTTCGGCATCGCCACAAGGAACAGCACGAGAATGACCAGAGCGATCAGGACCACTGCCAGAGCGATGATCCATGACATGGACACATTAGTCTGGAACACCTGGAAGATTCCTCCAATGGCAAGGATCGGAGCATACAGCACGATCCTCAGCAGCATGACTGTGAGAAGCTGGATCTGCTGGATATCATTGGTACTCCTTGTAATAAGTGATGCAGTGGAAAAGTGGTCGAACTCATTATTGGAGAAATCCACTACTTTCCGGAACACCCTGCTCCTTAAGTTCCGTCCTGTGGATGCGCCAACCCGGGACGCCAGGAAGCCTACCGCCACGCTGGCTGCCATTCCAAGGAACGCCAGCGCCGCCATTTTACCGCCTGTTGAAAGCAGATAGTCTGTCTGCATGCGGTCCATGTCAATTCCAACATTCTCGTAAGCGGAGCGCACATAGCTGACCGCGGCCTGCTCCAGGATACTGTCCGGAAGTTCATCCATCTGGCTCTCCATTTCCCGGACCAGGGTATCTCTCTGCTCCTGAGGCATCATTGCCATAATATCAAAGATATCCATATCTTCGCCGGTCATCTGAGGAGGCAGGTTCGACTTGATCTGATCCTCGATCTGCCTTGTCATATCACTGTCAGACTCAAATCCCGCTGTGAGCATCATAGGTCCCTGAAGGATATCTTCCAGTTCCTCCATCTCTTCCTCATCGTCTGCGGCAGAATCTTTCAGCACATATACTTCCATTTCATAGGTGCTGTCGTCTTTTTCATAAGCGTCCGTTACAGTCTGCTGATCATCCTGAGGGACAAAAAGAAGGAGCCGGTCCATCTCCTCTACAGAGATTGTCTCCGGAATCTGGTCTTCAATCCCGCCCTGCTGGATACCGACATTGACTATGTCGGACGTATAAGCCGGAAGCGACAGGTCGCAGTAAGCCTGCACAAACAGGATAATAATGATCGCCAGCATGGATTTCCACTGCGCTGCCGCGTACTTGAATAAGTTCTTCATGATCTGTCTTTCCTTTCCTAGTTATTCCAGATTCTCATTGATCTGGATCAGCAGCCGTCTGAAAAGCATGATCTCCTCCGGGCTCATCCCCTGGAAGATCAGTTCATGCATCTCATCTGCCACTCTCTTCACATTCTCTACGCAGGCTGCTCCTTTTTCGGTCAGCGCGAGACGCATCACCCGCTGATCCGATTCATCCTGCCTCCTCCTGATATAACCTTCCTGTTCCATCTTCCTGATAGCGGAAGTGATAGACGGCGGAGTCATATTCAGGCTTTCCGCCAGTTCCTTCTGAGACATGGAGCTTCGCTGGTGCAGAGTAAAAAGGATGCTCGCCTGACTCCGGTTCAGATCAAATTCTTCATATTTACTCTTCGCCCGTTTCATGACTCTGTGCAGGACAATGCCCAGAAGTCCCAGATCGGGAACATTACTCAAATCATACTGCATGTTCAAGCCTCCTTTTATTTAGTTAATTAACTAAATAAAATAATAGTATTATTGCATAATAAAGTCAAGTATATATCGGTATATTCACACTATTTTTATGCTTTATTCATAATTTTTATTTTCATCTCTAATTATTTACAGCATCACTTTCTTCTCCGGACATCCTGTGCTGCCACCATACCACAGTATTCTTATGGAACAAACGCCCCGGTGAAGCGGATTTTCCCGCTCACCAAGGCGTGTTTCCTCTGATTATCTTCTCGGACTTTCTCAGAACAAACATCCTTCTGATGTGGTTTCCTCTGATTCTCCCCGCTTCTGATGCCTGCATTTTCCATGTGAAAAAGGCGTGGCACACCGGATATCGTTCCGTGTGTCCACGCCTTTTGGTTTTCTCTACCCCTCTTCTTCTGCCGACGTTTCTTCCTTTCTCCCGTCCCATTTCATCGTCCTGACATTGATCCCGTTCACCTCAATGTGGTCATCCACCGGGATGACGAGGCACTGTCTTCCATCGATGATCCGTGTCTCCACAAGATCAGCCCGGTCCGGATTGACTTTGATGATGATATCCGGCGTTTCAATGTTAAACTTTCTTGTCTCCGCGATGTTGGAGGCAAGAAGTGAGGTCTTCTCCCCTGCGTTTTCCTCGTAATTCCGGTCAAAATGCTCCATCTTCTCCGCTGAGACGCCGCTCTGTTCAAAGATCTTCTTCACATCTGTCTTATCCAGCTTAAGAGGCTCCGGCTCCTCCTTGTGCTCCTCGATCAGGTCATTGAGCGTCTCGTGGATATTGCGGACCGTCTCATAATCTCCGTCCTCACCCAGAGTATCCTCGATGATCATCTGAAAGGTCTCTTTCTGTGTGTCCGCAGACATGGGCATCTGGGCGCCAAGGAGCTGTTCGATCATCTCCGGCTGAAGGTCCTCTGATTTCTTTGTATAATAGAGCACAGAATGTAGATCTGTGTTCCTGTCGTTAAAGGCAGGGAAAAGGAATCCTTTATCCGGCATGTCCACGATCCAGTCCCTCACCCGATCCTCGATCCGATTGTCCTCCGCATTGTAACACAGCCCCGCCTTGGAAAGAGATACCGGACAGATACTCATGAGCAGATATTCGTAGACATCCTCCGATGCATCGAACATTTCCAGGTCATCCGTGGATTTTCCCGGAATATCGTACATGGAATGGATCAGGATGATATAGTAATTCTCTGCATATTCATATGTAGCGATCACCTTGTCATAAAACTCTTCCAGAAGCATGTCATCCTCCAGCTTACTGTCCCGCAGCTTCAGGAGAAACTCCTGGGTTCCTCCCGGCATCTCCGCGTCCAGGGGGAACTCCATGTTCAGCATGTTCTTTCCGATCGTTCCTGATAAGGTCTTCTTGAAAATATCAAAATATTTAAACGCTTCCTCCTCCGGAAGAGACAGGAACGCATCCTTTGACTCCATTTTTTTATTTTTTTCATGATCCACATAACAGCCGCAGATTCGCGTGATCGCACAGTTGCGCGGGCTGAACTGCTTACGGATCTCCAGAACTTCCTTCTTATTCATTCTGTTCTCTCCTCTTCGACAAAAATACGCATCCAGGGTACTTCTCCGCATACGTATTTTATCTTACAACGAATCTTCTCAGAAAAAAAGATTAATTTCACATATTTCCGGTTTCCAGGATCCGGTTTGCATTCTCGATCCTCTCCTTTGACGGCGGATTGATCCCTGCCAGCGGATAATCATACCCAAGTTCCTTCCACTTGTACTCTCCCAGTGTGTGATAGGGAAGTATTTCAACTTTTTCGACATTTTTCAGTGTCTTTATAAACTCATGAAGTTTCTCAAGATATCCGTCATAATCGCTTCTCTCCGGGACGAGCACGTGGCGGATCCACACCGGTTTTCCAATCTCCGACAGGTACTCCGCCATGTCCAGGATATTTTTATTGGTCCGCCCTGTAAGGATCTTATGCTGTTCTTCATCGATATGTTTGATATCGACCAGGAGCAGATCCGTATATTTCATCAGCTCGTTGAACTTCCCGAAGAATGGCTCCTCCCGTGTAAAGGGAGCTCCGCTCGTATCGATCGTTGTATGGATTCCCTGTTCCTTTGCCTTTTTGAACAGTTCAAGCAGGAAATCGATCTGCATGAGCGGCTCCCCGCCGCTGACCGTGATCCCGCCGCCGTCTTTCCAGTAGGCTCTGTAGCGCAGCGCCTGCCTTAACAGTTCATCCGCACTCTTTTTCTCCCCGGCCTGCATATTCCAGGTATCCGGATTATGACAGAACTGACAGCGCATGGGACATCCGCTGACAAAAATAACAAAACGGACTCCGGGACCATCCACGGATCCAAAACTCTCTGTTGAATGAATATATCCTTCCATATTCTCTCCTTTAAAAAGGGACGCAGTCAATTTTTATTTTAACTGCGTCCCTCAAAATTATTCACAATCTGCCTGAACTTCCTGCTCGTAAGTCCGCATCTGGTGTCCTTACATTCTGTCGTGGCAGGTTCTTGCGATTACATCAAGCTGCTGCTCTCTTGTCAGATCGATGAACTTCACTGCGTATCCGGATACACGGATCGTGAAGTTTGCGTACTCTTCCTTCTCCGGATGCTCCATCGCATCGATCAGTTTCTCTGTTCCGAATACATTCACATTCAGGTGATGTGCTCCCTGATCAAAGTATCCGTCAAGCACATGTACAAGGTTGTTCTTGCGCTCGTCATCGTCATGTCCCAGTGCTCCCGGACTGATCGTCTGTGTATTGGAGATTCCGTCAAGTGCCTGCTCGTACGGAAGTTTCGCAACAGAGTTAAGAGAAGCAAGAAGTCCGTTCATCTCTGCGCCGTAGGACGGGTTTGCTCCCGGTGCCAGCGGCTCTCCGCCTTTTCTTCCGTCCGGAAGGGATCCTGTAGCCTTCCCGTATACCACGTTGGATGTGATCGTAAGGATGGATGTTGTCGGCTCAGAGTTTCTGTATGTGTGACACTTCTTCAGCTTGCTCATGAATGTGCGGAGCAGCCATACGGCAATGTCGTCCGCACGATCGTCATCGTTTCCATATCGTGGGAAATCGCCCTCTACTTCGAAGTCTGTCGCAACACCGTCCTCATCACGGATCACTTTCACTTTCGCATACTTGATCGCGCTCAGAGAATCAACTACATGTGAGAATCCTGCGATACCTGTTGCAAATGTACGTCTCACATTCGTATCGATCAGCGCCATCTCGGCAGCCTCATAGTAATATTTGTCATGCATGTAGTGGATCATGTTCAGTGTATCCACATACAGCTTGGACAGCCACTCCATCATCTGGTCATATTTTTCCATAACCTCATCGTAATCAAGGTATTCGGATGTGATCGGTCTGTAGAGCGGGGAAACCTGCTGTTTCGTCTTCTCGTCAACGCCGCCGTTGATCGCGTACAGAAGGCATTTTGCAAGGTTCGCACGTGCTCCGAAGAACTGGATCTCCTTACCTGTCTCTGTTGCGGATACGCAGCAGCAGATAGAATAGTCGTCGCCCCATACCGGACGCATCACATCATCGTTCTCATACTGAATGGAGCTTGTCTTAACAGAAATATAAGCTGCATATTTCTTGAAGTTCTCCGGCAGGTGTGAGGAGTACAGAACTGTCAGGTTCGGCTCCGGTGACGGTCCCATGTTCTCCAGTGTGTGGAGGAAACGGTAATCGTTCTTTGTAACCATATGACGTCCGTCCATTCCGATTCCTGCCATCTCCAGTGTAGCCCATACCGGGTCTCCGGAGAACAGTTCGTTGTAAGACGGGATTCTCGCGAACTTCACCATTCTGAACTTCATTACCATGTGGTCGATGAGCTCCTGAGCCTGCTCCTCTGTCAGGATGCCCTTCTCCAGGTCTCTCTGGATATAGATATCAAGGAATGTGGAAATACGTCCGACACTCATTGCAGCTCCGTTCTGTGTCTTGATCGCTGCAAGATATCCGAAGTACAGCCACTGTACAGCCTCTTTTGCGTTTGTCGCCGGCTTGGAAATATCATAACCGTAAGACTCCGCCATCTCTTTCATACCGTTGAGCGCGCGGATCTGATCTGCGATCTCCTCACGAAGGCGGAAATCCGTTCCCTTCATTCCGTGTCTCTCGTACTCTACAAAGTCAGACTGCTTCTTCTCGATCAGATAGTCGATACCATAGAGAGCTACACGGCGGTAGTCGCCTACGATACGTCCTCTTCCGTAAGTGTCCGGAAGACCTGTGATGATCTTGTTGTGACGTGCTTTCTTCATCTCAGGAGTATAGATATCAAATACTGCCTGGTTGTGTGTCTTATGATATTTTGTAAAGATTTCATGCAGTTTTTCACTCGGTGTGTATCCGTATGTCGTACAAGCCTGCTCAGCCATCTTGATTCCGCCGTACGGCATGAACGCTCTCTTGAGCGGTTTGTCTGTCTGGAGACCCACCACCTGCTCCAGATCTTTCATCTCTTCATTGATATATCCCGGACCATATGCTGTCAGGCCGGAAACGACCTCTGTCTCCATGTCCAGAACGCCGCCCTTGGCACGCTCCTCTTTCTGTAATTTGGAAAGTTCTCCCCAAAGTTTATCTGTCGCTTCCGTAGGACCTGCCAGGAAGGATTCATCCCCATCATACTGAGTATAGTTGTGCTGGATGAAATCGCGCACATTCACTTCCTCTTTCCAGAGATGACCTTTAAAATCTGCCCACTGGTCAAAATTCGCTTTTGCCATTCGTAAAAACCTCCTCGTGAAATCTTTGATCTGTTTCATTTCGGCACGCCGTAAAAGCGGAACGCCGGTAATTCATGAAGCCGTTCCCTCTCGTTCCCCGCCTCGTACATGCGCTAGTATATCATTGACTTTTCCAAAACGCAAGAGCAATTTCGATAATAGTTATCATTATGTCCTTTGTACTTGATTTTGTACAAATTCCAGCATTTAGGTCTATATATTGTATCTCTAAAAAAACAATTCTTTTCCCCTGATATACTTTGCCCTGACTTCTCTCTCATCTCCCAGATAGATCACGCGCTCCAGTCTGTCTCTTGCGCTCATTATCCGGGGACCGGACAGACGGCTGTCGTCCAGAACCACCGCATCAAACTCATATCCCGGCTTAAAACTTCCAACTTTTCCGAAGAAGGCGCCGCCGCCCCGGGTTGCCATATAAAACACTTCTTCCATCGTCAGCGGTTTCCACCTGTCATCCTGGATCCTCCAGCGAATCTTCGATGCCCTGACAGCGTGAGCCATAGCCGCAAACAGGTTCTCCGTACTGCCTGCCGCCACATCACTTCCCAATCCGACATGAAGCCCTTCGTCCAGGTACTGCTTTACCGGAGCGATCCCTGATGACACATTCATATTGGATTCCGGACAGTGTGCGATAAAGACTCCGTTCTCTTTCATCCGATGGATCTCCTCTTCTCCGCTGTAAACACAGTGTGCCATGATCGTGGGACATTCCCTGCCGAACAGCCCGAAATGATCATAGGCATCCCCGTAAAATTCCGACCAGGGACACAGTTCCTTTACCCAGGCGGTCTCCTCCGGATTTTCCGAAAGATGAGACTGCACCGGCAGAAAATATTTTCTCTGAAGTTCTCCCAGCCCTTCCATCAGCCGGTCCGTACAGGACGGCACAAACCGCGGCGTAAGGATCGGGGTTGTGTTCACATAGCGCCTCCCGGTGGCTTCTTTGAGCCAGGCTTCCGTCTCCGCCAGAGAATCTTCCGTTCCCTCGCACAGACCCTCCGGCGCGTTCCGGTCCATATTGACTTTCCCGACCATGGTGACCAGCCCGCTTTTTTCCATCAAATCCATCAGCATCATTGTTGCCGGTCTGTGGATTGTTGCAAAAATACAGGCTCTCGTAACCGCGCTTTTTTGCATCCTCTCCGCAAAGATCTCATATGCCTTTCCGGCATACTCCATATCCCCGTACTTTATCTCCTCCGGAAAAGTATGGACCTCCAGCCAGTCCAGCAGTTCCAGATCCATGGCCGTTCCCCGGAAGGAATACTGAGGTGCATGAGTATGGAGGTCCACAAGCCCAGGTATGATCAGGCAGTCCCCGAAGTCACGGATGGGATAGCCGCCCAGCCGGAAGGGCAGGGTCCGATAAATCCCCTCTGCTTTTCCGTCCTCACACACCAGGTAACTGTTCTCACAGATTTCCAGTTCTGTCCGGTTCCTGCTGCTGATGATAGTTCCTTTTAAAATCCTGACGTCTCTCTTCTTTCTCAATATTCCATCCTCTCCTGTTCTGATATTTTCCCCTTCTTCCGGTCTTTCCCCAGTTTCTTCCATCACGCTCCGGTTCCTGAAGCTCAGATCAGCTCCATCATCACTTCCACTCTGCCGCCGCAGACCATTCCTTCGTCCTCTGCCGCGTCCGCGGACAGATCCACCCGGCATATCTGGAAGGCGGGCTGCCCGGAGCGCATCATCAGGAGCGCTTTTCGGATGATCTCGCTCTCCACGCAGCCTCCGCCGATGGTGTCCACAGTCGTCCCATCCTCAAATACGAGCATCTTTGTCCCCACACTCCTGGGCGCGGACCCTTTCCGTGAAATGATCGCTGCCAGCACTTTCCTGCTACCCTCATCAGCAGTCAGTGCCTCCAGCAGCTCTTCCGAGTACCCGCCGGCTTTCTGGCGGCTGTTTTTCACCTGTATGATCTCCGCCATGACGGACACTGCGATCTCCTCCGGCGTCTCCGCGCCGATCTTAAGCCCTATGGGTGTATGAACTTCGTCCAGAGTCTCCTTTGCAATCCCGCTCTCTTTCAGCTGCTCTTTTACGATCGCTACTCTCCGCCTGCTGCCCATCATCCCCACATAGGCACTGGTCTTATGAAGGATCTGTTCCAGACAGGCCCTGTCATACCGGTGTCCTCTGGTCACGATAACAAACCAGGAATCCTGATCTCCGGAGATCATTTCAAGCGCGTCTTCAAAGCGTTCGCAGATCACCCGGTCCGCCCCCGCTGTTCTGGCGTTATCCGCGAACTTCGGACGGTCTTCCAGGACCGTCACCGCAAATCCCAGCATTTTCCCTATCTTTATGATCGGGATAGAGACATGCCCGGCGCCGCAGACGATCAGCTTCGGTTGCCTTCCGATTCTTTCCCGGAAGACGTCCTTCCCGTTATCTTCCTCTTTATTCACGCCGTTCTCCGGATCGTTCCCTGTAAGGATCCGTTTCTCCCCGGCATGTTCTCCCCGGAGGATCGTCTCAGTATAGACATCTCCCTGTTCTTTCTCCAATGTTTTTCTTAATTGTCGGTAAAATCCACGCATCTCTCAGTCTCCTTCCAACAGATACCGGTCGCAGCCAAACTGTCTCTTCACATCTTCATGCATTTTCCCGGAAAAGTCAAGTCCAGCCGAACTCTGTCCATCATTGAATCCGGCAAAATCTTATGGTAAAATTCTCTCTGGATGTTTCTGTCTTCTGTGGCAGACACTCCGCAAAAGACTGACATAAATCGAGAGAGAAAAAGACCATGTCCAAGATCCTTGTAATAGAAGACGACCTGGCCCTTAGCGCAGGTCTCTGTTTTGAGCTGGACGCCAGCGGATATATCACCGTCGCCGCATACAACTGCAGGAAAGCCCTCCGTCTCCTGGAGGAGGATCATTTCGATCTTGCGCTCATGGATGTGAACCTGCCCGACGGAAACGGCTTCGATCTGTGCGCCCGTTCAAAAGAAATGCATCCTGATCTTCCTGTGATCTTTCTGACGGCAAACGATCTGGAGGAAGACGTGCTGAACGGATTTGACCTGGGAGCGGACGATTATATCACGAAACCTTTCAACATGCAGATTCTGAAACGCCGGATCGAAGTAGCACTGCGCAGGAAACATGATTCCACAGCGCCTGCTTCTGTTCCGGATCATGCTCCGGACTGCTATGACGATGGCTCTCTCCGCCTTGACTTCCGGGCTCTCACTGCCGTCCGGAACGGAGAGAAGATCACGATCACTCCCAATGAGTACAAACTCCTCCGGATACTGACCTCCAACGCCGGGAACGTAGTCACCCGGCAGATCCTTCTGGAGAAACTCTGGGACTGCGATGGAAACTTTATTGATGACCACACCCTGACTGTGACAATGAACAGACTGCGCGCCAAGATTGAAGACAAAGCGCATCCGCGGATCCGGACAGTCCGCGGGATGGGTTATATCTGGACAGGAGTATCCGAATGAACAGAAGAACAACAGCCCGTATATTGAAAAATTTTTCGTTCACAGCTGCAGTCGCCATCCTTCTGCTGGGACTTCTGTCCGGCACACTTTCCCCGTCTGTGTTCCGCATCCTTCTGGTCTCTGCAGGATGTTTTCTGCTCGTCCTGGTCTTCTGCGCGGACCGTTTCTATCGGAGCCTGGTCTCTGATTTTTCCAACGATATCTGCGAGACTGTGGACGCCCTTATGGAGGACCGGGAGCCGGACAACTTCCAGCCCTATGAGGATTCCGCCGTGTCAAAAGCCCAGGGGAAACTGCTCCAGTATTACGACAAGATGCGGGACGAACACCGACAGAGTGCCCTGGAACGGCAGACCCTTCAGGAGCTGGTCAGCGATATCTCCCATCAGGTAAAGACCCCGGTCGCCAACATCCAGATGTTCACAGGGATCCTCCGTGAGCATGAACTGGATCCTGAAAAGCGAAACGAGTTCCTTAGTCTGATGTCAGCCCAGATCAGCAAGCTGGACTTTCTCATGCAGTCCCTGATCAAGATGTCCCGGCTGGAGACCGGCACCTTCACTATCCATATGGAAGAATCCCGGCTGTCCGACACCATCGCCCGGGCAGTCAGTGCCGTCTGGGCAAAGGCGGAACAGAAGGATCTTCAGATCGATGTGGACTGCGGCAGCGATGTCCTTGTCCGCCACGACGCCAAATGGACTGCGGAAGCTCTGGGAAATATCCTGGATAATGCGGTGAAATACACCCCCGCCGGAAGCTCCATCCGGATCCGGGTCCGCCCCTGGCAGTTCTACACCAGGATCGACATCGCAGACACCGGCATCGGCATTGCAGAAGAACATTACAACGATGTGTTCCGTCGCTTTTACCGGGCGGAGGAGGTAGCATCGGAGGAAGGGGTCGGGCTTGGTCTGTACCTTGCCCGCGGGATCATCACCCGGCAGCCCGACTATATCAGCGTCAAGTCAAAACAGGGGGAAGGAAGCACATTCTCCGTCTATCTTCTTACCTGAACCGCCCTGCTTTTCCTCGTAGATAAGAGTTATAAATCGAGATCAAGGAAATAAAAATATGGATATCATAACATTAAAGAATGTAAAGAAATATTTTGGTTCAGGCCCCGCATGGTACGTGCTGTGGACGGCGTGAACCTCACGATCGAAAAAGGACGGTTCACCGCAGTCATCGGCTCTTCCGGTTCCGGGAAGACCACGCTCCTGAATCTGATCGGCGGGCTCTACCGCCCCACGGAAGGGACCGTTATCGTAGATGGGATCGACCTCTCTTCTCTGGATGAAGATCATCTCACCGTCTTCCGACGCCGGAAAGTGGGTTTTATCTTCCAGGAGTACAACCTGGTCCCGGATCTGACCGTCAGGGAGAATATTCTCTTTCCCCTGGCATTGGATAATTCCAGGGCAGACATGGAGTTTTTCGGGCGGCTCACAGAACTCCTGGGTCTGGAGAGATACCTGGACTCCTTTCCACACATGCTTTCCGGCGGCGCTCAGCAGTGCACCGCCATCGCAAGGGCACTGATGACAAGACCTGCCATCGTGCTTGCAGATGAACCAACAGGAAGCTTCGACGCGAAAACCAGCCAGAATGTGGCAGGACTTCTGAAGCTGACCGCAGAGACCTTCCATCAGTCCCTGATCATGATCACCCACAATCTGGAACTGGCGCAGCTTGCCGACCGCGTGATCCGCCTGGAGGACGGCCGCGTGGTATCCGTTGGAAGATAAAATTTTACGACTTTTCCCTGCTTCTGTTCGCCCGTAGCCTGTAAAGGCACAAAAATGTAACTTTCGTGTACCTTTCCTGTAACATTGTGCTGCTAACATAAGTATCATACAAGGAGGTACCGATATGAAAGACACGAAAAATATGCTGAACACTCTCGCCCGGCGCAGTTTCTCCGCCGCAGGATCCGAAATCTCATCGCGGTGCTGGCAATCGCGCTCACCGCTGTCCTTTTCACATCCGTCACCACCATCGGGCTTGGCACCTATGAGTCCCTCACGCTCTCCATGCAGCTCTTGAAGGGAAGCAAGTCCGACGGTGATTTCCGCAATATGACCGCGGAGCAGTTTAAAGCTCTCTCAGACGCGGATTTTATCAGAGAATACGGGCTGCGCATGCCCGTTGGATTCCTCACCAACACAGACAGACACAATATTGAGCTCGATGTCATGGATGAGACGGAAGCAGAACTGCTTTTCTGCAATCCCTCCCACGGTTCCATGCCTCAGTCTGCTGATGAGATCGTCACATCCGATCTGGCGCTCCGGGATCTGGGTGCAGAACCTAAGGTCGGCGAGACCGTTACCATCGAGTTCACCGCACACGGAAAAGACTACTCCATGGATATGGTGGTCTCCGGCTGGTACGAATCCACCAATGACCAGACCAGCACCATGGTCGCGGGAACCGCTTTCCGTGAAGCCAACCCTGACCTCTTCCGCTATACCTATCAGAATGACAGAGAAATTGCAGGGACCTACTGGTCCGATATCATCGCCTCCGGCACAGTCGGCCTCCTGGATAACATGAAGAACTGGTCCAGGAGTGTGGGCGGAGATCCGGAAGATATGGAAGCCCCAAACTACCTTCCCGGCATCGTCAATGAGATGACGAATCAGTCCATCGATCCTTCCATCCTCGCCATGGGCACAGTTTTTGTCATTCTGTTCATCTTCTGCGGGTATCTCCTGATCTATAACGTGTTCGATATCGCAGTCAATGTAACGCCCTCCCCCATTATCTTCATTGGGGCGGCCCTGCTGGCAGCTCTCACTGTGTTCGTCAGCACAAGGAAGCCGGTAGGTAAGGCCGCGAACATTCCGCCCATCGAGGCATTCCGGTACGTGGAAAGCGATACGGCAAGACGGAGCACAAGGCGAAGCGCTCCCGGAGCCAGTCTTCCGCGTCTTGCCTGGTCCAATCTTGGCCGTTCCCGCCGCCGTACCGCTTTTATCATAGTTTCCCTGATGCTCTGCGTGGTCCTCTTAAACTGCGTGGGCACCGCGGCTCAGAGCGTGGACGTGGAGAAACAGGTGGATTACATGATCCGGACGGATTACTCTGTGGTCAACGCAGTGAGCACCAACGGTCAGAAAGGCTTTACTTCCCGCGAGGAAGGCCTAAGTCAGGAGACGATGGACGCCATCGCATCTCAACCGGGTGTTACAGATGCAGGCGCAGTCTATAAAAATACAAAAGAAGACACGAATGTAACCTATGATTTCGGCATCATCCCGACCTTAGATCCCACTGTCGAGGAAGAGACCGGTCTGACCAGCGCAGCCACAGAGGACGGCTTCTCATTCAATCTGTGAGAAGACGGACGTCCGATCTGCAATGTATATGGACTGAGCGAAACCACAGTCGCCCGCATGGATCTCCGGGATGGAGAAACAGACCCTCACGCCCTCTACCGGAAAATGGAACAGAAAGAAGGACTCCTGGCAGGCGTGGACGTGGACCGTTCGGACATGTCCATTCAGAAAGTGCTGGATTTTGTCGATATAGGCGACACTGTCACCGTCTACAAAAACGGCGAACCTCTGCTGGAACTTCCGATGCTGGCAAAGGCGGCGCTGAACGGAGATGATGAGGAGATCGGCTATACCGCAGCAGGTACTTTCAAGATCGGCGGCGACGGGATCTACATCTATCTTCCATCAGATATATACGAAGAGATCTATGATGATCCTGTAGTCTACAAATATGCATTCAATGTGGAGGAATCCCAGCGGGACAACATGACTGCGTTCCTCACAGACTACATGGAGAATACGGATCCCACCATAGACTTTCTGACCGCGGACTCCGCGCGGGAAAGTGCTGAGGCAACACAGTCCATGATCTCTTTTGTCGGCAGTCTGGTAGGCATCATCTTCGGAGTTATCGGTGTGCTCAACCTGATCAATACAGTCATCACTACGATCCTGACCCGCCGCCATGAATTTGCCACCATGCGGAGCATTGGCATGACCCAGAAACAGCTCACAGAAATGATGGTCTTTGAGGGGCTCTTCTACGCTCTTGGCGCCTGTATCCTGGGACTGGTCTTTTCCCTGATCCTTGGCTTCACACTTGTAAGAGGACTGGTCGGAGGCATCTGGTATTTCACCTTCCACTTTACGATCCTCCCGGCGCTTATCACCTGTGTGGTCCTGGTCATTACCGGTCTGATCGTGCCCGCACTGGCACTGAAATTTTTCAATAAGGGAAGCATTGTAGAGAAGTTAAGAA
>ERZ1090862.776-NODE-778-length-14338-cov-6.779948_pt1 | contig 14338 bp, 17 predicted proteins | sample MGYA00478481_ERZ1090862 | MGnify/ENA primary metagenome ERZ1090862 (study PRJEB33644, sample SAMEA5815745) | chicken gut metagenome | biome: Chicken; feature: Gastrointestinal Tract; material: Caecum | place: Ireland | collected 2019-01-01 | study: A study of the... | reverse complement strand
GCCCCCTGATCCAGGGGGGAATGGGCGTGGGGATCAGCCTGGGCAGACTGGCAGGTTCCGTGGCGAAGGAAGGCGGCATCGGGATCATATCCACTGCCCAGATCGGATACCGGGAGCCGTACTTTGATCAGGATCCGGCAAAGGCGAATCTGATTGCGATCGAGAAAGAGATGAAAAAGGCCCGTGAGATCTCGCCGGACGGTATCATCGGTTATAATGTGATGACTGCGCTGAAAGAGCATGCCGCTCATGTCAAAGCAGCGGTGAAGGCGGGAGCCGATATCATTATTTCCGGCGCAGGACTTCCAACAGATCTTCCTGCCCTGACAGAGGGGAGCTCCACAAAGATCGCGCCCATCGTTTCCACGGATAAATCCGCTCATGTGATCCTGAAATACTGGGACAGAAAGTACAAACGCACGGCGGACCTTGTTGTCATAGAAGGCCCTGAAGCGGGCGGACATCTGGGATTTAAAAAAGAGGAAGTGGAGAGTTATACGGAGGAATCCTATGCGGAAGAGATCCGTAAGATCATTGCCACGGTAAAGTCTTATGGCGAGAAATATAATGTCGAGATTCCGGTGGTCGTTGCCGGAGGAATTTATGACAGTTCTGATGTAAAGCGGATCCTCGCCCTGGGGGCGGACGGAGTGCAGGTGGCAACGAGATTTGTCACGACCGAGGAATGTGACGCGGATATCCGCTATAAAGAAGCGTATATCAATGCGACAAAGGAAGACATTAAGATTGTGAAAAGCCCGGTGGGAATGCCGGGAAGAGCAATCATGAACAATTTCATGGAACGGGTCATGGGGGGAGAAAAGGTACCCCACAGTCCCTGTCACAGATGTCTTGCGAAATGTGATCCGGCGAATATACCGTACTGTATCACGGACGGTCTGATCAACGCGGTGAAAGGAAACATAGAACATGCACTGCTCTTCTGCGGCGCGAAGGCATACCGTGCCGAGAAGATCGAGACGGTGAGAGATGTAGTCCAGGAACTTTTTGCCATATAGAGGTTATAGTCCGCCCTCATAAGCAGTCTTAGCACGAAGTGCGGAACTGGAGCGCGGCAGCGCGATGAGTGCGCATGCAGGGCGGCAGTTACGGTGCGGACAAAGGAAGAGAGTGTGCATGCAGGGCGGTGTTTACAGTCCGGACGAAGAGACAGAAAGGAGAACTTTGAATGGATGCATATGAGACCATAAATGATATTCTGGTCAATCTGTTCAATGAAATATGGAAACTGGAGGAAGAGGCTATCATAACCGAAGAGTTCCGTGATATCACGAACAATGATATGCATATCATCGAAGCGATCGGCCTGTCCGGCAGGAACACCATGTCCATGGTGGCGAAAAAGCTTGGCATCACCGCGGGATCTCTGACTACTGCTGTCAACGGTCTGGTGAATAAGAAATATGTGGTGAGAAAACGGAGCGATGAAGACAGGAGAGTTGTTTTCATCGGGCTTACTCCGAAAGGGGTAAAAGCGTATGAACATCATAAAGATTATCACAGGCAGATGACCAATGCGGTGCTCGAGAAGCTGGACGAGGATGAAATACCAGTCCTGCTGAAGACCCTGAACGGGTTGTCAGAGTTTTTCAGAGGATATCAGAAAAAGGATGGAAGCGGGACAGGAAACAAAAAAATTTGACGTTTCCAGAAAAATGAGGTACAATCTCGTTGGAACTTCGAGGTAAAAAGGTGAATTTCTAAGCGGTGCTGACAACAGCATAACAGAAAAAGTCAGTGCCGAAATACTTGGGTGTATTATTTTAGGAGGGAACAAGTATGGCAGTAAAAAAAGCATCTACAGAAAAAGTGGCTGCTGAGAAGAAAGAAGCAGTAAAACCGGCTGCAGCAAAGGCAGAGAAACCGGCAGCGAAAGCTGAGAAACCGGCTGCAAAAGCAATCGAGACAAAGAAAGATACGACAAAGCAGCTTGAGACAAAAGCAGGAGTTTTAGTAGATACACCAGAGGAAAAGGCAGCAGAGAAGACAACAACTGCAAAGAAGGCACCGGCGAAGAAAACAGCGGCGAAACCGGCAGCGAAGAAGACAACAGCAAAGAAAGCTCCGGCAAAGAAGGCTGAACTTAAGACAGAGATGTACCTGCAGTTCTACGGAAAAGAGTATTCTGACAAAGAGATCCTTCAGAAAGTGAAAGAGATCTGGACAAAAGTGCTGAAGAACAAAGTCGGCGATATGAAAGATGTTAAGATCTATCTGAAACCGGAAGAGTCCAAGGCATATTATGTTGTCAATGGCGATACGACCGGAGAGGTTGATCTGTAAGAACATTACGGTTCACGCCGTGCTCAGAAATAGAACATAGCAAAACGATACCCTTTGTAAAGAAATGGAAGATTTCGATGCAGAGGGTATTTTTTTACGTCGTTTTTGTCCGAGTGTGGTAGAATAGACAACAGATAGAAAGAAATGGAGATGATCGTGTTGGAAGAGAAAAACCTGACGCCCGAAAAAGAACGCCTGGAGAAACAGATCCGTTTTATCGTGGAAGCAGATAAGGTGAAAAATATTTTCCGCCAGACCTATCTTGCAGACGGAGAGCGAAAGGAAAATGACGCGGAGCATTCCTGGCATCTCGCCATGATGGCGGTGCTTCTGCAGGAACATATGAAAGAGAAAGCCGATCTGGTGAAAGTGATGACAATGGTACTGATCCACGACCTTGTGGAGATCGATGCGGGAGACACTTACGCTTATGATGAGAAAGGCGCCCAGACAAAGCGGGAGAGGGAAGTCAAAGCCGCAGACCGGATCTTCGGGCTTCTGCCGGAAGACCAGGGAACATATTTCAGGGAACTGTGGGAGGAATTTGAAGCGTACGAGACGCCGGAGGCAAAATTTGCCCATCTCCTGGACAATTTCCAGCCCCTTCTTCTGAATGACGCGTCAGGCGGAAAGAGTTGGAAGGAGCACGGCGTCCACCGAGCCCAGCCGATGAAGCGCAATGAGCGGATACCGGAGACATCCGAAACTGTCTGGGAGAAGATGCTGGAGATCTTTGACAAACATGTGGAGTGTGGAAATCTTTTAGAAGATTAGCGCTGCAGGGAAGAAGGAGGTACAGCATGTACGAGAAAGAGACAGAACAGCTTCAGAAGATCATTGATGACAGTGAACGGATCGTGTTTTTCGGCGGAGCAGGAGTGTCCACGGAGAGCGGCATCCCGGATTTCCGGAGCGCGGACGGCATCTATCATCAGCATTACAGATACTCGCCGGAAGAAGTGGTGAGCCATACATTTTTCATGCGCCATACAGAGGCGTTTTATGAGTTTTATAAGGACAAGATGATGATCCTGGATGCAGAGCCGAACGCGGCGCACAGAAAGCTTGCTGAACTGGAACAGGCAGGGAAGCTGACCGCAGTCGTTACCCAGAACATCGACGGGCTCCATCAGGCGGCGGGAAGCAGGCGCGTCTATGAACTTCACGGGAGCATACACAGAAATTACTGTATGGACTGCGGGAGATCTTACAGTGCCAAGTATGTAAAAGGAGCGGAAGGGATCCCCAGATGTGAATGCGGCGGGATCATAAAGCCGGACGTGGTGCTTTATGAAGAAGGTCTGGACAGCAATACGATCAGCGGCGCCGTGCGGGCAATCTCGGAAGCGGATACTCTGATCATCGGGGGCACGTCGCTGGTGGTCTATCCGGCAGCGGGATTTATTGATTATTTCCGGGGAAAACACCTTGTCGTTATCAATAAGTCCGAGACGGGCAGGGCCGTGCGCGCGGAACTTACGATCGCCGCGCCGATCGGAGAGATCCTGGGGCAGATCGAGGTGTGATACAGCAGAAGACAGTGAATACAGCGAAGATCCCCTGTCGGCAAAACAGGGGACCTTTTTCTTAAAAAGCATATGTAAAGATGATATCGACCAGGAATATGACGGCGAGGACGGAAGCTGTGATGCGGACTGTCTTGTCGGACATCCTGCCGCACAGCTTTCGAAACAGGGGCTGCAGGATGTAAAGGAAGATCATGCCGCCTATGCCGAAACGGATGCTTGGATTCAGGGCGATCCGCCCTTCGAAGTTAAAGGCAAACCTTCTGTAATCCCAGAGCCAGCTTCCGGTGGTGAACTCCATGATATAGCTTCCTGCAAGTTCCACAACGGTAGTGATCACAACGATCCCCAGGAAGACCAGGAGCGGAGTGATCAGGAGTTTGCCGATATAGATGCGTTTTTTCTGAAGCCTGGACAGGGAAAAGATAAGGATCAATGCCCCGAACCCATAAATGACGCAGTAAGGTCCGAAAAATACACCCCGGTTTGAAAAACCCCACCGGTAGACGACAACTTCAAGGAACACTTCGTAAATCCATCCGATAATGGAGTACAGCATAAAGAAGATAAAGTATTCAGACACAGCCCGGATACGTTTTTGATTCATTTGTAATCCCCCCTATTTAATTTGTCATTTGTAACCTGCAGGGATCCGGATCATTACCGGGACCATCTCCCGGAAGCGCCGCAGGGCAGCACCAGACCGGATTCTGTGACGGGAAGGCCGATCTCTTCGGATTCGACTGTCCCGTTCCAGGCTTTTAACTCGGTGGCGATCATATAGGTCAGCACCGCGGGAGCCAGCCCGGTAGTGTAGGAGTTGACCAGGAAAAAGATGGCATCTTTTGACAGGATCTTTGTGCAGAGTTTGATCAGCGGATGGATCATGTCCTCGATCTTCCAGATCTCACCTTTGGGGCCTCTGCCGTAGGAGGGCGGATCCATGATGATGGCGTCGTAGGTATTCCCACGGCGGATCTCCCTTTCCACGAATTTGGTGCAGTCGTCAACCAGCCAGCGGATCGGCGCGTCCTTCAGACCGGAGGAAACGGCGTTCTCTTTTGCCCATCCGACCATGCCTTTGGAAGCGTCTACATGAGTGACATGGGCTCCTGCCGCAGCTGCAGCGAGTGTGGCACCGCCTGTGTATGCGAACAGGTTCAGGACCTTCACCGGTCTGCCGGCATTTTTGATCTTTTCGGAAAACCAGTCCCAGTTCGCCGCCTGTTCGGGGAAAAGTCCCGTATGCTTAAAGCTGAACGGTTTCAGGTTGAAGGTCAGATCTTTGTAATGGATCTGCCACTGCTGGGGAAGGTCAAAAAATTCCCATTCTCCGCCGCCTTTTTTGCTGCGGTGATAGTGACCGTTCATCTTCTTCCAGCCACGGTTCTGTTTCGGGGTGTCCCAGATGACCTGGGGGTCCGGGCGCACGAGGAGATATTTTCCCCATCGCTCCAGTTTTTCTCCATTGGAGCAGTCAATTATTTCGTAATCTTTCCATTTATCTGCGATCCACATCAGACTAATCCTTTCTACTTTTATATGAGTTGATATATTTTCATCCGCCGTGATCAATGCCGGCGGAAGGTTCATCTGATTATAACACAGATTCGGCAAACAGACTATATAACAGAAAGAAAGTATGCTATAATGGCGTCACCGAGTGTGAACAGTTACCACCGGGTTACAGTATGAACTGTAACCGTCGAAACAGCTGTGATCAGGAAATGAGAAGGAGGTGCCGGTATGGCAATGTCACTGGTCAGTGTGATCGTAATGGGGATGTTTTTTCTGCTTAAAACTGCGATCGTGGCGGCGGTTGTTGCTGCAGTGGGATATTTCGTCATCAAAAAAGCGGTGAAAGACGCCATAAAAGAGACAAGAGAAGCAGATGAGAAGAGCGCACAGAGAAAGGAGAACACATTATGATCACAGTAAATGCGATGGGAGATGTATGCCCGATCCCGGTGATAAAGACAAGAAAAGCCATCGGGGAACTGGGAGGTTCCGGCCAGATCGAGGTACTCGTGGACAATGAGACCGCAGTCCGCAACGTCACCAAGATGGCAGAAAGTTCCGGAGCTGCGGTGTCCGCTGAAAAGCTTGGAGAAGGGAAGTACAGAGTGAACATCACGGTGGGAGCCGGTACGGAAGACGGAGCCGGGCCGGAAGAAGGAAAGGCCCAGATCACGGAAGACAAGGTCTGTGAATGCGGAGCAGATACAGCGGACCATGGCCATACGGTCGTTGTAGTCCCGTCGGATAAGATGGGGAACGGCGACGATGAACTGGGACATATCCTGATGAAGAGTTTTCTGTTTGCGGTGACCCAGCTGGATGAACTTCCGGAAAAGATGGTATTCTATAATGGAGGGGCAAAACTTACGGTGGAGGATTCCCCGGCGCTGGAAGATCTGAAAAGCCTGGAGGAGCAGGGCGTGGAGATCATGACCTGTGGTACCTGCCTTGACTTCTATGGGATCAAAGATAAACTTGCTGTGGGGACCGTAACGAATATGTACAGCATTGTGGAGACGATGCAGCAGGCGGGCAGAGTGATCCGCCCGTAGAGGGAGCAGCCGGAGAAAACAGACATGTTTCCGGGAATGGAGCTTTAAGTGGAGATGTTCCCTGCGCAGAAATCAGTGAAAAGGAGGTGAGGACAGATGTATAAGGAGATCCATCTTACCCAGATGACAAAGACAGCCGGGTGAGCGGCCAAAATAGGTCCGGAGACCCTTGCTCAGGTTCTGGGCAAGCTGCCAAAATTTGAGGACGGGCGTCTGCTCGTCGGACTCGAGACATCGGATGATGCCGCGATCTATAAAATATCGGATGATATCGCTGTGATCCAGACACTGGATTTCTTTACGCCGGTTGTCGACGACCCGTATCTGTTCGGGCAGATCGCAGCCGCGAATGCGCTGAGCGATGTTTATGCCATGGGAGGAGTGCCGAAGCTGGCGCTCAATATCGTGTGCTTCCCCAACTGCCTGGATGTGGAAATACTGGGGGAGATCCTTTGGGGAGGGGCGGACAAGGTGAAAGAGGCGGGAGCTGTCCTTGCAGGAGGGCATTCCGTGCAGGATGACGAGCCGAAATACGGTCTGTCCGTCACCGGTTTTGTCCATCCGGACAGAGTCTGTAAAAACAGCGGATGCCGTCCCGGCGATGTTCTGATCCTGACGAAGCAGATCGGAAGCGGGGTAGTGAATACCGCAGTAAAAGCACAGATGTCGTCTGGGCAGGCTGCGGCGGAAACGGCCCGCGTGATGGCGTCGTTGAACCGTAAGGCGGCGGAAGCCGCATCGGGACATACGATCCACGGGTGTACAGACGTGACCGGGTTCGGGCTTCTGGGACACTGCGCTGAGATGGCAAAGGCTGCTGATGTGACGCTGGAGATCTGTGTGGATGATGTGGCGTATATGAAAGAGGCAAAGGATTATGCAAGGATGGGGCTTGTCCCGGCGGGAGCGTACCGCAACAGGGAATTTGTACAGCCCTGTCTGGATGATGGGAATGTGGCGGAAGTGTACTTGGATCTTCTCTGCGATCCGCAGACTTCGGGAGGACTTCTGTTCAGTGTGCCTGAATCAGAGGCGGCAGGTCTGCTGGATGACCTTGAGAAAATGAAAATGGATACGGAAGTATCGGTCATTGGCAGAGTGCTTGAAAAGCAGGATAAACTCATCCGGTTGAGATAAACGCGTATTGGCGTGGAAAAAGATCATAAAGTCCGGCGGCAGCAGGGCGTGCAGATTAATGCATGTCCTGCTGCTGTCATTTTCACGCCGGAATAAAAGGAGTGAACTGCTTGGAAAAGAATGAGATTTACAGACGGCTTCCACGTGTGGACAGCCTGATGAAAGAGAAGGAAACAGAAGAGCTGGTAAAGGAGTATGGCTATGACTGCGTGCTCGATGCAGTGCGCCGGGCTCTGGACGCGGCGAGGGAAGAACTCGGATATTGCGCGGCTGATGCAGAGGAAGAACTGGCGGAGACGCTGGGAAGGAGTCTGTCCGGAATCAGAAATAAGATCCGGGAGATCCTGTGCCGTGAGAATCGAATGAATCTGATGCCGGTAGTGAACGGGACCGGGATCATACTCCACACCGGCCTGGGCAGAGCGCCTCTTGGACGGGAGGTGCTTCTGCATGCCGGACAGGTTGCCGGAGGATACTCTGATCTTGAGTTTGATCTGGAGACGGGGAAAAGAGGCGAACGATGCCTGAATTTTGAGGAGACGGTATGCCGTGTTACCGGAGCGGAGGCGGCCATGGCAGTGAACAATAACGCCGCGGCGATGCTGCTCATCCTGAGCGCTCTTGCCTCAGGCGGAGAGGTCGTTGTATCGAGGGGGGAACTGGTGGAGATCGGGGGCGGTTTCCGGATCCCGGAGATCATGGAACTCGGAGGAGCAGCGCTGCGCGAAGTGGGAACCACGAACCGGACCTGTCCGGAGGATTACCGGCGGGCGGTGTGCCAGGAGACGAAAGCATTTCTGAAGGTGCATACGAGCAATTACAGGATCATCGGGTATACCCGGGAGACAACACTGGAGGAACTGGCAGAACTGAAAGAGGAGACCGGGCTTCCCGTGATACAGGATCTGGGGAGCGGCGTTCTGGTGGATCTCGGAAAGTACGGGCTTGCCCGCGAACCTATGGTACAGGAGTCCGTCAGAAGCGGAGCGGACGTGGTGTCTTTCAGAGGGGATAAGCTGCTGGGAGGTCCCCAGGCAGGGATCATCGTGGGAAAGAAAAAATATATTGAGAAAATGAAGCGTCATCCTCTTGCCAGAGCTCTTCGCATTGACAAATTTACCGCAGCGGCGCTGGAAGCTGTGTTCCGGCAGTATCTGGATCCGGAGAAGGCGGCGGAGAAGATTCCGGTCCTCCGGATGCTGACCCGCCCGGCTGAGGAGATACGCGCCGATGCGGAAAACCTGGCGGAACGGCTGCGGACTTCCATACGCAAAGATGCCCCGGACGGAGCAGAAGGAGCCCGGATTACGGTGGAAGAGTGTGTTTCCCGGGCAGGGGGCGGCTCACTTCCGGAGCAGGATATCCCGAGCTATGCGGTGGCAGTGGATCCCGCGGATATCCCGGCCGGCGAACTGGCGGCGAGACTGAGGAGACTGGAACTGCCCGTGATCGGATATCTGTCCGGAGAGAAACTGTTTCTTGATATGAGGACGATCGGGGAAAAGGACGCCGGGTATATTGCAGAGGTATTCCGGGGAGGAGAGATCCTTCGGAAGGAGGCGCGGTGATGCATAATGTGATCATAGGAACGGCAGGGCATATTGATCATGGGAAGACCACTTTGATCCGGGCGCTGACCGGAAGAGATACGGACCGGCTCGAGGAAGAAAAAAAGAGAGGGATCACCATTGATCTCGGATTTACCTGGTTTGACCTGCCGGACGGCGGACGCGCCGGGATCATTGATGTTCCCGGACATGAGAGATTTATCCACAATATGGCAGCAGGTGTGGCGGGGATGGATCTGGTACTTCTTGTCATTGCGGCGGATGAAGGTGTTATGCCCCAGACAAGGGAACATATGGACATCCTGTCTCTTCTGGGGGTGGAGCACTATATCATTGTTCTCAATAAGTGCGACCTTGTGGATGGAGAATGGCTGGACATGGTGGAGAGTGAGATCCGGGAGGAGATGCAGGAGACCGCTCTGAAAGATGCTCCTGTTGTCCGGGTCTCGGCGTCGGATGGAAGCGGCGTGGAAACCCTGAAAAAGGAGATTGTCAGGATGGCGGAGCAGATTTCTCCCCGGAGCGGAGCAGGGAGAGCACGGATTCCCGTTGACCGCGTGTTTTCTGTTCCCGGTTTCGGCACGGTTGTCACCGGAACGCTGCTTGGCGGCAGGATCAGAAAAGGAGACAGTCTGTGCCTTTACCCTGCAAAGTCATGGTGCCGAGTGAGAGGAATCCAGGTGTATCAGACGGAGCAGGAGGAGTGTACCGCCGGACAGCGGGCTGCCCTCAATCTTTCAGGTGTATCCAGAGAAGAGGTGCGCCGGGGATGTGTGCTTGCATCTGAAGATACAATCCGGTCAGGACGAAATATTGACGTGAAGCTTTCCGTTTTGAAAAATTCCGGCCGTGTGATCAAAAATCAGACGCGCCTGCATTTTTACAGCGGGACTTCTGAACTTCTCTGCAGAGCGGTCCTTCTCGACCGGGAGGAACTTATGCCCGGTGAGAGCGGGTACGCTCAGCTCCGCATGGAATCAGATACGGCGCTCTGTCCCGGAGATCGGTTCGTGGTGCGGTTTTACTCTCCTCTGGAGACGATCGGAGGCGGTGTTATCCTGGAGACAGACGCGCCCAGGGAGAGGAGATTCCGGGCTGAAGTCCTTGAACGGCTGCGCCGGCGGGAAGAAGGCGGAGAAAAGGAACTGGTGGAACTTCAGATCAGAAAGCATGGAAAGAGCCTGATCTCGGCAGAAGAACTGGCGGCAGAGACAGGAGTGGAGAGAAGCAGGATTGAACCGTGCGTCCTGGAACTGCAGAAGGAAGGCAGGATCTTTGCGATAGAGACGAAGGGGGAACGCTTCCTGTGGCACGCGGACGAGGAAAAAGAAGTGAGAAATGCAATCCTTGCGGAGATGGAGGAATATCTCGCACGTTACCCGTACCGCAGGGGTGTCCCGGCATCTGGCTTCCGCGGAACTCTCCTTGCCTGCATGAAAAAAACTGCCGCAGAAGTATATGTGGAGTCCCTGATCCAGGCAGGAGTGATCGGGAAACAGGGAGATGTTTACTTTCCGGCAGGATACCGTCCCAGGGAGGACCGGGATTACTGCGCTGTGAAGGAAAAACTGACCAGAGAGGCAGAAAGAGCCGGATACAGCTTTGTGTCCGGAGAGAGGGCGCTTCCTGAGAAAATGACTGAAGAACAGGGCGGGGAGATCCTGCGCCTGCTGACAGAGCAGGGAGCGGCTGCAGAGGTTGTGCCGGGAATCTACACGCTCCCGGAATATATGGAGAGGGCGGAGCGTGAGATTGGAAAGAAACTGGATGAAACAGGGAAGATTACTGTTGTTCAGGTGAGGGATCTGTTCGGGACAAGCCGGAAATGCGCGAAGCAGATACTGGACTATACGGACCGGCGCGGTCTGACCAGGAAAGATGGAGCGGAGACAGAGAGGGTGAAAAACAGATGAATCTGAAACAGCTGGAAGCGTTTGTGAAGGTGGCGGAGACAAAAAATTTTTCTGAGGCGGCAAGACAGCTGTATCTGACCCAGCCCACGGTCAGCGCCCATGTGGCGTCGCTGGAGAAAGAACTGGATACCAGTCTGCTCTGCAGAAATACGAAGAAGGTGGAGCTGACAGATGCTGGAAGAGAACTCTGCGTCTATGCGGAAGAGATGCTTGGCATCGAGCGGAAGATCCGGGAGCATTTCGGGCTCCGGGGGAAGGAAAAGAGGGTGCTGCGCATCGTGGCTTCTACAATACCGTCTCAGTATCTTCTTCCCCGGATCATGGCACGCTATCAGGAAAAATATCCGGGAGGCGGAGAAGTTCATCGCTACAGTGAAAGAAATGTTTATAGATAACGTCTATAAGTGAAGATACAGTATCAGGGTTTTCGATTAGACGGAGGTTCGCAGGAGGAATATACTTATATCTGTGGAAAGGGAGAAAAAGGACCAATGATTTACCTGGATAATGCGGCAACCACATTACATAAGCCTGAAGCGGTAAAGCGGGCTGTTCTGGAAGCGATGGATACCCTGGGCAATGCAGGGCGGGGAGCTTCGGAACCGGCTCTTGACGCCGCCAGGATGATCTATCAGGCAAGGGAACTGCTGGCAGAGTTTTTCCATGCGGAGAATGCAAACTGCATCGTGTTTACGGCAAACTCCACAGAGAGCCTGAATATCGCGATCAAGGGGCTCTTTTCGGAGGGGGATCACGTGATCACCACTGTGCTGGAGCATAATTCCGTGCTCCGTCCTCTGTATGAGTGCAGGGAGCAGGGAGTCGGACTTACGATCGTCGGGTGCGACGAGAAGGGGACTATTTCTTATGAAGAAATCGAGGAGGCGGTCCGGGAGAACACGAGGGCAGTCATCTGTACCCATGCCTCCAATCTGACCGGGAATATGGTCGACCTGAAACGGGTCGGCGGGATTGCCAGGCGGAAAGGGCTTCTTTTTGTGGTGGACGCGTCCCAGACTGCGGGAGTATATCCCGTTGATGTGCAGGAGCTGGGGATCGATGTCCTGTGTTTTACGGGACACAAAAGCCTGCTGGGCCCGCAGGGAACCGGAGGAATGTATGTGCGCCCCGGTGTACGGATCCGTCCGCTGCTCTCGGGAGGAAGCGGTATTGATACCTATAATCCGTCCCATCCGTCGGTCATGCCTGCAGCCCTGGAGGCGGGAACCCTGAACGGACACGGAATAGCCGGGCTCAAAGCAGCGGTGGAGTATATCATGGAAACCGGGATGGATACGATCCGGGACAGAGAACTTGCCCTGATGAGACGTTTTTATGAAGGTGTCCGCAAGATTTCTGATGTGAGGGTGTACGGAGATTTTGACACGGAGCGCAGGAGTCCCATTGTCTCGCTGAATATCGGAGAATATGATTCCTCAGAAGTCAGCGACGAGCTGAATGTCTCTTACGGGATCGTGACAAGGCCGGGAGCGCATTGCGCGCCTTTGATGCATCAGGCGCTAGGCACTGTCGGACAGGGAGCGGTCAGGTTCAGTTTTTCCCATTACAACACAGAAGAAGAAGTCGATTCTGCCGTTAAGGCGATAAAGGAACTGACTGAGTAGGAGGGAAACAAAATGAACTTATCTGATTCCAAGAAAAAACTCGCCCTTGCAGGTGTGATCTGCGGCGTTGTGGCGGCGTGTCTTGCCTGGTTCGGCAATCCGGCGAACATGGCTTTCTGCATCGCCTGCTTTATCCGTGATACAGCGGGCGCTTTGGGGCTGCATTCCGCAGAGACCGTGCAGTATGCAAGGCCCGAGATTATCGGTCTTGTCCTGGGAGCATTCATCATCTCCGTGGCGACAAAGGAGTATCGGTCGACAGCAGGCTCATCTCCCATGGTGCGGTTCGTCCTGGGAATGATCCTTGCCATCGGTTCCCTGGTATTCCTGGGGTGTCCGCTCCGTATGATCATCCGTATGTCCGCGGGAGATCTGAATGCGTGGGTGGCTCTCATCGGGTTCATCCTGGGTGTTGGAACCGGTGTGTTTGCGCTTAAGAAAGGATTCAGCCTGGGCAGGGCACATCTGACAAACCGGGTCAGCGGAGGAATCCTTCCGGCGCTGATGCTGGGAGTGCTCATCCTCGCGCTGGGGTCTTCACTTCTGAAGAGCAGTACCGGTGGTCCGGGAAGTATGCATGCTCCGATCCTGCTTTCTCTGGCCGGCGGGCTGATCTTCGGGGCAGTGGCGCAGAAATCCAGGATGTGTTTTGCGGGAAGCATCCGTGATGTGATCCTGATGAGAAACTTTGACCTTCTCACGATCATCGGGGGATTCTTTGTGGTCATGCTCATCTTTAATATTGCAACAGGAAGATTTGTTCCGGCTTTTGATACTCCGGGAGTGATCGCCCACTCGGAACACCTCTGGAATATACTTGGCATGTACGCCGTGGGATTTGCGGCAGTGCTGGCAGGAGGATGCCCGCTGCGCCAGCTGATCCTTGCGGGACAGGGATCGTCGGATTCTGCAGTGACAGTACTGGGGATGTTTGCGGGAGCGGCCGCGGCTCATAATTTCGGGCTGGCTGCCAGCGGGACCGCTCTGGATGCGGAAACTCAGGAACTGGTTGCGGGAACTGTCCCGATGAACGGAAAAGTGGCGGTGATCCTGTGCATTATCGTATGCTTTGTGATCGCGTTCATGAATAAGAGAAGTGAAGGAAAGTAGAAAAGAGGGAGAACAATGAGAGAAGTTGACGCAAGAGGGCTGTCGTGTCCTGAGCCGCTGATGCTGACAGCGGAGGCGCTGAAAAAGGGAAACGACCCGGTAAGGGTGCTTGTGACAGAGCCCCATCAGAAAATGAATGTGGAAAAATTTGCAAAAGACCACGGAAGAAAGACCACGTCTACGGAGACAGAAGACGGTTTTGCCGTGGTGATCGAGTAGGGCAGGATGAGAAAGAAAGAGTTAAAGCTTGTCGTGACATTTCATACAACAGCAGATGCCATGGCGATGGAGAAAGTATGCGGAGAGAAGAAGGTGCCGGGAAGACTGATCCCTGTACCGAGATCAATCTCGGCGGGATGCGGGCTTTCGTGGTGCGCGCCTCTGGATGCGAGAGAGCATATCCTGGAGGTCATGAAAGAAACGTCTATCGAAGAGGAGGCTCTGCATGAATGTATGGTATAGTGATTGCACAGAGTGCGATCCAGACCGATAAAACCGGTCTGCCCCGCTTTGCGGGGATTATACCCGGCACAGGGTTGTTTCATGAAAGATTTTTAAAAGTATAAGAAGATTGGATTTTATCGG
>ERZ1090862.775-NODE-777-length-14343-cov-5.539124_pt1 | contig 14343 bp, 11 predicted proteins | sample MGYA00478481_ERZ1090862 | MGnify/ENA primary metagenome ERZ1090862 (study PRJEB33644, sample SAMEA5815745) | chicken gut metagenome | biome: Chicken; feature: Gastrointestinal Tract; material: Caecum | place: Ireland | collected 2019-01-01 | study: A study of the... | reverse complement strand
CCAGGTTCTTGGACAGAGCGGAAGTATTGGTGTTGTAGTTACGGTAGGCGTTCATCGCCATAATGTTATGCTGGATCCTCATTTCGCTTGCTTCCTTTCATTAGAAATGATTTTGGGGGTAATGCTGCGTCGCGCTTCGATGTCCTTATCTCCACGCATTTGGCCTGGTGCGTCTGAGGCCGGATGCCGTGGCCTTTGTCATCCGGCCTTTTCCGCACGGATCTTCTATTTCAACCGGCTCGCGAGGCCGGGTGAAACCAAACAAAAAATAATATTATGCTGAGTGAACCGCCCGGCCATGCCGGGCTTCGGACGCGTCTCCCGCTTTGGGGCGGGAGAGTTGCCCTCTCTTGTTCCCACCTGACGGCTTTGTGGGAAGTTCCGACCGAACCGGCAAACTCTTTTGCCGGTCAGGTCGGCACTCCCCGCCGTGTCCATGGGCATTCACCGGCGTCCCGACCGGTATAGCGGGGGAGAGCGGCAGGCTCAGGCGACGCCCGGCTGCCGTGTAACGGCCATAAGGCCAAAATCCCGAATATTTTGGGCGGTATTTTCCTCACGGAGCAGTTCTTCCCCACAGAGGGGGCACACCCAGCTCCTGGCCCGCGCCGGCAGGTTCTCATTCACATGGCCGCAGGCGTGACAGGTCTTGGCGGCCGGCGCATAAGGATCCACGTCGATGTACGCCTTGCCCTGGGCCTCCAGCTTGTAGCGCAGAAACGCCCGGAACATACCAAAACCGGAGTCCGGCACATTGCCGCCCTTCAGGCGTTGAGCCATCACATTCAGGTCGTCGCCCCGCACACACACAGCGTCCCAGGCGTTGGCTATCCGCCTGCTCTGCTGGTGCGCGAAGTCCCGGCGCTGGTTTGCGATGCGCTCATATTGGAGCCGGATTTTATGAAGCTGTGCCTCGTAATTTTTGGAACCTTGCTGCATCCGGGAGAGCTTGCGCTGCATCCGGGCCAGCTTTTCTCTGGCGGCCGCCATCCGGGGCGGGAGCTCCGGGCTGTTGCCGTTGCTGTCCACATAGAAGCGGGACATGGAGTAATTGAGCCCCACCGTCCGGGCCGGGGTTGGGATCACCGGCTCCGGCGGCTCAGCTTCATACCCAAAGGTTATGGAGCAGAAGTACTTTCCGGTTTTTGTTTTGGTAATGGTCACGGACCGCAGCGACCACCAGTGCAGGGGTTTTCTGTATAGTCTGACCTTGAGCAGCCCCAGCTTGGGCATCTGCAGCCCGGCGTCGGTGAGGCGCAGGGATGGCCCCGTGTGATAGGGGCGGCAATACACGGTAAAGGAATCCTTCCGCGCCTTCTTGGTCTTGGGCTTGGGATATTGAAAGACCTTGGGGTTCCGGAAAAAGTCCAGATATGCCTTGCGCAGGCTCTGGTGTACGGCGCAGAGGGCCTGACTGTCCACTTCCTTGAGAAAGGGGGCCTGCTTTTTGTACCGGGCCGGCGTGGGGATATAGTGGATGTCCGTGGCGGCGTAAAACTCCTGGACGTCGGAGAGCATCTGATTCCAGAGGTAGCGGCAGCAGCCGAAGGTCTTTTCCATCAGCTGGGCCTGCTCGGGCGTGGGGTAAGCGGGAACCTTGAGAACGGTATACTGGCTTTTCCTGGTTTCCGTTGACATTGCCGTCCGCGCTCCTTTCCTTTACCCCCGGGCTGTGGACTCCACGGCGGCAAATCTGCCGCACAGAGCCTTCAGCCTCTCCTGCACTCCTGTGCTTCCATACGCCGTCATCAGCTCATCCAGCCTGTCCGCAACCTCCGTCAGCTCTCGCAGCGTATCTCTTCTCTCTTCCTCCGCCCGCTGATACCGCGCCTCACGCCGGGCCTTTTGTTCCAGCCACATCTCCTGGCGCTTCGTGTCGTATCTGCGCCTGGCCAGGCTTTTTGGACGCTCCGCCAACAGGCCGTCCGGACGCTCGCCTGAGCGTTCGTGGACTTCGCCCCGGAGTATGGGGATCTCTCTGGGGGCCTGGATCTCCACACAAACTGCTGAGCCAGGCTGTTTGAATATCTGCAGGATGATGTTTTCGCCAATGGTGAGGTATTCTCCGGATTTTAGTCTCAGTGAGAGCACGAAAGCCTCCTTCTCCATTCAGGCGCATCCCTGCGCCGTGCGAATTTGTGTTTGTGTAGGTTTGCAAAACCACTTTTTCAAACTGCCTTCACTATTTCTTTCGGCTGGTTTTGAAAAAAATTAAGGGCTCTGACCTGATTTTTTTGCTTGCCGGCTCAGTTTGCAAACCTACACTTTTTCAAACTGCCTATTGTATTGCTTCCTGCTTTTCAAATCTGACCGCTTTTGCGTAAAATGTGTCCTTCGGCATCTCGCACAGCTGCGCCGCCTGTCGGAGCGTCAGCTCCTTGCTCCGCCAGGCCCGGTATACCTGCTGAAAATTATCCGGCAGAGGCAGGGGCGGACGGCCGAAGCGGACCCCCCGTGCTTTTGCCGCCGCAATGCCCTCGGCCTGCCGCTGGCGGATGTTGTCCCGCTCGCTTTCCGCCACGAAACTCAAAATCTGCAGAACGATATCGGAGAGGAAGGTCCCCATCAGGTCCTTTCCCCGCCGGGTGTCCAGCACCGGCATATCCAATACCGCGATGTCCGCCCCCTTCTCTTTGGTGATCAGCCGCCACTGCTCCAAAATCTCCTCATAGTTCCTGCCCAGACGGTCGATGCTTTTGATGTAGAGCAGATCGTCTTTTTTCAGCCTGTGAATCAGGTTCTTGTACTGGGGCCGTTCAAAGTCTTTGCCCGATTGCTTGTCCAGATAGAGGTGCTTTTCCGCTACCCCGGCTTCCCGCAGCGCAATGCGCTGCCGGTCCTCATTCTGGTCTTTGCTGCTCACCCGTATGTACCCGTATGTTGTCAAAACAGCTCCTCCTTTACAATGTCATAGGCAAATCTCCTAACCTTTCAGTTTACAATAAAGTAAGCTCCCGTTCCCACCCGCCACCTTCAGATGGACGGGAGAAAACGGGCGTTTCCCGTATACAGAAAAAAAGAGCGCTGCAGCACAAAACGCTGCAGCGCTCTCAATCTGTGGGGAAATCCGGGACACACGAAAAAATGCAAACATCAGATACGCTTTCTCCAGTGTCCGGCTGGACATTTGTCCGTAATTGGGATAGGATAAACGTAATTGGGATAACCCGTGGATATGTTGCGGGGAATCATCTTGGGAGGAGCGTGGACCATGAAATCCATCACCCTGCTGATCAAGCCGGCGTCCAGCCTGTGCAACCTGCGATGCCGCTACTGCTTTTACGCCGATATCGCCGGCCAGCGTACCGTTCCCAGCTACGGAATCATGACCATGGACACCGCAGAGCGGCTGATCGCTTCCGCCTTCCAGGCGGTGGGGAACAGCGGGCAGATCCAGTTTACCTTTCAGGGCGGGGAGCCCACCCTGGCCGGGCTGCCCTTTTTCCAGCGGTTTGTGGAGCTGGCGCAGGCCCACAGCCAGCCGGGGGTGGAGATCCACTGGTCCATTCAGACCAACGGGATGGTTCTGGACGACACATGGGCCGCTTTCTTCCGGGACCACAACTTTTTGGTGGGTCTGTCCGCCGACGGAACCAGGGAAGTCCACGACGCCTGCCGGGTGGATCCGGAGGGAAACGGCACATGGCAGACGGTGGCCGCCGCCGCCGCGCTGCTCAAGCAGTACGACGTTTCCTTCAATCTGCTGTGCGTGGTGACAAAGCAGTGCGCCCGCCGGGCGCAAAAGGTGTATCACGCCCTTCAGAAGCTGGGAAGCGGATACATCCAGTTCATTCCCTGCCTGGACGCGCTGGAGGAGCAGCGGGGCAGCGCGTCCTACTCCCTTACGCCAGAGGCCTACGGCAGCTTTTTGTGTACCCTGCTCGACGCCTGGTATCTGGACTGGAAAGGGGGACGCTACACCAGCGTGCGGCTGTTTGACGACTACATCCAGCTGCTGATGGGCCTGCCGCCGGGAACCTGCGCCACCTCGGGGCAATGCGGCAGCTATCTGGTGGTGGAGAGCGACGGCAGCCTCTACCCCTGCGACTTTTACGTGCTTGACCGCTGGCGTCTGGGGGATATCCGCACCTGCACCCTGGAGGAGGCCGCCGCCTCCGGGCTGGCCCAGGATTTTCTGGCGGAGGGCCGCCGCCGTCCGCAAACTTGCCTGGCCTGCCGCTGGTATCCCATCTGCCGGGGCGGGTGCAAGCGGGACTGGCAGCAGCATGGAGGGCAAACGGAACATTACTATTGCACATCCTTTCAGCGCTTTTTCTCCTATGCCGCGCCCCGGCTGGAGGAGATCGCCCGGGCGGAGCTGTTGGCCCGCCGGAGCAGATAGACCAAGCCCCGTTCAGCACAAGGCTGAACGGGGCTTTTTGCAAAACACCGGTTTGATTCAGGCAAAGGTCAGCTCAAAGCCTTCCGCATAGAAGGCGCCTCCCATGGGCAGACACTCCAGGTCAAGGGTTACCTCGCCGTCGCCCTGGCGGAACCGCAGGGTCTGGCCGGTGCGCATACAGCGGGCGGACGCCACCGGCTGGGGCAGGCGGAGGGTCAGCTTGTCCGGCAGCGCGGGCACCTCGTCATAGGCATAGAAGGCATAGGCGTATTTGTCGGTGCGGGTGTAGAACAGGCGGGGCGCAAAATAGGGCGGGCAGATGCGGGTGTTGTAAATTCCCTGGCCGAACAGCTTGAGCCAGGCGCCCATCTCCCGCAGGGAGCGCTCGGCGGGCGCGGGGAGCATTCCGTCGGGCTGGGGCGCGATGTTCAGGGCTAGGTTGCCGCCCTTGCTCACCACGTCCAACAGCAGGTGTACCAGCTGGCGGCCGCTCTTGAAGGTGTCGGTGTAGTGGAAGGAGAATTTCTGCCCCACTGTGGTGCAGGTTTCCCAGGGCACGGTGAGGGCGGTATCCGGCACGGTTTTTTCCGGGGTGATGAAGTTCTCGTATTCCCCGCCGCAGGTGCGCTCGCACACGATCATCTGGGGCTGGGTGGTGGCCCGGAGCTCCTCCACAATCTGGCCCAGGCGGATATCCTGCCCCATATTGTCCGGCCGCACCCAGCCGCCGTCCAGCCACAGCACGTCGATTGTCCCGTAGTTGGTACACAGCTCCCGGATTTGTTCATGGGTGAAGCGCACATATTGCTCCCACAGCTCGGGGTGCTCCGCCACATCGTAGTTTACATTGCGGGTGGGGGCGCTGCCGAACTGGGGCGCCCAGTAGTAAGGGCTGTGCCAGTCCGGTTTGGAGAAATAGGTGGAGATGGCCAGGCCCCTGCGCCTGAACTCCCGGTAAAGCGCCCCCACCACATCCGCGTCCGGATGGGTATGGAAGGGACAGTCCGGACCGGTGATCTTGTAGTCGGTGGTCTTGGTGTCGTACATGCAGAAGCCGTCATGGTGCTTGGTGGTGAACAACAGATATTTAAAGCCGCACTCGCTGGCCAGCTGGGCCCAGGCGTCCGGCCGGAACTTCACCGGATTGAAGGTCTTGTTGGCGTCCCAGTACTGCTGCTTGCACACCTCGGCGGGCGCCCAGGTAAAGTCCTCCTGGCTCCAGTCGGCGTCGCCGTCGCTGAGGGGCCAGCTCTCGTAGGTGCCCAGCTGGCAGCCGGGAGCCCAGTGCATCATAAAGCCCAGCTTCAGGCCCATAAACCACTCCAGATGCTGTTGCACCTGGGGGGATTTGGGCGGGACGTACTCCTCCGGCGGGGTATAGTTATGAATACCGGCTGCAACAATTTCTTTTTTCATGATGTACGGTTCCTTTCCCACAAACCCGGCCATGCCGGGGCTTTTTTTCACTATAAAAGAAATGCCGGAAATGGGAAAGGGTGAATTCTTTTTTTGAGGTGTACTTTTTTTGGCTGCCCCTCCTATGGCCAGGCATCGGAGGCAGCGTCGCACTCGCTGGGCAGGGTAAGGCGGGCCAGCAGCTGCCGGCCGTCGTAGTTGAAGTAGCGCAGACCGCCCCGCTGGCCGAACCGCAGCATCAGCCGCTCGTTCACGTTGCGGATGCCAAAGCCGTGGGTAACCTGCAGCTGTACATCCTGATAGTCCAGATAGGCGTTCAGCAGCGCCGCGTCCCCGCCCCGGCCGGTATCGGTCACCTCCACGATGAGCAGCCCGTTTTCCTCCCGGGCACGGATGCGGATGGTGATGCCCGGATCCTGTCGTGTAATGCCGTGACGGATGGAGTTTTCCACCAGCGGCTGGAGGGTGAATTTGGGAATGACCACCTGAGCGGGGTGCAGTCCGGGCAGGATCTCCAGCCGGATGTCCTGCTGGAACCGGAGCACATACACCGAAATGTATTCCCGGATGTTCTCCAGCTCGGTGCTCATGGTCACCATGCGGTCCGGCTCGGTAATGCTGTAGCGCATGAGGCTGGCAATGGAGTCCACGGTGGCCGCGATGTCGTCCTCCTCCCGCGCCAGGGCCATATAGTTCACCGCGTTCATGGCGTTGAGCATGAAGTGGGGGTTAATCTGGGCCTGCAGGGCCTTCAGTTCGCTCTCCCGCCGCAGCTTCTCCTTGGCGGTGAGCTCCTGAATGAGGGTGTTGATGCGGTCAATCAGACTGCCGAAGCTGCTGCTGAGCTGCTGGATCTCCCGCGGCCCCCTGATATCGGCGGGGTTCCATTCCACCCCCCGGGTATCACGGATGGTCTCCAGCTTTTTGGTAAACTGCACTACCGGCCGGGAAATGCCGGCGGAAAGCATCAGGGAAAACAGGATCCCCACCAGCATAAAGATCACCGAGCACAGCAGATAGGGGAACATCATGCTCCACACCTGGCTGGTAATGTCCCGATATGGGGTCAAAAACACCAGCTGGATCCCCCACTCCAGTTTTTGGGAGGTACACAGGTATTCCTGTCCGCCGATATTTAGCTCGGAGCTGACCGAATTGGGGATGAGCAGCGCGTCGGCAATGGACAGCTCCGACAGATTGGCGCTGCGGTAGATCTGGTCGCCCTGGTCGTTGAGCAGGAGAAACCCGCTGTGCCTGGTTACCGGCACCAGGGAGAGCAGGCGGGATATCTGGTTCACCGGAAGGCTGCCCAGCAGCACGCCCATGCCGTCCTTCTGATAGGCGCCGGTAAAGGTGCTGCTTTGCAGCCGGCGGGCGAAGCACAGCCGGGTCTGATCCTCATTGAGAAAGATGTGCTGTCCGCTGCGCCGCTGCAGGGCGGCCTGATACCAGTCCTCCTGTTCCACCATCGCGCCGCTGTATACCCGGCTCACCTCCGGAATGGTGCTAGAGGGCAGAAACAGCTGGCTCACCTCCAGCGCCGGATTGACATACAGCTCCGCCCGGAAGCCGTTGTTCAGCAGCAGGGGCTCCGCGTTCTGCTGGTAGATCAGCCGGTTATTCAGGGCAAACTTGGTATTCAGATCCCGCAGCTCGTCCTGGCCGATGTCCCGCCCCAGCAGCTCGCCCAGCTGCTGGTCGCTGGTATAGCGATACACCAGCTGGTCCACCGTCTGGGTAAAAATGCCGCTCAGGCGCACATTGGCCTCAATAATTGCCTCCTGAGAGGTAATGAGCTGCTGGGTGATGGAGGCCCGGAAGAGCAGATAGGTGGCGCCGTTGAGGGTGAGCAGAATGGCGGAGATGATGCAGCAGATGATGAGAAAGGTGCGTTTGGTAATGCTCATGGAGCCTCCTCCCCGCCGGGCGCGGCACAGGGCTGGCCGGCATAGAGGTTGCGGTATTCGCTGGGGGTCATGCCGGTGTGCTTTTTAAAGAACTTGGCAAAGTAGCGGGGATGGTCGTAGCCGGAGGAGGCGCACACATCCTTGATGGATATGGAGGGATCCCGCAAAAGCTCCCGGGCCCGCTCCAGCCGCTTGGCGGAGAGATAGCTGCTGATGTTCTGGTTGGTGGCGTTTTTAAACACGGTGCTCAGATAGGAGAGGGAGAGGTTCAGGGTGTCCGCCAGGTTGGAGATGTTGAAGTTGGAGTCGGCGTAGTTCTCCTGGATGGCCTGCAGGCAGTAGGACACAATGGGGTTTGCGTATTCGCCCTTGCAGCTCTGGGCGTATTCCATCAGATCGTAGTACTGGGTGGCCAGATAGGCCAGCCGCTCCTGCTGGGTGGTAAGCTTCCAGTATTCCACCATGGCCTTCTGGCGCATGGCGTCCAGGCTGTCCCGGTCCTTGCCCAGCTCCTCCTGATACAAAAACAGGTAGTTGAGCAGCTGGATACCCAGCACATCCCGCCGGTCCGCCAGGGAGCGGAACACATCCTGGCTGATGAGCAGCTCTCCCATGGCGGCCATGTCCCCCTTGCGCAGGGCCTGGCTGACCTGGGTGCGCAGAGCCTCGTCGCAGGCATACCAGGGGGGCACGTCCGCCGAGAGCTCGGCGCTGATGGCCGCCAGCCGCTCCTCCAGGCTGTTCAGCTTGGCCCGGGTGATGGGCTTCAGGATATAGTCGGTCACCTGATACTGCAGAGCCCGCTGGGCGTACTCAAACTCACCGTGGCCGCTGATGAGGATCATGCGGGTGTTGGGGCAGTGCTCGTATAAATAGCGGGCCAGCTCCAGGCCGTCCATGCCGGGCATACGGATATCGGAGATGACCACATCCGGGTGATGGGCCTCCAGCAGGGCCACCGCCTCCTCCCCGTTGGTGGCGCATCCCACCAGCTGCCCGTTGAACTGCTCCCAGTGGAGCATGCGGGAAATTCCGTCCAGCGCCATGCGGTCGTCATCCACAAGAATGATCTTCATAAAACAGGGGGCTCCTTTCGGTACAAGACAACAATTACCAAAAACCGCCCCCAGTATATCACACCTTTTGACGCTGCGGCTGCAAATTTTACAAAAAGATTTTCCAAACCCCCGGCCCGCCGCTGCGGCGGCCCCGTCTAAAAAAAGTGCACCCCACTTAAAATTAGTCTCATTGTTGGCGCCGGAAGGGGCGTTTATAATGAATACAAAGCCGTAAGGAGGAGAGGCAATGAAACGACTGGCAAGGCACGCTGGCGGAGCGCGGGGCAAAGCCGGATTTTTCAAGACATTCAAAAAGAATCTTCCGCTTACCCTGATGGCGCTGCCCGCGCTCATCGTCATGTTCCTGTTCCGGTACCTGCCCATGTCGGGCCTGCTGCTGGCCTTCAAGCGGTTCAGCGTGCGCAAGGGCATTTTCGGGAGCGACTGGGTGTGGCTGGACAACTTCAAGTTTTTGTTTGAAACCACCGACGCCTGGGTCATCACCCGAAACACCATCTGCTACAACGTCCTGTTCATCGCAATCGATCTCATCCTGGCGGTGGCCATGGCCATCGGCCTCAACGAGCTGCTGAACAAACGGCGGGCAAAGGCCTATCAGACCATCTTCATGGCGCCCTATTTCCTGTCCTGGGTGGTTGTCTCCTTTATGGCCTTTTCCCTCTTCAGCGTGGACGACGGCCTGTTCAATCACCTGCTGGCCTACTTCGGGTTCAAGGGGGTTGACTGGTACTCCGAGCCGGGAAAGTGGCCCTTCATCCTCACCTTCTTCCAGCTCTGGAAAACTGTGGGCTACTCCACGGTTATGTACATCAGCAGTCTGACCGGCATCTCCAACGACTACTATGAGGCGGCCGTGCTGGACGGCGCGACCAAGTGGCAGCAGATCAAATGGATCACCCTGCCCTGCCTGAAGCCCATGATGATCGTACTTACCATCCTGGCCATCGGCCGCATTTTCTACACCGACTTCGGCCTGTTCTTCCAGCTGCCCCGCAACTCCGGCCCCCTGTATCCGGCAACCCAGGTCATTGACACCTATGTGTACCGCGCGCTGAAGGAAACCGGCAACGTGGGCATGGCCGCCGCGGCCAGCCTGTACCAATCCGTGGTGGGCTTTCTGCTGGTGGTGGGCGCCAATCTGGTGGTGCGCCGCATCGAACCGGACAGCGCCCTGTTCTAAGTCAACGGGAGGGGGAAATCACCGATGAAACTCTTTCAGAAAAAGGCGGATGGGTCCCAGGACGGCCTGGCTATCAACCGCATCTCCAAAAAGGCAAACGCCGTTTTGAACACCGTGTTCCTCCTGTGGGCCCTGGCCTGCGTGCTGCCCCTGATCCTGGTGGTCATCGTATCCTTCAGCAGCGAGCAGAGCATCTTTGAAAACGGCTACAGCTTCTTCCCCAGCGAGTGGAGCCTGGACGCCTACGAATTCTTCTTCAAACTGGGCGACCAGCTCATCCGCTCCTACGGCATCACCATCTTTGTGACCGTGGTGGGCACCCTGTTCAGCCTGACCATCACCTCCATGTTCGCCTATGTGCTCAGCCGCAAGGACTATGCCTACAACCGGCTCTTCACGCTGCTGATGCTCTTTACCATGCTGTTCAACGGCGGCATCGTGGCCACGTACATGGTGAACACCCAGCTGCTGGGCCTGGGCAACAGCATCTGGTCGCTGATTCTGCCCATGTCGCTGAACGCCTTCTACGTGATTGTGCTGCGCACCTTCTACAAGAGCATTCCCATTGAGATCATTGAGGCCGCCCGCATTGACGGCGCGGGGGAGTTCAAAACCTTCTTCCGCATTGTGCTGCCCCTGTCCAAGCCCGGCCTTGCCACCATCGGCCTGTTTACCACCATCGCCTACTGGAACGACTGGTTCCTCGGCATGCTGTACATCGTGGATCAGAAGAAGTACCCGGTGCAGACTCTGCTGTGGAGCATGCAGAACAGCCTGGAATTCATGAAGCAGTCCTCGGCCAACGCCCTGGAGTACGCCGAGATGGCCGCCAACGCCCCCACCGACAGCGGCCGTATGGCCCTCACCGTTCTGGTGGTGCTGCCCATCCTGCTGGCCTATCCCTTCTTCCAGAAATATTTCATCAAGGGTCTGACCGTGGGCGGCGTAAAGGGCTGAGCAACTGGATCAAACGCGTTTCTTTCTTGCGGAAGCGCGTGATAAAAAGATCAAATTGTGAGGAGGAATTGTAATGAAAAAGCACCTTTCCAAGCGCGTCGCGGCATTGGCTATGACCGCGGCCATGAGCGTGGGCCTGCTGGCCGGCTGCGGCAGCTCCGACGCCCCTTCCGGCAGCACGGGCTCCGGTGACGACGAGATCACCACCCTGATCTGGTACATGTCCATCAACCCGGTGGCCGCCGACACCGACAAGGTCATCGCCAAGCTGAACGAGTACACCCGGGAAAAGATCGGCGTGGAGATCGACTACAAGGTGATCGCCAACCCGGACTACAAGGAGAAGATGCCCAACCTGATCAACGCGGGCGAATACTACGACATCTGCTTTACCTCCAACTGGACCACCGACTACCTGCAGTTCACCAGCAAGGAGGCCTTCCTGGACATCACCGAGCTGCTGCCCCAGTACGCCAAGGAGACCTATGACTTTATCCCCGAGGCGGTCTGGGACGCGGTAAAGGTGAACGGCTCCATCTACGGCGTGCCCTCCTACAAGGAGATGGGCTGGCAGGGCGGCATCGTCTACAACAGCGATATGGCCGAGGCCTACGGCATTGATATGAGCGCCGTCAAGACCCTGGAGGACTACACCAAGGTTCTGGAAGTGGTGGCCGAGAAATCCAAGGCCGAGGGCAAAAACGTGGTAGGCGTTTCCGGTCTGACCAACGCCTGGCCCATGGCCGCCCCCTATGAGTCCCTCACCGGCAACCCCAAGCTGCCCGCCGCGGCCGCCGTGCCTGAGTTTAACAACTTCCAGGACGTGTCCGGGCAGGCCGTATTCAACCAGTACGCCAGCGAGGAGTACATGAACTACTGCCAGATCGTCCGTGGCTGGAACCAGGCCGGCTATCTGGGCGGCGACCCCGTGAATTACGACAGTGACATCGCCAACCGGGACAACGACTTCAACAACGGCGCCCTGTTCTCCTACTTCATCCAGTATGCCCCCGGCACCTCTGAATCCATGAGCGCCTCCAGCGGCCACGGCGTGGGCTTTGTGCCCCTGATGGAGCCCCTGTTTGAAACCCGCAGCGCCATGGGCGGCCTGCTGGCCATCTCTTACGCCAGCGAGCATCCCGACAAGGCCCTGGAGTTCATCAACCTGCTGAACACCGACGAGTATGTGGGCACCCTGATCCGTCACGGCATCGAGGGCGAGCACTACACCGCGGTGGGCGACAACCAGGTGGACAAGACCATGGGCGGCACCCTGACCGACAACGGCTACGACTACACCTACGGCTGGCAGTTCGGCACCCCCTTCAACCAGAAGTGGGACATCAGCTACCCCGACAACATCGAGCAGCTGTTCCAGGACTACAACGACTCCGCGGTCATCTCCCCCAATAACGGCTTCACCTTTGACATGATCCCCGTGGAGACCCAGGTGGCGGCCCTGACCAACGTTATCGCCGAGTACGCCCCCTCCCTGGAGACCGGTTCGGTGGACCCCGCCGAGTACATCCCCAAATTCCTTGACGCGCTGAATGCCAACGGCGTGGATACCCTGCTGGAGGAGGTTGACGCCCAGCTGACCAGCTTCAACGCCGCAAAGTAAGTCTGACACAATACGCCGGCGAGCCGCAGCTGATCCATCACCCACAGACAACAGGCCGGCAGCTCCTGCTTCGGGGCTGCCGGCCTCTTTTTGAAATGAGGGACTATCATGAAAAAGCGACCCAACCTTTTGTTTATCCTCACCGACGACCAGGGCGCCTGGGCCCTGCGCTGCGCCGGCAATACGGACATCCAGACCCCCAATCTGGACCGGCTGGCCGCCCAGGGCACCCGGTTCGACAACTTCTTCTGCGCCTCGCCGGTGTGCAGTCCGGCCCGGGCGTCCATCCTCACCGGACGGATCCCCTCCCAGCACGGGGTCCACGACTGGATCCGCAGCGGCAGCCTGGACAAGCAGGCGCTGGGCGAGCACGCCGACCACCCCTATTTCGCCAGCGAGGGGGTGCCCATCCAGTACCTGCAGGGGCTGATCACCTACCCCGACCTGCTGGTGCAGAACGGCTATACCTGCGCGCTGGCGGGCAAATGGCACCTGGGCGACAGCATGCACCCCCAGCACGGCTTTTCTCACTGGTACACCATTGGCCGGGGCGGATGCCTGTACAACCAGGCCGATGTGGTGGAAAACGGCCAGCTGCACTTTGAAAGCCGCTATATCACCGACCTCATCACCGAGCACGCCCTGGATTATCTGGACGCCTTCGCCAGGCAGGACAACCCCTTTTATGTGAGCGTCCACTACACCGCCCCCCACGACCCCTGGGACGAGGACCAGCACCCGGCCAAGTACATCGACCTGTACCGGGACTGCGCCTTCACCGCCACGCCGGACGAGCCCCTGCATCCCGACCGGCTGCCCACCGCCCCCGGCGGCACCGGAGAGGAGCGCAAGCGGCTGCTGCGGGGCTACTATGCGGCGGTTACCTCCATGGACGCCGGCGTGGGCCGCCTGCTGGACCGGCTGGAGGAGCTGGGCGTGGCGGAGGACACCCTGGTGATCTTCACCTCCGACAACGGCATGAACATGGGTCACCACGGCATCTGGGGCAAGGGCAACGGCACCTTCCCCTTCAACCTGTTTGACACCGCGGTCAAGGTCCCCTTCATCGCCCGCTGGCCCGGCCACATCCTGCCCGGCCGGGTGACCCCCAGCATGTGCAGCCATTACGACATCATCCAGACCCTGAACGAGCTGATGGACCTGGGCGCCCAGCTGCCGGAGGACCTGCCGGGCCACAGCTTTGCCAACGTGCTGGAGCGGGGTGAGGACACCGACAACCATGTGGTGATCCTGGACGAATACGGCAACAGCCGGATGATCCGCAGCCAGGAGTGGAAGTACATCCACCGCTACCCCTACGGACCCCACGAGCTGTACCACCTGACCCAGGACCCGGGGGAGAAGGAAAACCTGGTGGACCGGCCGGAGTACGCCCAGATCCAGGCCCAGCTGCTGGACGAGCTGCAGAACTGGTACTACACCTACGCCGACCCGGCGGTGGACGGCACCCGGGAAGGGGTGACCGGTTTCGGCCAGATGCGCCGCCCCGGCATCCACTCCGAGGGGAAACCGGTCTATGCCACCAGCCCCAAATACCAGAAGGCATAATAGAATTTATGAGAAACGAGGCAAACACCATGCAATTGCAGGCTATCAAGGAACAGATCTGCGACGTCTGCCACAAGATGTGGCAGCTGGGCTGGGTGGCGGCCAACGACGGCAACGTGTCCGCCCGCCTGGAGGACGGCACCTTCCTGTGTACCCCCACCGGCATGAGCAAAAGCTTTATCACCCCGGAAAAGCTCATCCGCATCGACGGCAAGGGCGGGGTGCTGGAGGGCGCCCAGGGACTGCGCCCCTCCAGCGAGATCAAGATGCAT
>ERZ1090862.773-NODE-775-length-14349-cov-63.875122_pt1 | contig 14349 bp, 12 predicted proteins | sample MGYA00478481_ERZ1090862 | MGnify/ENA primary metagenome ERZ1090862 (study PRJEB33644, sample SAMEA5815745) | chicken gut metagenome | biome: Chicken; feature: Gastrointestinal Tract; material: Caecum | place: Ireland | collected 2019-01-01 | study: A study of the... | reverse complement strand
GACCTCAGCACCGTCACCACCTGACAGACCCACCCACACCAAACAGCGAAAGGCCGCAATATGGTATGCAGGTGGAAGGGAAAACCTGGAAGTATCGGGATATCTACGAACAGTTCCTGCAGCGGCGTGCGAAGCATCCGAATGCGCTGTTCATCTGGTCAGGCGACTATCCGACCTACCAGGAGAACGGCACCACGGACTTCTACGTCATTCTGTCGGGCGAAGGATTCGGCAGCGCCGCGGACGCCACCGCATGGTGCCCGGCCAACGGGTACAGCGCCGATGACTGCATAGCCGTGGATCTGCAGTAGCGGGTGGCGCGCTATGCGGAAGCAGTGCGGGGAGACTGGTATCGGGCATGCCTCAATGTCTGTGCCGCGGGTTATCCTTGCACGGTTGCCCGCAGAGTATCTGCGGATAACGCGTAAACACACTCCTGCCACGGAAGGTCCGTGGCCGAATAGTCCGAAGGAGGTGGGTGATGTCTGCGCATAAGTACGAACTGATGTTCATTGCCGATCCTGAGCTGGATGAGCGCGGTCTGAAGAAGCTGACCGAGCAGTATCTGGAGATCGTCACCAACGAGGGCGGTTCCGTCGAGAATATCGACATCTGGGGCCGTCGCAAGCTCGCCTATGAGATCGCCGGCAAGACCGAGGGCAACTACGTGGTGGTCAACTACACCTGCGAGCCCGCCACGAACGATGAGCTCGACCGTGTGCTCAACCTCAACGAATCCGTGATCCGTACGAAGATCCTTCGTAAGGACGTCAAGTAAGTCGTCAATACGGCGCAACCAAGCTGGAATATAGGTACTAGGTAAGAAGGCACGACATGGCAGGCGAGACCGTCATCACCGTCATCGGTAACCTCACCGCGGATCCCGAACTGCGCACCATCGGCAGCGGTGCTTCCGTGGCGAGCTTCACCATCGCCTCGACTCCGCGCACGTTCAACCGGCAGTCCGGACAGTGGGAGGACGGGCAGGCGCTCTTCATGCGCTGCTCGGCCTGGCGTGAACTCGCCGACCACTGCGCCCAGTCGTTGACCAAGGGCATGCGCGTCATCGCACAGGGCCGTCTGCAGCAGCGTTCGTATCAGGCGAACGACGGCACCAACCGCACCGTCGTGGAGATGCAGGTCGACGAGATCGGCCCGTCGCTGCGCTACGCCACCGCCCAGGTCACCCGTCAGAGCTCCGGCTTCTCGGGTGGCAATCGTGGCGGATTCGGCGGAGGTAACAACGGCGGATTCCAGAACAACGGTGGGTATCAGGGCGGTGCCGGGTACTCCGGCGGAGCCTCCTACCAGAGCGGTGGGTACCAGGGGGGCGCCTCTTCGGCGCCCATGGCCGCACAGTCCGGTCCGGCCGTCGATCCGTGGAGCGATGCCGGTTCCGGCTCCTCCTTCTCGTCGTTCGGGGCCACGTCCGATTTCGGCGGCGACTCCGAGGAACCCGAGTTCTAAACCGTACCTTCCAATACGCATCATTGCGCTGAATCAGTTGTAAGGAGAACATCACAATGTCACGCAAGAGGCCGCAGCCGCCGGTCAAGCCGTTCAAGAAGAAGCCGAACCCGCTGAAGGCTGCCAAGGTTACCGAGATCGATTACAAGGACGTTGCGCTGCTGCGCAAGTTCATCTCCGATCGCGGCAAGATCCGTTCCCGTCGTATCACCGGTGTCACCGTGCAGGAGCAGCGCGAGATCTCGAAGGCCATCAAGAACGCCCGCGAGATGGCTCTGCTGCCGTACGCCACCTCGGGTCGCTGATCTGGATTAGGAGGATTGCATCATGGCTGAAACCAAGGTTATTCTCACCCAGACCGTCTCCAACCTCGGCCAGTCCGGTGACGTGGTCACCGTCAAGGCCGGCTACGCGCGCAACTACCTGATCCCGCAGGGCATGGCCTTCGCGTGGACCAAGGGTGCCGCCGCCCAGATCGAGGCCATGCGCCGCGCCCGTCTGGCCAAGGCCGTCGCCACCCGCGAGGATGCCGTCGCCGCCAAGGCCGCCATCGAGGGCACGACCGTTGAGATCGCCGCCAAGGTGTCCGAGTCCGGCAAGCTGTTCGGTGGCATCTCCGCCGACGCGATCGCCAAGGCTCTGGCCGACAAGGCTGCCGTCGATCCGAAGGCCATTGAGGTCGAGGTCATCAAGACCACCGGCGAGTTCCCCGCCACCGTGGCTCTGCACCCGGAGATCACCGCTTCCTTCACCGTGAAGGTTGTGGCTGAGTAAGACCCGGTCACTAGGCTGAAACGAGTCTGAGCTTAAGCATTCGGCCCCGCTGTTCGCCGCTTTTGGGCGGTGTGCGGCGGGGTTTTGCTGTTTTCTCCGGGCTGGAAACAGGCGCGACACGCCGAAGCTTGCGAGTCGGTGAATTCTGAGTATAGTAATCACTCGGCTCAAGAAAACAGATGAGCCGCTGAGCAAGCCCCTTTAGCTCAGTTGGTTAGAGCAGCTGACTCTTAATCAGCGTGTCCAGGGTTCGAGTCCCTGAGGGGGCACCCGCAAGGTCCTGACCGTTCGCGGTCGGGACCTTTTCGTATTCATGTACCATACGAGCCCTGGGCTCTCGTCCAGCATGAGTATGAGCAACGTGCGGGCGATGGATTGGAGCGTCTATGAGCAGACTTGTGGATTGGCTGGTGCGGGAGCGCAGCGAACGGGTGTCTCATGGGTTGTACTACAACACGCAGATCGCCATGGGGTACAATTCGAACCACATGGAGGGCTCCACGCTGACCCCGGAGCAGACGGCCCAGCTGTTCACTACCGGTTCGGTACTGGCGGATGGGCCGGATGACATCATCCGCGCCGATGACGTCATCGAGATGGGCAATCACTTCCGCATGTTTGACTGGATGCTTGATCATGTCGACGATCCGGTTGATAAGACCATGGTCTGCACGATGCAGTCGATCCTGAAACGTGGCACCAGCCAGGAATCGAATCCGGACAGGAATATCGGCGGATACAAGATTCTGCCGAATGTGATCAGTGAGATCGAACAGATCCATACCGTTCTCCCCGCTGACGTGCCGGCCGCCATGAATGTGGTCTACGAGCTATACCGGAATCTTACGGATGACCCCTATGCGATCGCGAAGGCCCACTGGATGTTCGAATCCACGCACCCGTTGTCGGACGGCAACGGTCGCGTCGGCAGGATGATCATGTTCAAGGAACTGCTGCGTATCGATACGGTGCCGGTTGTGGTTCGCGACTCGCAGAAGCTGCTGTACTATCGCGGTCTGCGTAACTTTTCTGGTGAGCCTGGCTATCTGGTCGATACGCTGCTGTCCGAGCGCGATTACTATCAGGACCGATTCATCGAGCAACTTGCCCCCGGCCGCATCGAGTACACGTATGTGGACACCTGGGATCGGACTCCCATCGAGCGGCGTCATACTGCGCAGCCGGCGCATAACCCCTTCGTCAAGGATCACTGGGATACCGTTGATGTGTACCAGCGGGTTGACCCGTCTTCCATCGAGCCGGATGCCGCCTGACGGCTAGGTTGTGCCTCGTACAGCGGGCGAGGTAAGGTAATCGATGTTCTTTAGGCGCCGAACGAAGTCTCGTCGCCTGTAATACGAGAGTATCGAGAGAAGACAAGGGATCCGCATGGAATACTCGCTCTTTACCAAATTGGCAGCCGAATTCATCGGCACGGCCGTCCTCATGGTGTTCGGCAACGGCGCCGTGGCGAACGTGGAACTGAAAAACACCAAGGGTCATCATGCCGGCTGGCTGACCATCGCCATGGGCTACGGCTTCGGCGTCATGTTCCCCGTGCTCATGTTCGGCGGCATCTCCGGCGCGCACATCAACCCGGCCATGACGCTGGCCCAGGCCATCAACGGCATGTTCCCCTGGGGTGAAGTGCTCCCGTATATCATCGCCCAGCTGCTCGGCGCGCTTGCGGGCCAGCTGATCGTGTTCGTGACCTACTACCCGCATTATCGCGACACCGAGGAGGCGGAGGCCATCTTCGGCACCTTCAGCACCACCGACGCCTACAACTCGAAGGTCAACTACTTCGTCAACGAGTTCTTCGGCACGCTGATGCTCGTGCTTGGCGCGCTGTGCTGCCTGAGCCTGCCGTGGGGCGCTGCGAATCCGGCCGCCGCGGCGATTGTGGTCGGCTTCATCGTGTGGGGTCTGGTGACCTCGATGGGTGGTCCGACCGGCCCCGGCCTGAACCCCGCCCGCGACCTGATGCCGCGACTGCTGCACCAGCTGCTGCCGATCCCGCACAAGGGCTCCTCGCGTTGGGGCGAGGCCTGGATTCCGGTGGTCGCCCCGATCCTGGGCGCGATCGTCGGCGCGTGGCTGTTCTGCATGCTGTTCGCCTGATCGAACCGATTCCTGTTATGGTGGCCTGGCGGGGCTGCCGCGCTAAATATGCGTTGTGCATTTAGTTGCGGCGGCCCCGCCGGGTCTTTTTGATGTAGGACTGTGGTTGTTATGCGTCAAAAGGACCTCTGGACCTGCTGTAAAAAGGTCCTTTTGATGCAGGTTGTGCGGCATTGCGCGTCAAAAGGATCATAGACCGCATGCCAGCGAGCGGACGTCTATACTGGATTCGGCGTGAGAGTTTCGAGGAGGTGTGTGGCGTGAACGCTGACAAGCCTGCAAATGGAGGCGGCAAGCCCAGCCTCAACGCCGTTATTCGAGCTATCCGCGATTGGTTCGCCGGCGTCCTGCATGTGCTGGCCCATAAGGTGTGGCCCGCCGTCCGCTCCTTCACAACCCGTATGGTCGGCGCCATCGGTCGTGCCCTGCGACGGGGAGCGGCCCAGCTGGGGCCGATCGCAGTCCGTGCGGCTGGGGCCATCCGTTCCGCCGCGATCCGCGCGGCCGGCGCCATCGCTCGTGCTGTTCGACGCATCGTCTCGCTGGGATCTCAAGTGATCAGGGACCTGCGCCCGTCGGCCACGTCCGAGGACCCCGCAGCCACGTCCGATGGTGTGGCGTCCGACGGTAATGCCAAGTCGTCTGCTGCCAACAACGCCGCCGAATCATCCTCCGGCAAGGCGCACGTCTACCTGGTCCGCCGCATCGTGGTCTTCGGTTCGGCCGCGCTGGTCGTCCTCGTCATCGTGCTCGGCATCGTCTTCGGCGTGCGTGCCCTGGTCGGCAACGGTGGTACCGACTCCAACGATGCCGGCTCTTCAACGCAGTCGCAGGCCGCTGGTGACGCGAGCGACCACGGCTCCGGTTCCAGCGAGAACAAGAAATCCGGCAAGGATGCCGCCGCGGAATCGCAGCCGGACAACGCGGACAGCACGGACGGCAAAGGCAATACGGACGCCTCCGACCAGCAGTCCACCCCCGAGCCGCTGACCGCCGACGAACGCGCCGCCATCCTCTCCAAAGCCGAACAGACCGCCACCGAAAGCGGCAACGAGCTCATCACATACACGTACTGCGTCGCCTCCAAGGGCGAGGTCGGCGACCTGACCGAATTCTCCGACACGGTCTTTTCCACCCTCAACGACCCCCGCGGCTGGCCCCGCGCCGGCGCCGTCTTCCAGGAAGCCGACGGTACCGACCCCAACGCCTGCAGCATGACTCTCACCCTGGCCGCCGCTGACCAGATGACGTCGTTCTCCACCGAATGCAGCGACGAGTACAGCTGCCGCGTCGGCAACGACGTCGTCATCAACGTCGATCGCTGGAACAACGCCACCGAGGGCTGGCTCAACGCCGGCGGCACCGTGTCGCGGTACCGTACGATGGTCATCAACCACGAGGTCGGCCATCGCCTGGGACACCTCGACAACGAACTGACCTGCTCCGCCGTGAACCAGCCGGCCCCGCTCATGCAGCAACAGTCGATGGACCTGCTGGGCTGCACCCCGAACGAGTGGCCGCTCGACGAGGAACTGTGGGTGAGCGAGTGACCGCCGCCCCCGTAACCGGTCGTCTGGCCCCCTCGCCGACGGGCCGCATGCATCTGGGTAACGCGTATGCGGCGCTTGCCGCCTGGCTGGGGGCACGCGCCGCGGGAGGGCGCGTGCTGCTGCGGATCGAGGATATCGACGCCCCGCGCGTGGTCAAGGACGCGGACCGTTGGATCATGGACGATCTGACGTGGCTGGGGCTGGACTGGGACGGCGACGCGGTCTATCAGTCGCAGCGGTTGGACGCATACGAGGAGGCGCTGCGGCGGCTACGGGAGATGACGTGGGATGGTGATGCACTTGGCTGTGACCCCACGCGATGCGGCGAGGGGAGTGCCGCGTATCCGTTGATTTACCCGTGTTTCTGTTCGCGTGCCGACATCCGTGCGGCGTCCGCGCCGAACGAGGGCGACGGGTTCCTGATCTACCCGGGCACCTGCCGTCGGCTGCCGGAATCGGAGCGACGGGAGCGGATCGCGCGGGGGAACCGGCATTCATGGCGCATCGCCGTGCCGGATGCGAACGCGCCGGAGTCGGAACGCGTCATGCGGTTCGACGACCGCGTGTTCGGGCCGCAACGTTTCGATCTGCCGCGGCAGTTGGGCGACGTGGTGGTGCGTCGTTCCGACGGACTGTTCGCCTACCAGCTGGCGGTGAGCGTGGATGACCTGGCGATGGGGGTGACGCAGATCGTGCGCGGTCGCGACCTGCTGCGCTCCACGGCGATCCAGCTGTATGTGCGGCGATGCTTGGGGGCGTGCGGTACGCCGGAGTTCGCTCACCTGCCGCTGATCGACGCGGCCGATGGACGGCGGATGGCGAAGCGGCTGAACTCGTTGGATTTGGGGACGATGCGCGAGCGTGGCGACGACCCACGTGCCGTAATCGGCTACTGTGCGTGGCTGCTGCGATTGGTGGACGAGCCGCGGCCGATGACGCCGCAGGAGCTGCTGCCGTTGTTCTCCTGGGATGCGGTGGCGGCGGATCCGGCCGATCGTGTGGTGGATGCCGATACGCTGTTGAACTGATCATTGCGCGCTGTGCGGTTGAGACCGTACTGCATCAACGCGCCCGGCCTGTGCGGACTCTGACACTTTGTGACTCTGATACATTCCGTAAACCGTTGAAAACATAAGGTTTTGAACTTGTGTCACGGTCACAGAAGTGTCAGAGTCCGCACAGGCCGGGCATGTCGGTGTTGAGATGGAGCATTTCCGGTTATGGACGTTCCGGAGAGGGCGGTGTGGTGCGGGTGGTTGCCGACACGTAGCGATGCGTGGCTGACGAGGGGTGCGGAGTAATCTTTACATTTTCGTAATAGGGGGTATTACCTGTTACTGATCAAGGGGGTTTGCGGGTCATGTATTTCAAAGTTTTGAGGGCATTGGGTGGTTATTACGGGGGTGTGTGTTGACAATGGTGTTCCTCTAACGTCACGTCCCAGAGTGGCCCTGTAGGGGCTGCTTGGCGACCCAGAAACGGGCGAATGCAGAGCTTGGGAACCGTTTCCGGGCCAGGGATTTGACTGAGGAGACAACAATGCGCAGAACGCAGCAGAACGCCGATCAGCAGCGGAGAAGGGGTGTCCGTTCACGACTTGTAGCATGTGTGGCGGCGGTGGCCATGCTGGTCACATCCGTGGCCGCCGGCACCGCCGTAGCGGCCGAACTGGGAGGCGGCGATGCCGCGGACCAGACGACGCAGAACACCGCGACGCTGGAGCAGCAGGGAACTGACAACACCGGTGACAACAACCAGACTACGACGGATGATGACGGGCAGGCTGACGGCAATCAGTCGGCCGACGCCGACAGTGGTTCCGAAGGTGACGAGGGCGCGGCGGACAACGGTGCCGCTGACGGGGCCGGCACGGCCGAATCCGACGTTCAGTCGCAGGGCGACGCTGCGTCCAAGAGCGCGAACGCGGTGCCTGCCCCGCAGTCGGCGGATGCGGATGCCAACGCGGATGCGGGTGTTTCGGCGCAGGCAATGGGCCCTGAATATACCGGTGACCCTATTTTCACCCAGGATTTTCTTGGTGCGGTGGTTCAAGATTCAAACTGGTTGGCGTTTGGAGATGCATGCTTGACTGCTGCTGCCACGGTTACCACTCAAGGTGGGGACGGCCGTCAACTGGGTGGTTGCTTGAAACAGTCGTGGCATAGGGGTGAGGACCATACCAACGGCACGAGTTCGTTGAGCGGTCAGCCTAATGGTGCGCTGCAATTGACTGATAATCATGAAGGTCGAAATGGCACTGTGCTGTACAATCAGGATCTTCCGATTTCCGAAGGTCTGGATATAACGTTCACTCAGTATCAGGTCTCCAACGGAAGTAATCATGGCATCGGCAAAGCTGATGGTATCGGGTTCTATCTGACTGCGGGCAATACCGAACTAATCGAACCTGGTCCTCAGGGTTCGCAGGTCGGTGGCGCTCTGGGATACAGCACGTATGAGGGTGAGTCCGGTATTGCCAACGCCGTGTTGGGCCTTGGTCTTGATGTGTATGGCAATTTTTCTACATCCAATGCAAGCGGTAACGGATGCTATGACGGGGCTACGGGGACTCGTCAGGAGAACAGCGTCGTTTTGCGTGGTGAAGGGAACGGTACTGTGGGATACTGCCTGGTCGGCACCAACCAGGTAGACTCCAGCGAATTGCAGACCGGTCTGCCGACTGTAGGTAATGCGTACACGAATAATCCCACTGGAAATGACGGCACAGTTGTTCGTATCATTATTTCCCCACAGGGTACGGGGAAGAACGACTATTCTACCGTTACGGTGTACCTGAACGGCGTGGAACGGTTCAGCCGGACTCTGAGCTATAAGCTGCCGGATACCGTGAAGTTCGGTTTCTCCTCGTCCACAGGTCAGGGCTATCAGGCTCACTTGATTCGAGGATTGAGCGCGTACACGGTTAATAAGACAACAGGCATCATCTTGGAGAAGCAGATTGATGGTGACCGGGCCGATCTGGTCAAGAATGTGTATCAGGTCGGCGATGAGGTGCCGTATCGCTTCACCGTGACCAATAGTGGATCATCTACCATCACTTCGTTTGATTTGTTGGATGATCACCTGAATAGCGTGCAGTGCGATGCTACTTCGTTGGAGCCACGCACCGGTACGGTGTGCCGAGGAACGTACACTTTGCAATCCTCGGATGTTTCGTCTGACGGAACGTTTACCAATCACGCGGAAGTGGAGGGACATACCGTTGACGGCAATATCGTTACAGATGCAGATGATGAAACTGTTCCAGTCATTGGCGCACTGGCCCACCGCAAGTGGATCGAGAAGAAGAACGGTGACAACGACGAATACACGTTAAACCTCAACGTGACCGGCGACACTGTGACCTCCACTACCGAAACAGGCGAAACCGCCAAGGTAGATGTGGTGTTCGTGCTGGATACTTCCGGCAGTATGCAAGGCACGCGTCTTCAGCAGCTCAAGAACGCGATCACAGGTGAATCTGGCCTATCGAGTGTGTTGTACGGAAACAAGCAACTCGATGTGGTATCCAACGTGATTGAGTTCAATGACAATGCCTATGTTGTTGGGGCTGACCTTACCGCCAAAGATGATCTTGACCGAGTGGTCAATCAATTGTCGGCAGATGGCGGAACGCAGTGGGGTGAAGGTCTTGCTGCCGTGTTTGGGAACGATGTGGCCACGCGAGAAGATGCTCAGAAGTACGCCATCTTCCTTACGGATGGTGATCCCGGGTCGAATGGCTGGGATGACGGGTTTTGGACCGATGAGGACTCGGCCATTAAGGCATACAATATGGCAGTGTCGCAAGGTCGGGCTCTTGCCAGTGCGGGCTGGAACATCCTGAATGTTGGCGTTGATATGCCAGATCAAAAAGTATGGGTGAACCCGAACGTTGACTCCGTTTCAAGGACTTGGAATGGTGGCATCTTTGGTAGCTGGGAACCAGTCGGTTACCAGTACACCAATCGTAATGGTTGGGTCACCCCGTTGGCAGCCCTGACTGCGCGTGAACAGGCGGCTAAGTCCCTGAGTTCATCGCAGCTCATCCAGTTCACCAACACCGATAGCGGGAACCTTGCTGAGGTGTTCAAGGATCTGGGGTCGATTATCACCACTTCGACCACATATCGATACGGCAATGTGGTGATCGCCGATGACATCTCGCAATGGGCTGAGGTAATCGGTATTCAGCGCAACGGCGATACCGTGACTGGCGGTGTGCAAGTCATCAGAAGCGATACGAATCGGGACGTTGCTAAGGATTCGAACATCATGAAGGGGATTTCTTTTGATGGCAATGAGTTAGTTGTGACATTTGCGGACGGGTATCAGCTTGAAGATGGTGTGACCTACACTGTCAAGTTCGATGTCAAGCCTACCGCGGCTGCATACGACCAGTACCGCAAGAACTTGAATGCTGGCCAGAGCGGTGACGACCTTTACCGCCAGGATGACGGTTCTACGCAGCGAGGTGAACCCGATACAGGTGATACCTCTGCAGATAAGGCTGGTTTCTATTCCAATGATGAGGCGACTGTATCCTATGCACTATGCTCCACGGTGGACAAGGGTGAGTCGACTTGCGGCAGTCAGGAAGAACCGCTGGTGTACAACAAGCCTGTCCTGCAAGTGACGGTCAAGGATGTGACGCTTGACGGTTCTGCATTTGTGACTGTCCGGAAGACCGTGAGTGGACGCCCTTGGCGAGGCGGCGAATCGTTCACGTTTAATCTGACGGCCGATACTGAAAATGCGCCGATGCCGGTGGATGACCAAGGACAAGAACAGTCGTCGATCACGCTTGTCAAGCCCGTTACTGGTTCGACGAATACGGGCGTATTTGACAAGATCATCTACACGTCATCAGGCACGTACAAGTACACGTTGGAAGAGGTTGTTCCGGAGTCATCGGATGAGCGGCATGGTTTGACGTATTCGAAGGCCGAATATGAAGTTACGGTTACGGTCCCTGAGGACATGAGCCAGCCTAAGGTGGATGTGCGGCAATCGCTTGATGATGAAGGCAATGCGACTGCATCCGGCGCTGTGGCGGGTGCTGAGGCTGTGTTCATCAATTCGCTTGCCCCGTACACGTATACGGTCGATGAGCATCTGAAGCTGCATAAGCAGCTCGATGGGCTCGGACTGGAGTCCGGTATGTTCGACTTCACGTTGTCCGCCGTGGCCGTCGATGACAAGGGAGAACTTTCGCTCGCAGATACCGTGAATGGAATGTCCTTGCCGGAGCGCGTCAATGTTTCCAACGGCGACGAGGACGGTGATGGCAGCGTTGACGACAATGCCTCGGTGTTCGATTTCGGCACGATCACGTTCTCGAAGCCTGGTACATACTACGTGAGGGTCGTCGAGAACAAGGACGCGAAACCGGAGTCCGGCTACTACGTGTTCGACAAGCACGCGCTCTACGTCAGGTATGAGGTGACAGTAAACCAGAACGGCGAACTCGACGTCACCCGTTCCGTGGCTACCTACGTGCCGACTGATGACGCACCGGATCCGGTGAACGAAAACCTGACATGGACATCGGAGCAGGATGGCGCAATTCCTGAAGAAACGCTGACCTGGCACAACACGTACGTGGCCCCGGTATCCGCGCTGCCGTTGACGGGTGGCGATTCCACGGCCCGCACGTTGCTGCTGGCCGGTGGTGGTGTGCTGCTGCTGGCCGGTGTGGCGTGGTTGTTGGCGCGGCGTCGCCGGGTGTGACGCCCCTTATGGCCGGTGGCGGCGGGTTGGCCGCCGCCTCCGGTCCCGTTGAATATTTCCCGCCTGTCTTCGGTCCTCCCGGATGGGTTGGGGGAACCAAGTAAGGGAGGACACAATCCAAGAACAAGTTTCCGAAAACGACTCCCATCCGGGAGAGAACAGGAGAAACAATGATGAAGGGCATGTTCAAGCGGGCCCTCGCGGGCGTGGCCGCCGCCGCTCTGGCGGCGACAGGCCTGATGCTGGGCGCGGGCGCGGCCAGCGCCGCGGAAAGCGATCCCGAGACGCCGGCCGCGGGCACGACGATCACGGTGCATAAGGCGGTCACGGGGCATACGTATGCGGCGTATGATTTCGCGACGTTCACCTTCGCCGGCATGGTCGATGACGAGGCCACCGCGACGGTGTCGACCACCGATGAGACGCTGGGCAGTCTGATCGAAACCGCCGCCGGCGAGACCATCAAGGACTGGTATGCGAACAACCCGCAGTATAAGGACAACCCGGCCGCGTACCTGACCACGCTGACCGGCTCCTCGCTCCGTGAGTTCGTTAACGGCATGACCAATCTGGCCGGTAGCCTGATGAAAGCTAACGGTTCCGTCACGGCGGTCGCTGACGGCGATGCCGTGATCAACGGTCTTCAGCCTGGTCATTGGTATTTCGTGACAGACACGGTCGGTACCGGTGATAACGTCACCGTGCGTGGCAAGATCGCCGTGGTCGCCACGACCATGGTGTCCGGCGGTAAGGAGTACAGCTTGGCCGTCGTCGGTGATGACAGGCAGACCGACATCGATATGATGGGCGTGTTCAACGCGAAGGCCGATAGCCCCACCCCGACCGATGAGGACGTGAAGAAGACCGCGTACACGGATAAGAGCATGCAGACCTCCATCGACGATAATGGTTCCGTCGAGGTCGGGCAGACCGTGTACTACAAGGTCGAGATCACGGTTCCGGAAGCGGCCGCCGACTACACGGACTACACGATGACCATCACGGACACCGCGACCGCCGGCATCATGGTTAACCATGATTTCTCCGTCACCGTTGACAATACGGCCCTTACGGATGCCACGGTCGGTAACTTCACGTCGGACGGTTCCCAGCCCACGACGGTGACCATCACCGTCAAGAACGCGAACAAGCTCGCCGAAAAGACGATCACGGTCACGTATTCCGGCGTGATCACCGAGGAGATCACCACCGCCGGCAGAGCGGACAACACGGTGGAAGTGGACGGCACCGGCCACACCGACCACACGGTGACCAGCACTGGCTTCCAGTTCACCAAGTACGGCGTCGACAAGGGCCAGAACGTCAACACTTCGGTCAGCAAGCTCGACAAGCTGGAGGGCGTGTCCTTCACCATCCTCAAGGGTGGCGACACTCTGAAGTTCGCCAAGGACGTTAAGACCGGCGCGTACGTGCTTGACCCAACCGACGGCAATGAGAGCGTCACCACTGGTGAGGGCGGCGTCGTCACGGTCAAGGGCCTGAAGGCCGGCAACTACACGGTCGTCGAGTCCGAGGAGGGCGCCAGCGCCCAGGGATATTCCAAGAGCTACCTCGCGAAGTTCACCATCAGCGTGAACAAGGAGGGCGTCATCACGATGGGCAATACCAATGAACACGGTCTCGCCAAGGTGGATGCGACCACCGACAAGAACGTGAACGTGTACAACGTGAAGGACTTCACCCAGCTCCCGGTCACCGGTGCGGCGGGCACCGCCCTGTTCACCGTGCTCGGCCTGCTGATCGCGGGCGCCGGCGCTCTGGTGTACATGAAGTCCCGCAACGTCAAGCACGCCCTGCGCGGCTGAGCGCGTGTCATAGGTTGGAACGGGCCAAATCCACCCGTTCCAGCCTGTGACTGCTGAAGCGGTGGATCCCATCATCGGGAGTCAGCCACCCGCAACGCAACACAATGTTTGGGCCGGTACCCCGGGACTCCCGAGGCACCGGCCCATTCACCACATCAACATCTGAGCCCATGCATCCGCGCTGACGGCGACACGCGCAGCATGTTCATTTGCACGCTTACGGCGAATTTCGGATTGAAGGTCTACAACAAGTTACGAGAACGAGGTGCGAACATGACTCAACATAAAAGTTCGCTTGGGGGTGGCGTCTTCAGTATCCGCGAGGTCGAGTATCTGGAATCCCTGCCGGCCGTGGATCGCGTGCGCAGCGGTCGCATCGTCTACAATGACGCCTTCAAGCGCGACTGCATCCGTCGGTATCGCAACGGCGAATCGCCCGCCGAGATCTTCCGCAGCGCGGGCCTCGACTCCGCGCTGATCGGCTACAAGCGCATCGAGCGCAGCATCGCCCGCTGGAAGGCCACCCTGGGCAACGACGGTGCCCCGCCCACGGTCCCCTCGCCCTTCATCGTCGCGACCGGCAGCCGCTGGAACCCCTCGCAGCGACGTCGTCTCAATTCCGTGTCCGCCCATCCGGACCATCGCTACCGGTACGTCGACGACACCTCCGACACCGTGTCCATCGACCCGTCCGAATCGCGGCAGCCGAGCGTGCCCGACACGGACACGCGCAACCTCATCATCGCACAGCAGGCCCGCCGCATCCAGGAACTCGAAATCGAAATCAGCGAACTGAAACGCGCGCGCCGCGACACGGTCGAAAACGTTATGGGGCTGTCTCTTATACACATCTCCGAGCCCACGAGACCCTAAGACATCTC
>ERZ1090862.770-NODE-772-length-14380-cov-5.051728_pt1 | contig 14380 bp, 15 predicted proteins | sample MGYA00478481_ERZ1090862 | MGnify/ENA primary metagenome ERZ1090862 (study PRJEB33644, sample SAMEA5815745) | chicken gut metagenome | biome: Chicken; feature: Gastrointestinal Tract; material: Caecum | place: Ireland | collected 2019-01-01 | study: A study of the... | reverse complement strand
GAAGTGCAGTAATGCATGGAGCTGACTGTTACTAATAGGTCGAGGGCATAACCAAAGCGGAATAGGTGAGACCTGAAAAGGTGAATGGATGAAGAGTTGATTCTTTGTATGTAGTTTTGAAGGTACATGAACATTTATATATGGAATGAGAGGGAACACCTGAGAGAGCAATCTTTCGGGTGTTTTTTTGATTAAATTCGTTACAGTTCACACGTCTTCCAGTAGAAGATAGAAAAAAATAGCGCACCAATTCTCCGCCTTTAACAGAAAAGTCCGTTTTATTGGACATATCGTGCGGTATAGTATATCCAGATCAGAAAATATGTTATGATTTTGGAGGTGCCGGACTATGAAGGGATATACAACAGGAGAAGGCTATATGGGATATGTAAATGGAAGATACATGCTTTTTGCCAGTGAATCTGAATATAAAGAATATATGGAAGAGTGATGGATCTGACTGTAATGTTCATACAGAACAAGCACAGCAAATGATCCGTTGACAAGTGTGCGGATGAGAGATAACATAAAATCAGTTATGGAAACAGAAAGAATACCCGAACATTTTCGGAAAGGGGAATGAAAATTGAAGAGATCAGAGATCAACCAGTGCATCAGGGATATGGAAAGACTTGTCAGGGAGAATGGTTTTTCTCTTCCGCCGTTCTGCAGCTGGTCTCCGGAAGAGTGGAATGAGAAAGGGCATGAGTATGATGAGATCCGGGATAATATGCTCGGATGGGATATTACGGATTATGGACTGGGAGACTGGAGGAAGGTTGGATTTGCTCTTATTACTCTGAGAAACGGGAATCAGCATGATCCGAAGTACAGAAAGGTCTATGCCGAAAAGCTTCTTATGTTGAAGGAGGGACAGCATTCACCCATGCATTTTCACTGGACGAAATCTGAAGATATTATCAACAGGGGCGGCGGGACACTGATTATTCATCTCTATAATGCAGATGAAAACGAAGATCTGGCGGATACAGATGTTTGTGTGAATTCCGACGGGCGTTCGTATTATGTTCCGGCAGGAACAGGGATAGAATTAAAACCTGGAGAGAGCATTACATTGTGGCCGTATCAGTACCATGATTTTGATGTAAAACCGGGGACAGGAGACGTGCTGATCGGGGAAGTATCTATGTGCAATGATGACAATACAGACAATCGGTTTAATCCTCCGGTGGGAAGATTCCCTGAGATTGAGGAGGATGAAGAGCCCTACAGGCTTTTGTGCAATGAATATCCGCAGGCTTCATTGTGAGCACGGACAGGTTAAAAACTGTTTCACGCAGAGCAGAAAGGCATAATATTATGTTGATTTGAGAAGGATACGTTCATGTTTATGAACGGAAAGTAAAAAAAGTCTTGAATGATCCGGGATAATCTGATATTATAAATTTATATTTTAGAAGGATCTGCGTAAGCAGACGGTCAGAGACAATAAATAGGGAGTCCGAAGGAGGACGACATATTTATTGTCTCTTTTTCTGTTAGGAGGGAAAGCGTATGAGGAAATCAATGAATATTCAATTCAGAAACTATGATATGGTAGAAAGATTTTCAAAGGATATCGCAAATATGAAAGGAGAATTTGACCTTGTTTCCGGCAGAAAAGTAGTGGATGCAAAATCTTTCCTTGGAATATTCAGTCTTGATCTGTCAGCACCGCTTGTCTTAAATGCTGTGACGGATGATGATCAGGCATTTGCAGTATTCAGGCAGTATCAGGTGTAAAAAAATAGAGTGTAATCTGTTTTGGACTTGACAAACCTCCTCCCAAAGAGGTAACATATCATTTGACATGTATTTTAAGGAGGAGATTATTATGAAAATGTGGAAGAGAGCAGCAAGCCTGGCACTGGCTTCAGCGCTTGTAGTTTCACTTGCTGCATGCGGAAGCGACAGCAGTGATTCAGGAAACGCCGATGCGACTACTTTTAAGATCGGTGGAATCGGACCTACAACAGGCGACAATGCAATTTACGGAACAGCCGTTGAAAATGGAATTCAGCTGGCTGTTGATGAGATCAATGCGGACGGCGGTATCAACGGGTACCAGATTGAGTATCAGTTCGAGGATGATCAGGGAGATTCCGAGAAATCAGTAAATGCGTACAACACCCTGAAAGACTGGGGAATGCAGATGCTTGTGGGAACCGTTACATCTGCTCCGTGTGTTGCAGTAGTGGCAGAGTCACATGGAGATAACATGTTCCAGTTTACACCGTCTGCGACAGCAGTAGACAGTATTCAGTATGATAATGCATTCCGTATGTGTTTCTCAGACCCGAGCCAGGGTACTGTTTCTGCAGACTATATTGCAGACAATAATCTTGCATCAAAAGTTGCCGTAATCTACGACAGCTCCGACACATACTCAACAGGTATTTATCAGAGTTTCGCAACAGAAGCTGAAGCAAAAGGCCTTGAGATTGTTGATGCCGAAGCATTTACGTCAGACAGCAACACAGACTTCTCAGTACAGATTCAGAAGGCAAAAGATTCAGGAGCTGAGCTCGTATTCCTTCCGATCTACTATCAGGAAGCGTCTCTGATTCTGGCACAGGCTGACAGAGCGGGATTTGCTCCGAAGTGGTTTGGCGTTGACGGAATGGATGGTCTTCTGGATGTGGAAGGATTTGACGCAAGCCTTGCTGAAGGTCTGATGTTCCTGACACCGTTTACACCGGATGCAGACGATGAGGCTACACAGACATTTGTTGCAGACTATGAAGCAGAATTCGGTGATACACCGATTCAGTTCGCAGCAGACGCTTATGACTGTCTGTATGTAATCAAGGCGGCAGCAGAACAGGCGGATATCACACCGGATATGAGTATTTCAGATATCTGCGATGCTATGAAAACAGCAATGACAGAGATTACTATCGATGGACTTACTGGAAAACAGATCACATGGAGCGAGGACGGAGAACCGTCAAAAGAGCCGACAGTCGTTGTGATCGAGAACGGAGCTTATTCAGTTCTGTAATCTGCTTTTGTGAATATTTGGATAAAGGACTCTTCTGTGATAAAATCATAGGAGAGTCTTTATTTATCTGCAAAATAAAAAGTTCTTCGCCAGAATTTAAAGTGAGATTCCTTATTTTGCATTTGAGCGGAGAAATAAAACGAGGGTGAAAAGCTTAAGTTTCAAGACTTTCACCCTCGTTTGCCGCAGAACCATTTTATTTTATCGTTTCTCTTCAGACTTCAGTCAGAAATTGACTTTATTCGGCCAGATATTTTTTGATCAGATAGACCGGAGTGCAGCTCCAGGCGTGGCAGTAGCTGTTTACGATCGGACTTCCGTAAGGAGAATAATCAGGCATATCAGGATCAAAGGCTTCCCAGAAGGTGTCTGCGCCGAGATCAATCATTTTACCCCAGTAATTCTTCATAAGAGACACAGCTTCCTCTTTGAGACCTGCCTCGAATAGTGCTTCTACAATGTGATGGTACATGTAGGGGGTACAGCTTTATCAGGAACATCTTTTTCATGACGCATGCTCCGATCAGTTAATGATAGGAATGATGACCATGCTGGTCGGTCTGATTACCCGGTACTGCCTTACGACGATGGAGTCTTCTCTGGCGGACAATGTACGACAGGCACCGGATCATTTTCTTGTGCTGAATTACATTCAGTCGAATCTGAATACGGTGACGCTGACTGATGTGGCAGAGCATTTCGGGTTTTCTGTCTCTTATTGCTCACGTCTTATCAAATCTTCAACAGGATTAGGCTTCAATGAATGGAAAAATTCTCTTCGCATGCGCAGAGCTGAGCGCATGCTGCTCAACACAAATAAAACAGTGGCGGCAATCAGTGAGGAACCGGGATATATGAACCCGGAAACCTTTATCCGCTGCTTTAAGAAATTTACGCAGATGACACCCGCCCAATACCGGAAGCAGGTGGAAATTCAAAAGCCGGAAAAGGATGAAAACCAGAAAAAGAAAGGCTGACCGCAGAAAAATTTCTGCCGGCCGGCCTTTCTCTTTTTTATACTTTAATCTGTTCTCGATTTTCGATAAACCGGATTTTACAGATATCCGCGTTTTCTGAGAGTGTTGAGGATATTTCTTCCTTCCTCTGTTCCGTCGATGATTCTTCTTGCGCGGACGCTGTCGCCGATGTTGACGATTTCAATAGAGTCATCATCTTCGAAAGCTTCCCGGATCTGCTGAAGAACCGGATGTTCTGCTTTCATGCCGAGGCATACGAAGCCGTAGTCGAAGGGCAGCTCCCTTTGTTCTCCGTTCAGCTCTACGAGGAAATTGTCGGGGCGCACTTCCTTAAGCGCTGTGTTAGGCATCTGTTTTACATTGTATTTTTTCATAAGAGTGTTGATATCAACTTTAGAAACCGGATCAATTCCGTTTCCGATAACAGGCATCATTTCAACAATGCTTACATCAGCGCCTCTCGGAGCAAAGTATTCAACGACGTCGAGACCGACGGCACCTCCGCCGATGACAACGACTTTCTTTCCGGTCATATCGTCCGGATAATCATTAATGTGCTCGATCATATCAAGGATGCAGTATACCTTGCTGCCTTCTTTTCCGAGATTCTCATGGAGTCCGGAAATCGGAGGAAGGAGAGGCGAGGAACCTGTAGCATTTACGATTACATTCGGCTTCAGGCTCTTGATAAAGTTTACATCAGCTTCCATATTTGTAAATGCAAACAGATTACGAAGCTTGTTTGTACGATGGATCATATAGTTCGGGAAATCGGAAAGTCTCTTCTTGTCCGGGATCTTGGAAATCTCTGCTGCAAGTCCGCCGAGATATGGCTTTTTCTCGATCAGGAAAGTTGTGCATCCGACCTCTGCTGCTGTACAGGCCGCTTCCATTCCGGCCGTTCCTCCGCCGACTACGACTACATTGCAGGGTTTGACGACTTTATGTTTCTTGTAGTCCTCGCCTTCTGCGACTGCAGGGTTGATCGTGCAGCGGATCGGACGGTTGATTCCGATACGGTTTCCGGCGCACCCGATGTTGCAGGAGATACATTTCCTGATATCACAGACATCACCGAATTCGACTTTGTTTACCCATTCCGGATCGGCGATCAAACCACGGCCGATTCCGATCAGGTCAGCGTCTCCTCGTGCAAGAATATCTTCTGCTACATGAGGATCGCGGATATTTCCCATTGTGACACAGGGCTTGTTATATCTTTCTTTCACAGCCTTAGCCATGTAGGAGCGCCATCCGTCCGGGAAATGGTTGGAGTCGATCTGATACTGAATGGATCCGTTCAGACCGCAGGATACGTCAATGACGTCGGCTTCTTTCTCAATATACTGCAGGTAATCCAGGCAGTCATCCAGCGTGTTTCCGCCTTCCAAGAACTCGTCCGCACTGATACGGAGGAAGATCGGGAAGAAAGGTCCTACCTGTTTTCTGACTTCTTCCATTACAAGACGTGCGAAGCGGGCCCGGTTCTCTGCAGAACCGCCGAATTCATCAGTTCTCTTGTTAGTAAGCGGTGAGAGGAACTGGCTGAGAAGATAAGAATGTCCGGCATGAATCTCCACGCAGTCAAATCCGGCAGTCTGGGCGCGCTTTGCGGCTTCGCCGTATTTCTTTACAATGCGCATGATCTCGTCTTTCTCAAGCGGACGCGGGATCTCTCCGCCTTCCTTGGAAGGAATGTTGGATGCGGATACCGGCTGCATGTTGGTACGTGCGGACTGTGCGGATGCTCCGGCGTGATTCAACTGTATGCCGATGCAGGTGCCGTGTTTGTGTATTGTCTCTGTAAGTTTGAAAAGACGAGGGATGAAATTATCGTGATCAATACGGAGCTGTGTTGTTCCGTTAGAGCCTTCCGGTGAATCGACGCTGGCGTTCTCCACCATAATGAGCCCGGTGCCTCCCTTGGCTCTCTGCTCGTAATAATTAATATGGAGGAAACTCATTTCGCCGCTCTGCTCACCATAGTTTGTTCCCATAGGTGTCATCATGATCCTGTTCTTCAGAGTCATGCGGCGGACAGTAAAAGGTTCAAAAATATGCTTGTACTCTTTTTTCATAACATAAATCTCCTGAATCATAAATGTTGTCGGGTTAATTTTAGAGAGGTTGTTATAAAACGGCACCTGCGCCGGTGTACGGGCGCTATTGTCTTTCGATTAACAATCCGTTTACAAGCTGTATTATAAAGGAAAATTAAATATAAAACAAATGCATATTTACCTGGGAATCAATAGACAAAAACTATAAATTGTGCTATTTTATACAAAGAGGTGATTATATGAATCTGAACCAGCTTCATTACTTTTCACGGCTTGCGGAGACGCAGCATTATACAAAGGCGGCAGAAGAGCTGGATATCTCTCAGCCGTCTCTGAGCCATGCCATAAGTTCGCTGGAAAAAGAGCTTGGAACCAGGCTGTTTGAGAAGCAGGGAAGGAATGTGGTTCTGACAAAGTACGGGGCTATTTTCCAGGAATATGTTGATGAGTCTCTTAAAGTGCTTGAAACAGGAGTTAAGAAGGTCAGGTCTCTGACCGGGCAGACGGAAGGCCTGGTGGAACTGGCCTATATCTATACGCTGGGAAGCGAGTTTGTCCCCCGGATCGTAAGTGATTTTATTCGCACACATGAAGAGCTGAAAGTGAGATTCCATTTTACGGTGGGAAATACTTCAGAGGTCATACAGGGGATCAAGGAAGAAAGGTTTGATATCGGTTTCTGTTCCATGGCAGAGCGTGAAAGCGGTATACAGTTTACTCCCGTAGGCATGGAAAACCTGGTTGTGGTGGTTCCGAAAGGACATCCTCTTTCCTATGAAAAGGCGGTGGATCTGGAACAGGCGGCAGCATATCCCCAGATTTTTTACACGTCCAACAGCGGACTGCGTCCGGTCGTTGACCGGATGTTTGAACAGGTGAAAGTGAAACCGCAGATCTCTTATGAGATTGAGGAGGATGGGTCCATGGCCGGGCTGGTGGCACAGAATTTCGGAATTGCAGTTATGCCGGAGATTCCGGTATTAAAACAGCTTGAGGTGGATGTGGTCCCGCTGCGGAATCAGCACCAGAAAAGGTACGTCTACATGGCGTGCGGAAAAGACAAATATCAGCCTCCTCTTGTATCAAAATTTGCGGATTATGTAAAAAGACGGGGCTTTTAGAAGAGGACACCGGATGAAACATTTCTGTTTATATCCGGGTCCCCTCTTTTTTTATAAACGAAATGAAATTTTTCACTGCAGGTATCTGATAATGATCTTTCAGATAGGCGAGATACACTGTATGCCGCAGACTGACATCAGTCAGATGCAGTTTCTCGAGAGAAAAATGCCTCAGCACATCCACATCAGCCACGAGAGCTATCCCGAAATTTTCGGCTACGAGCGAGGCAATGGCATTTTCGTCGGGAGATTCGCAGATAATATTAGGCTTGAGCGAGTAGGAGGCATAAGTCCGGTTAGTGAAACGTCCGAGTCCTGACGAAGGCTCGTATCCAATGATCGGATAATTTTCCAGATCTCTGAGGCCGGGGTTTTTCTTCTTGCTCAGCGGATGTTCCAGGGGAGTGATGATTATCATCTCCTGATTCATTATTGGAATAAACTGAATATCCGGTTCGTTTTCCACGTAAGAACCGAAAATCACATCGTAGCGTTCGGTTTTCAGCGCCTCGATCATCTCTCCGGTATGGCTCTGGTGAAAATTAAAGGTTACGTCCTTATTCTTTTCTATCTCCAGAAACTGCCGAACCATATGAGGAATATACCTGGCAGCGAGCGGGAAGACATATGCGATATCTACATGGCCGGCGTTTCCGGAAAGCTTCTTCATCTGTTTCTCCGCGATGGCCACTTCGGAAAGTATGCGGTCGGCATGTGAGAGAAAGAGCCGACCGTATCGGGTCAGTGTAACATTGCGCCCATGGCGTTCGAACAGAACGATTCCCAGTTCTTCTTCCAGATTCGCGATGGAGCGGCTCAGCGACGGCTGAGAGATATTCAGCTCTGACGCGGCAAGACGGAAGTGCTGGCATCTGGCAACGGTCTGAAAATATGTGAGCTGTGTTAATGTCATATGAAACCTCCTTTTTGTAATATTATACTATAATTAATAGCAAAAAACTATCAAAATATAATGAAAGATATATTGGAACTATTGGATGAGATTCTTTATAATAAAAAAAGAGAGGTTGTTTGACATTTAACAAACACGAAAAAAGGAGAGAGAATCATGGCAGAAAGAATCACAGGACACACAGAACTGATCGGCCTGATGGCTTACCCGATCAGACACTCCAGCTCACCGGCAATGCATAATGAAGCATTCGCAACACTGGGACTGGACTACGCTTACCTTGCGTTTGAGGTCGACAACAGCACACTCGAAGATGCTGTCAAAGGTCTGCGCGCATTAAAAATGGTAGGATCCAATGTATCCATGCCGAATAAGACAGTTGTAGGACAGTATCTGGATGAACTGTCACCGGCAGCACAGATGTGCGGCGCAGTCAACACGATTGTAAACGACAACGGAAAGCTGATCGGACATATCACGGACGGCATCGGATATATGCAGTCTTTAAAAGATAATGATATCGATGTGATCGGAAAGAAGATGACGATCGCAGGCGCAGGCGGAGCTGCAAAAGCAATCGAAGTACAGGCTGCTCTGGACGGTGTAAAAGAGATTTCCATCTTTAATATTAAGGATAAATTCTGGGAAGCAGCAGAGAAGACAGTTGACACAATCCGCAATAATACAGATTGTGTTGTAAATCTGTACGATCTGGATGACAAAGAGAAGTTAAGAGAAGAGATCGCAGACAGCTACCTTTTCGCGCAGGCGACAGGTGTGGGCATGAAGCCGCTTGAGGGACAGTCTGTAATCCCGGATAAATCTTTCTTCCGCCCGGATCTGATCGTGACAGATACGATCTACGCTCCGAGAGAGACACTGACCCTGAAGATGGCAAAAGAGGCTGGATGCCGCAAGACAATGAACGGTCTCGGAATGATGCTCTTCCAGGGCGATGCAGCGTTCTATCTGTGGACAGGCAAACACATGCCGATTGACCACATGAAAGAAGTACTCGATATTAAGTATGACTAAAATAAGATGAGAGAAGAGGGAGAATCAAAACATGACTAAAAAATATCTGCCCAGTGCACTTATCCTTTATTTAAACTATTTTATCCATGGCATTGGCTGTTCCATCTTAAGCCAGCAGGTTGTAAAGGAACTTCTGGCTGAACAGTGGGGCATGAGCGATGTAATGGGGGTTACCGCAGTGGCGGCGGCTCTCGGCTTGGGCCGACTGATTTCACTGCCGTTTGCCGGTCCTCTTTCGGACAAGTTCGGAAGAAGGATCTCCGTGCTGATCGGATGCTTTTCCTATGTAATTTTCTTTGTTGGAATTGTTTTTTCACCGAATATGACGGTTGCCTATGTGGCCGCGGTTCTTGGAGGTATTGCGAATTCCTTCCTTGATACTGCCACATATCCGGCAGTTGCAGAAATCATCTACAAATACACGGGTATTGCTACAATGGGAATCAAGCTGTTTATTTCTGTTGCACAGCTCCTGATTCCGTTCTTCCTGGGAATTTGTGCCGGAACAGCATTATCCTACCTGATGCTTCCGCTTGTATGCGGTATCGTGATCGCTGTGCTCGGAGTACTTGCTATCTTCGCTCCAATGCCGAAGATTGAAGGCGTAGGAAAGGGAGAATCTTTCCTGAACAATCTGAAAAGCGCGCATTTCTCTATCGAGAGTATTGCGCTGATCCTGATAGGGTTCACCTGTACGGCTACATTCCAGCTCTGGCTGAACTGTGCACAGACATTCGGTAAAGAAGTTGCAGGAATCCCGGCGGAAAGTGTTTCCGTGATGCAGACATACTATTCCGCAGGAAGTCTTGTGGCACTGTTCATTACAAGTTTTTTGATTACAAAATTCAAACAGGTACGGTTCCTTGTGATCTATCCGGTGATTTCGCTGGTAATGCTGGCTCTTGTATATATTGTTAAGAGCCCGATGATCTGCTATGTGGGAGCATTTGTAATCGGTTACTCTGCAGCCGGCGGTGTGCTTCAGATGGCTACAGCTGTTGCAAACGATCTGTTCCCGAAAATCAAAGGTACGCTTACAAGTCTCGTTATGATCGCGTCCAGCCTGTGCAACTACACGATCCTGACAGCGGCTTCCAACATGAGCGCTTCCGGTGTTATTGTGATGAACATCGTGATCACAATCATCGGTATCCTTCTTGCACTTTTTGTAAATGCAAGATATGGCGTCCTGCTGAAAAACGCGGACACATCCAAATAGGTATAATTAAAGAGAGGCAGCTAACGGACCGACCGGTATATTGGGCGGTCCGGAACGCTGCCTTCCTGTGATTATTGAAAAATTATAAATGTATAGGAGGAAGAAAGAATGAATCCGGTAAAAGTAAGAAATGTTGAGATTGGCACAGGCATTCCGAAAATCTGTGTTCCGATCGTAGGAGTTACAAGAGAAGAGATCATAAAAGCTGCCGAGACGATAAAGACAACGGCGGCAGATGTCGTAGAATGGCGCGTGGACTGGTATGAAGATATCTTTGATTTCGAAAAGACGGAAGAGACCATGAAGGCTTTGAGAGAAGTTCTTGGCGAGACACCGATCCTCTTTACATTCCGTACTTCGAAAGAAGGCGGCGAGAAAGAGATCGAGACAGACGCTTATGTGGAACTGAACCGGAAAGCGGCAAAGACCGGACTCATCGATCTGGTGGATATCGAAGCGTTTACCGGGGATGACGCGGTGAAAGCAGTGGTAGAGACTGCTCACGAGTGCGGTGTGAAAGTTGTCGCATCCAACCATGATTTCCACAAGACACCGGACAAGGACGAGATCGTGTCCCGTCTCCGCAAGATGCAGGATCTCGGCGCAGATATTCCGAAGATAGCTGTTATGCCTCAGAATAAAAAAGATGTCCTCACTCTTCTGGCCGCAACAGAGGAGATGGCGACAGAGTGTGCGGATCGTCCGATTATTACAATGTCCATGTCGGGCACAGGTGTAATCAGCCGTCTCTGCGGCGAGGTGTTCGGTTCTGCTCTTACATTCGGCGCAGTCGGAAAAGCGTCTGCACCGGGACAGATGGGGGCAGAGGATCTGCAGACGGTTCTCGGGCTTCTTCACAAGAGCCTGTAAAAGACGTCCTGAAGGAGGTAGACAATGGCCGGTTTTAATAACAGAGAAGAATTTCTGGCGTCTGAGCCGGAAATGGACATGACACAGTTCAGGCATGTAGAACTGGATCTGAAATATGCAGATCAGTCAGAAAACCAGATACTGGACATCATCTATCCGGATGAGGGGGAGGGACCCTTCCCCCTCATCATTGTGTTCCATGGCGGGGCATTTGCAATGGGACATAAACGTACGCACTATATCAGTTCCATGTGTCAGCCTGTGACGCAGGGATATGCAGTGGCCACTGTGGAATACCGTCTGGTACAGGAGGCGCTGTGGCCGGCGCAGCTCATTGACGGGAAGGCTGCGATCCGGTACCTTCGTGCGAATGCGGAAAAACTGAATCTGGATCCGGAACGGTTCGCCGTATGGGGAAACTCGGCGGGGGGAACCGTGACGCAGCTTCTGGCTGTGACCGGAGATAAAGAAGGATTTGATGATCTGTCTGTGGGAGTGAAGGCTTCCTCTAAAGTACAGTGCGCGGTTGCCTGGTATACCATCAGTGAGCTGTGCTCCGCCGAGCAGTTCGGAGTTGATATCGAGGATATCCGTACACGTACCGGAGCAGGCAAAGGAATGATGCCGGGAGACGGAGTGGGTACGACTTCTCTTTTTACAATGCTTTTGGGATATAATCCGATACAATATCCGGAACGCACTGTAAAAGTAAGCCCTATCTGTCAGGTGACGGAGGACTGTCCGCCCATGCTCCTGGAGCACGGGACAGATGACCTCATTATCGATCATCATCAGTCCATCTATATGTATGAAAAAGTTAAGGCTGTGTGCGGCGAAGACCGGGTTCAGCTTGAGCTGTTTGAAGGAGAGCCGCACGGCTCCCAGAAAATAAAGGGGGATGACAATATCAGACGGTGCATCGACTTTTTTGATGAGCATCTGTACGATGGAAACAATCCATACAGGAAAGCGCTTCAGAAGATCCGTATTGTCGGAGAAGAATAAAACGGATGGAGTAAGTTAGAATGGAAACAATAATATCTGTAATAGGACTTTTGGCGGCAGCGGTCGTATTTATTGTAGTGATCTGGAAAGGACTTGACGTCTTTACCTCTACGATTCTGGTGTCATTTATCATTATCATAACAAGCTGGATGCAGTGGTGGGATGCACTGACTGCTTACGCGGACGGCTATATCGGCTTTATCGGCAGCAACCTGTTCGTGCTTGTTATAGGAGCCGTGTTCGGGGAACTGATGGGATCATCCGGGTGTGCTGAATCCATAGCAAATGTGATTACGGAAAAGCTGGGAGTAAAGAGGGTCATTCTTTCGATTACCGTACTCAGCACTGTATTTGTCTATGTAGGAGTATCGGGATTCGTCGTTCTGTTTGTTCTGGCGCCGATTGCCACGGTTATGATGAAACAGGCGGGATATCCTTACAGGATGATTCCGGGTATTATATTTATCGGAGCAACCTGTTCAGCCATGATCCCGTATGCGATCAATATCACGAACATTATGCCTGCGCAGTATCTGGGAACATCCATGGGATCTGCACCGATCCTGGGATGGATTGCATTTGCGGTATCTATCGCTGTGGGATACTTTTATATGGTCTATGCGGCGAAGAAAGCGGCGGTCAAGGAAGGAACCGTGGTAGATGCATCTCAGCCGGTGAAGATTGAACCGACCAGAGATGATCTTCCGGTATTCGGAATCGCTTTGATCCCGTTTGTACTGTCAGTGGTACTTGTACTGCTTTTTTCGAATCTGACAGATATGGATACGAATGCGGTAGTGGTCTTAAGCCTTTTCATCGGATCTGCAGTTATCGTGATTCTGTGCTTTAAACAACTCAAAGGCGTGACGAAGATTATCGGAAAAGGTGTGGACAATGGGATCGGTGCTACGATTATGGCCGCGGCAATTCTCGGATTTTCAGGAGTGCTGCAGTCCTGCCCGGGCTTTCAGGCAGTTATCGATTTTGTGCTGGGCCTCAATATGAACGCCTATATTACGGAGTTTATCGGGCTGAACATTCTGGCCGGAATTATGGGAAGCGGGACTTCCGCGATCGCCATGTTCTTTGAGCATCTGTCTGACGGGCTGATTGCTCAGGGAGCAGATCCTGGTGCGCTTCACAGACTGGCTCCTGCATGCGCGACAGGAATGAATACTCTTCCGAATGCGGGGGGAATGGTGGCGCAGCTGAGATGGATGAATCTTTCCCTTGCAGAGAGCTACTGGCATGTATTTGTGACATCTGTGCTGGCCCCGATGATCGGCTCGGCAGTTGCCGTTATCGCAGCAATCATTTTGTATTAAAAATATTTTCCTGAAGGAGGGGAGATCGCTTTATGAAAAAGGTATTACACTGGATAGACGATTATCTGGAGGAAGTGCTGCTTGTAGCAGCTCTTGCGGCAATGGCAGTCATTATGGGGGTACAGGTGTTCTGCAGATATGTTCTGGGGGCGTCTCTGTCGTGGTCGGAGGAACAGACCAGATATATATTTATCTGGGCCGGGTTTCTAAGTATAAGCTATTGCACGAAAAAATGTATCTCTATCAAGATCGAACAGTTTGTAGGGCTTTTCCCGAAACGCGGGAGAGCTGTGTTCAAAGTAGTGAATCATACTTTTGAGCTTATTCTATTTATCTATCTGCTTCCGTTTGCCTGGAAATATCTGATGTCAGCGGTGGCAAACGGACAGACAAGCCCTGCAATGGGCATCCCTATGTATTTCGTGCAGGCGGCTCCCCTGGCGGGGTTCGCACTGTCTGCGGTACGGGTGCTTCAGCGGTGGATCGCAGAATTTCAGACCGCGAGAGGAAAGGGGGAGAAATAAGATGTCGGCAGTTGTTGTTTTTATTATTTTCGTAGTTTGTCTGGTCATTGCCATTCCGGTTTCCATCTCACTGGGAATTGTCTCTGTGCTCCCGGGAGCGGTGGATCCATCCTTTACGGCCAGTGCGACATATGTGATCCGCTCCATGCTGGGAGGGCTTGACAGCTTTCCGCTGCTGGCAGTACCGATGTTCGTGCTGTCGGGCATTATCATGGCGCGGGGAGGAATTTCCAGAAAGCTTTTTGACGTGTTTGCGTATTTCATGGGAAAGAGAACTGCGGGAATGCCATGCGCGGTGGTTGTGACACTGTCTCTTATACACATCTCCGA
>ERZ1090862.769-NODE-771-length-14381-cov-5.093885_pt1 | contig 14381 bp, 13 predicted proteins | sample MGYA00478481_ERZ1090862 | MGnify/ENA primary metagenome ERZ1090862 (study PRJEB33644, sample SAMEA5815745) | chicken gut metagenome | biome: Chicken; feature: Gastrointestinal Tract; material: Caecum | place: Ireland | collected 2019-01-01 | study: A study of the... | reverse complement strand
TAGAGCACTTGACTTTTAATCAAGTTGTCCGGGGTTCGAATCCCCGCACGCTCATACATTAAGATATCCGGGAATTTTCCCGGATATTTTTAAATAGGAGATAATGTTTGAGTTATTCTCCGCCGGGGCCATCACGCCGGGGAACTTCATCAGGAATAGCATTGGATGCGTTTGTCGGCTGTGGGAGGACAATTTCAGGTACCATTGTATCCTTATAGTCTTTGTCCCCTTTTTTGTCCGGTCGATATTCCGGCGGACAGTATTTATTGTTTTTCATATAAGCACTCTCCTTTCGGAAATAGTGTTTGCAGGAAATCTGGCAGATATGCAAAAAAAGCCGGGACTGTGAAGTGCCGGCTGAGAAAAAGGAAAATGTATATTGAAAAAGCGCATCCGCTTTATTGATTGATACTATAATCTGAAAATGTGAGAAATATGTGATAACTATATAAAAAACAGGTTAATATTTATGAAGTATGTGGGTATTCCATTTGAAAAGCGTATACCTGATATACTGAAATTCATGAAAAGCTGCTGTGGTGAATTGAAATGAAATATTTATACAGTCAACTTAAAACATATGAAAAGTCGGATTTTTACCCTTTTCATATGCCGGGACACAAGCGTAATCCGAATGTTACAGGTGCGGATCTTCCATATGGAATAGATATTACCGAGATCGAAGGCTTTGATGATCTTCATCATGCGGACGGCATTCTGCTGGAAGCAGAGAAACGTGCGGCCCGGGTTTATTCTGCGGAAGAGACGCATTATCTTGTAAACGGAAGTACTGCCGGCCTGCTGAGCGCCGTTATGGGGTGTACAGCACGCGGGGGTAAAATACTTATGGCAAGAAACTGCCATAAGTCAGTATATAATGCGGTATATATGAAGGAGCTTTATCCGATATATATTTATCCGGAATTTGATCCGGAGACGGAACTGAACGGGGAGATACGTCCTGAGAAAGTAAGACTTCTTCTTGAAGAGAATAAAGATGTACAGGCGGTTGTCATTACTTCGCCTACCTATGACGGAGCAGTATCAGATACGGAGGAAATTGCCGGAATCGCACATGAGCGGGGGATTCCGCTTATTGTGGATGAGGCACATGGAGCACATTTTGGGTTTCATCCGTATTTTCCTGATAATTCCAATGCAAAAGGGGCGGATGTTGTAATTCACAGTATTCATAAGACAATGCCGTCTCTTACGCAGACTGCCCTGATTCATATGAATGGAAAACTGGCGGACAGGAAAAACATAAGGAAATATCTGCATATAATTCAGACAAGCAGTCCGTCGTACGTGCTGATGTCTGCCATAGACGAATGCATACGCCTTCTGGAGGAAAATAAGGACAGAATGTTCGAAAACTATACGGGCCTTCTCAGAGAAATCCGGAATGAACTGTCATTGCTGAAAAATATGAGACTTGTGCAGAGCAGAATATTTGACAGATCAAAACTGACAATCTCGGTAAAAGATACTTTTCTTAAAAGCAGAAGCACTGAAAGGATAATTCCGTTTACCGGAAGAGATCTGTATATCAGACTGCTGAAAGAATATCATCTTCAGGCCGAAATGGCCGCCGGATCATATGTGATAGCAATGACAGCGCCTGGAGACACCCGAGAGGGCATGAAGCGCCTGGCTGAGGCGCTGACAGAGACGGACAGAATCCTTTGCAGAAGAGATCCGGGACCATGTGTGAAGGACAGGGAATTTGGCAGAAATGAGCAGGTATACACGGTGTGGGAAGCGGAAAATATGAGAGATTCCGGCAAAGTGTGCACAGAACATACAGTCTGGAACAAAGCGGCCGGAAAGACTGCGCTTGAGTATGCTTATCTGTATCCCCCGGGAATCCCTCTTGTAGTTCCGGGAGAGCGGATATCCGAAGATACTGCAGAACAGATCCGGAAGTACAGAGAAGCGGGGTTCAGGATAGAGGGAACAGAAAAAAGAGAGGAAATCGAGGTGCTGAAGGATGGGTAGGATTTTTTACATCATGGGGAAAAGCTCCTCAGGGAAAGATACGATATATAAAAGGCTGAGTGAACGGCGCCCTGACATGAAAAGGATAATCCCGTATACAACACGGCCTGTCCGAGAAGGGGAGACAGATGGCGTCGAGTATTTTTTTGTGGATCAGAAGCGCCTGAATGACCTGATGGATGAAGGCAGGGTCATAGAAGTGAGATCGTATGATACAAAATTCGGCATCTGGACATATTTTACTGCAGACGACGGACAGATTAATCTGGACAGGCATGATTATCTGGTGATTGGCACCCTGGTATCGTATCGTGCGCTGAGAGACTATTTCGGCAGCGACAAGCTTGTGCCGATCTATATTGAAGTGGAAGACGGGCTTCGTCTGTACAGAGCCCTGCAGCGTGAGAGAAAAGAAAAAGCACCGAAATACGCCGAGATGTGCAGGAGATTTCTGGCGGATTCGGAAGATTTCTCAGAAGATAATCTCAGAAAGGCAGGAATAGAGAGAAGATTTGAGAATCTGGATCTGGACGCCTGTCTGGAAGAAATCAACAGGTATATAGAGGATTTTAGGGTATAACTTGCGGACAGATTGTGCTATACTTAAGAAGTACACCTTTACGAAGGAAATAATGCACGGCAGGTGATAAAGATGAGTGGTTTTAAAGACGTAGTTGGTCACAAGAACATTATTAAATATATTGAGAGCGCGGTGAGTGCGGATGCAGTCTCTCATGCTTATATTCTGAATGGAGAGAGAGGTTCGGGGAAAAAGATGCTGGCGAACCTGTTTTCCATGAGCCTGCAGTGCCAGAATCGAGAAGAAAACGGTGAGGCATGCGGAAAGTGCCAGTCCTGCAAGCAGGCCGTGAACGGCAACCAGCCTGATATCATCAGAGTTACACATGAAAAACCGAATACGATCAGTGTAGATGATATCAGAGAACAGGTGAATAACGATATTGTAATCAAACCGTACAGCAGCAGATACAAGATCTATATTATTCCGGAAGCGGATCTGATGACAGTACAGGCTCAGAATGCGCTTCTGAAAACGATCGAGGAGCCGCCGGAGTATGCGGTGATCATGCTTCTGACAGAGAATGCGGAGACGCTTCTCCCGACCATACGCTCAAGATGTGTTATGATGAAGCTCCGCAATATCAAGGATCAGCTGGTTAAGAAATATCTGATGGAACAGATGCAGATACCGGATTATAAAGCCGATGTATGTGTTGCGTTCGCCCAGGGGAACATGGGAAAAGCCATTATGCTTGCGACTTCCGATTATTTCAACGAGATTAAGGAAGAAGCTGTGCATCTTCTGCGCAACATTGATGAGATGGATGTTTCGGAATTGATGGAAGCGGTCAAGAAATGTATGACATACAAGCTTGAGATCAATGATTATCTGGACATCATTGCGATATGGTACAGGGATGTGCTCATATACAAAGCGACAAAAAGCGTAGACAGGGTGGTTTTCTCTGATCAGCTCAGATATATCAGAGCCCGGGCAAGCAAGAGTTCCTATGAAGGGATTGAGAACATACTTGACGCTCTGGAAAAAGCAAAAGCCAGAATGAAGGCAAATGTCAACTTTGAGCTGACGATGGAACTGCTCTTACTGACAATAAAGGAGAACTGACAGGCATGACAAAGGTGATCGGAGTAAGATTCAGGACAGCGGGTAAGATTTACTTTTTCGCTCCGGGAAAACTGGATATAAAGAGGGGCGACCACGTCATTGTGGAAACGGCGAGAGGCATAGAATACGGGCGCGTTGTGAGCGGGCCGAGAGAAGTGAACGATGATGAAGTAGTGCAGCCGCTGAAATCAGTAATAAGAATTGCCACTGAACAGGATAAGAAGACAGTGGAGAAGAATCATCAGAAAGAGAAGGAAGCATTCAGGATCTGCCTTGAGAAGATAAGAAAGCATGGGCTGGAAATGAAGCTGATTGACGCAGAATATACGTTTGACAACAATAAGGTGCTTTTTTATTTTACAGCTGACGGGAGGGTTGACTTCAGGGAACTTGTAAAAGACCTGGCTGCCGTATTTCGGACAAGGATAGAGCTCCGACAGATCGGAGTGCGGGACGAGACAAAAATACGCGGCGGCATCGGCATATGCGGAAGGCCGCTGTGCTGCAGTACTTATCTTACAGAATTTGCCGCGGTATCCATTAAAATGGCAAAAGAGCAGAATCTTTCTCTTAATCCGACAAAGATATCGGGAGTGTGCGGACGGCTTATGTGCTGTCTGACCAATGAAGAGGAGACATATGAGGAGCTCAACAGCCAGCTTCCGTCTGTAGGGGATACGGTGACGACAAATGACGGACTTACCGGAGTCGTCCATTCTCTGAGTATTCTCCGCAGACAGGTCAAGGTCGTGGTCAATCTGGAGAATGATGAGAAAGAGATACGTGAATACAAAGCGGATGAACTGAAGTTCAAGCCAAGGAAGAAGAAGCATAAAGCATCCAGGGAGGAAACAAAGAAGTCCGCGCCATCTGAGAAGAAAGAGGGAGCGTCAAAAGCCCATGGAAAGTGATATCAGACCTGGAGAACGCCTCGATGACCTTCAGCTCAACGGATTAGAGCTGATACAGGATCCGGAAAAGTTCTGTTTCGGGGTCGATGCGGTTCTTCTGTCGGATTTTGTGAAGGTCAGGCCGGGAGAAAATGTGCTTGACCTTGGGACGGGAAACGGAATAATTCCTCTGCTTCTGTCAGCGAAGACACAGGCAGCTCATATTACCGGACTGGAGATCCAGGAGGATATAGTTGAGATGGCCCGCAGAAGTGTTTCTCACAACGGGCTTAATGACAGGATTGATATAGTGGAAGGCGATATCAAAGAGGCGGCAGATATATTTAAGCCGGCCTTTTTTGATGTTATTACAACGAATCCTCCTTATATGCTGGCAGAACACGGACTGCGAAATCCGGATGATTCCCGCGCAATCGCGCGGCATGAGGTGCTGTGTTCGCTGGACGATATCCTGAGAGAGAGTATGAAGCTGATGCAGGATAAGAGCAGATTTTATATGATACACAGACCTTTTCGTCTGACAGAGATCATGATCAAGATGAATTATTATAAAATTGAACCAAAACGGATCCGGTTTGTGCATCCGTACATAGATAAGGAACCGACGATGGTTCTTATCGAAGGCGTGCGGGGAGCAAGACCGCGTGTGACTGTGGAGCCTCCTGTTGTGCTGCATACCAGAGAGACGGTGTGACCGGCTATCTGAAAGGGAATCTTTTTCAAAACAAACGACATGGCAGGCAGATGAATCTTATATCTGTGTGCAACTCCGATCGGAAATCTGGAAGATATGACTTTTCGTGCTGTGAGAGTGCTGAAAGAAGTGGATCTGATTGCAGCGGAAGACACAAGAAACAGTATTAAGCTGTTAAACCATTTCGGGATTCATACTGAGATGACCAGCTATCATGAATATAATAAATATGATAAAGGGAGAAGGCTGGTGGAAAAGCTTCAGGAGGGGCAGAGCATTGCGCTGATTACAGACGCCGGCACCCCTGGAATTTCGGATCCGGGGGAAGAGCTTGTAAGGATGTGCCATGAACAGGGGATCCAGGTGACCGCGGTGCCGGGCCCGGCCGCATGTGTGGCAGCGCTGACTGTTTCGGGAATGTCCACAAGGAGATTTGCATTTGAGGCATTCCTGCCTTCCGAGAAAAAAGAACTGGGAAGAGTACTGGATGAACTGGAGAATGAGACACGCACTGTTATTATCTATGAAGCGCCCCACCGCCTGACACGGACACTGAAGCTTCTCGCAGATCGACTTGGAGCGAGACGGGTGGCGGTGTGCAGGGAACTGACAAAAAAGCATGAAACGGTATTTCGCTCCACACTTCCGGAGGCGGTATCCCACTATGAGACCAATGTTCCCAGGGGGGAATGTGTTCTTGTTATTGAGGGGAGGAGCCGGGACGAGATCGAGAGAGAAGAACAGGCCAGATGGTCGGAGATGAGCATTGAGGATCATGTGCAGTATTATCTCTCCCAGGGAGCAGATCGGAAAGAAGCCATGAAAAGAACTGCCAAAGACAGAGGAGTTCAGAAAAGAGAAATATATAACTATCTTGAAAAACTGAAAAATGACAAGTGAAAAAATTGTAGACTGCTGAATATCTCAGCAGTCTACAATTTTTCCGTCTTTCATATATACAATGCGTTTATTCAGTGAAAGGGCCTCTTCCAGATCATTTGTAACATAAAGGACAGTGATTCCCAGTTCGCTGTTGATGCGGAGAATATCGTGGAGCATTTCCTTTCTCCGGTCTTCATTCTGGCGGGCAAAATCTTCATCGACAAGAAGGACTTTAGGCTGGCATACGATAGCGCGGCCGAGCGCCACACGCTGACGTTCCGCATCGGTAATGGCCCTCAGTTTGCGTGAAAGTATATCTGAAATACCGAGAAATGAAGATGCGGATCTGACCCTTGAATCTATAACGGTTCTCGGAAGATCACGCAGACGCAGCCCCAGGGCGATATTTTCATATACATTCATATGCTTGTACAAAGTATAATTCTGAAAGGCCATGGCCAGGCGGCGGTCGCGGGGGAGAACATCGTTGAGAAGTTCTTTCCCCAGATAAATCTCGCCGGAAGTTATGTCCTCCAGTCCTCCGATCATGCGCAGGATCGTTGATTTTCCGCACCCGCTGGGACCGTGGAAGATTACGAATTCTCCGTCTTCGATATGGAGATTCACATCATTTACCGAGATAAAGCCGTTAGGGTATGTTTTAGTTAAGTGTTCAAATGTCACGCTGGCCATAAGTACACCTCCGATTGTCAGTTTTTCTTACAATATTTTATCACAAAGTATCTTTCCGTACAATCCTTACCTGGCGTGCGCCTAACCGGATACAAGCAGTACGCTTGCAGCCAGTCCGGCGAATGTCGCAATAAGCGCTCCGGCAAGCGTATAGCGTGATTTGCGGATCCCGGCGGTCATGAAATATACGCTCATGGTATAGAAGATCGTTTCCGTGCAGCACATGGATACTGACGCAATAAGGCCGATTCTGGAGTCTGTCCCGTAATTCTCATAGATATCGAGAAGAAGCCCGGTAGCAGCAGATGAAGAAAACATTCTGACAATGGTCAGAGGAACAAGTTCTCCGGGAAATCCTGCCAGGGAAGAAAACTGGCCGATGAAATCTGCAAGAAGATCCAGAAAACCGGATGCGCGCAGTATGCCGGTGGCTGCCATAAGACCGATCAGGGTAGGCATGAGGCGAATGACTGTGAGAAAACCGCTTCGTGCCCCCTGGATGAAGGTATCATAGACATTGATTCCGGAAAGAAGTCCGTAGATCACAATGGAAAGGATGATGAACGGCACGATAAAATCTGAGATATAAATGAGCAGATTCAATTCAGAGCTCCTGTCTGGTATATGCACTTAATAGATTATATGCAGAAAAGCGGACAGAGATTCGGCATTCAGAAGTGGCGGGCATATTGTTTTCTAAGGTATCATAAGATACTGTAAATGGTATTCCGGAGTTTTCATGTCAATTTCTACATTTCAAAAAATAAGATCCTTTTCGAAAAAATTCAAGCGGCATAAATATACTTGTGCGTCATGTGCTGTCTGCCTGGCGGTTCCTTTCATACTGGGAGGCTGCGGAACCGGAGGAGCGGACGAGAACGTCCGGTTTCAAGAGTATACAGAGGCGCTTTTCTGCAGTGAAGTATCCTCCAGTGCGGTCAGCCTTCACTATACGCTTAAGGAACCGGAAAAATACGGAATCAGCAGCGCACGGGCTTCGTTCGGAAGCTTCAGTACGGACCCGGCGCCTCTCAGAGCCGCGTCGGAAAACATGAAGCAGGCACTGCTTCAGTTCTCATATGACAAACTGAGTACGGAAAACAGGCTGACCTACGATATACTCTGCGCATGGATAAGGGATGCGGAAGAGAGGTCAGAATACCTGCTGTATGATGAACCGATGGGACTGGTAAGCGGAGTTCAGACACAGCTTCCGGTCATTTTGTCTGAATATCAGTTTTATGATGTGGAAGATGTGGAGACCTATCTGGATCTCATGGAAAGTGTCCCGGATTATTTTGAGAGTCTGACAGAGTTTGAGAGGAAAAAGGCGGAGTCGGGGTTGTTTATGGCTGATTATGCTGCGGATACGGTGATTGAACAGTGCAGTGCATTTCTTGGAATGGGAGATGGAAATTATCTGTATTCCACCTTTACAGATCGCATAAATGAAATGGATAATCTGACAGAGAAAGAAAAAAGTGACTATATACAGGAAAATGCACGCATGATGGAAGATTACATATATCCTGCATACCAAAATCTGACGGAAGCCGTGAACGGGCTGAAAGGAGCAGGCGAGAATGAGTACGGACTCTGTTTTCTCCCGAAGGGACAGGAATATTATGAGATGGTTGTGAGACAGTCCACAGGAACCGACAAGTCGGTGAGGGAACTGGAAGATCTGACGCGGAGACAGATTGTTGAGGACCTGGAAGCCATGGAAAAGGTGGTTGGAATCACAAGAGAAGAGGCGCAGGAAACAGCCGCTTCCGTGGTACAGAGCGATGCAGAGCTTATATTGAGTGAACTTGCAGAAGGAATCGGAAAGGCGTTCCCGGAATATCCGGCGACCAGTCTTGAAGTAAAATATGTTCCTGAGGAGATGGAGGAACACCTCAGTCCGGCTTTCTATATGATACCGGCTATTGACAATACGGAGGAAAACGTGATTTATATCAACCGGTCCCGGATGGGAGATGATCTGACCCTGTTTACTACGCTGGCGCATGAGGGATATCCGGGGCATCTGTATCAGACGGTCTTTTTTGAAAGTACTGATCCGGATCCGATCCGGAGCATATTTGATTTCGGCGGATATGTAGAAGGATGGGCGACCTATGCGGAGATGTGCAGTTATTATCTTACGCCGCTGTCAAAAGAGCAGGAAATTCTTCTTCAGAAAAACAGTTCCATCATACTCGGCCTTTACGCGCTGGCTGATATGGGAATTCATTATGAGGGGTGGGACAGAATGGATACAGTGGAATTCTTCAGCAGATACGGGATAACAAATGCAGACACGGTGGAGCAGATCTATGAACTGATCATAGGCTCTCCCGGTAATTATCTCAAATATTATATCGGATATGCAGAATTTCTGGAACTTAAAAAAGACTGGATGGAGAAGAAGGGGGAAGAAAGCACACAGAAAGATTTCCATGAGGCTGTTCTGACGGTAGGACCGGCTCCGTTTGACCTTGTTGAGAAATATATGTGGGAGATCACGGAGCAGGAGTAAAAGGAGAGGAGAACGGCGGATGCTTAATTATCTTTGGGCGGGAATGATTCTTGTCGGAGTCGTGTACGGGGCATTCAGCGGAAGGATGCCGGATATTACAAATGCCGCTTTGGATTCTGCAAAAGATGCGGTGTCGTTGTGTATTACAATGATCGGGGTGATGTCATTCTGGACAGGAATTATGGAAATTGCATCCCGGGCAGGAATCATTGAGACGGCGGCAAAAAAGATGAAGCCTTTGATCCGGTTTCTTTTTCCGGAAATACCGGAAGGACACAAAGCAGGTGAACATATAACAACAAATTTTATCGCGAACTTTCTCGGGCTGGGCTGGGCAGCGACACCAGCCGGGCTGAAGGCAATGGAGGAACTTGGAAAACTTGAAGATGATAGAAGAAAGGGAAAAGTTTCAGGGCCGGTGAGAAAAAAGGGAATAGCGGGAAATGAGATGTGTACATTTCTGATTATAAATATCTCATCCCTGCAGCTCATACCGGTGAATGTGATCGCCTACCGGAGTCAGTACGGGAGTGCGAATCCGGCCGCAATTACCGGGGCGGGAATACTCGCCACAGCCGTGAGCACCGGGGTCGCGATAATATTCTGTAAGATTATGGATCGGAAGCAGAGAGGGTAGCCGCTCCCTGCTTCCGGTCAATTATTTGCGGATTCTCCGTTAATTTGGTACAATAGATCAGACGGATATGGTCGGACTAACAAAGATTTAGGAGAGTTTCAGCATGCAGTTACGTTTTGAAATTCCGGACACTTTCTGGAGTCTGTTTCGGTCTGTAAACAGAGAGATTTACATGGAGGCCCTGTTATGTATCAATCAGGAATATGAATACAGCAATTATTTTCTGACCAGAGAACTCTGCCTTCAGGTGCTGGCCGATATGAATGCCCGGAACAGGATCCGGCTGCAGCGAGAGGAACCAGAGACTGATTATGACATGCTTGAGACGCCTGCTTCCAGGGTGCTGAACTGGCTGATACACAGCGGGTGGCTGAAACAGATTGATGACTTTTCATCCATGACGACAAATATTGTGATACCGGATTATTCGGCCGTGATGATTCGTGCGTTTGAGCGTCTGACTTCAGAGGACATGGAGGAGACGGAGATATATATACAGAATGTTTATGCAACACTTTATTCGTTCCGGAATGATCCGCGTGCAAACCTGAACATGCTTCGTACGGCGCTTGTAAATACAAGGAGACTTAATAAGGCGCTTCAGGATATGCTTCACAATATGGACAGATTTTTCGGGAGACTTCTGGAGAAAGAATCATATGGTGAGCTTCTTCAGGAACATCTTGAGGGATATGTGGAAGGCGCTGTGAGCAGAAAATATCATATCCTGAAAACATCAGACAATTTCTATATCTATAAGACGGATATAAAAAAATGTCTCAGTGATATGAGGGAGGATGATGAATGGATTGAAAAAATACAGGAGCGCTCTGAGGCGGCGGGAGATAACAGAGAAGATGTCCTTGAACTGCTTGATCTGATCGAGAGGGGATTTGATGACATAGAGCACCGCATTGCCAATATAGATAAGGAATATTCAAAATATATCAGGGCGACCGTGACCAGACTGAACTATCTTCTGAATGGAGAAAATGACACAAAAGGACTCATTGTACAGCTTCTGAATCTTATGTCAGCCGCAGACAGTGACAGGCGGGCAGAGATGATAAAAGCAGCCGGAACAAAGCTGAATCTGTCTCATCTGGAGATACTTTCGGAAAAATCACTGTATAAGAGGCGCAGGAGCCGCAGAGATTTTATCAGCCGGATGGAAGCTGAAAGGGAGACGGAAGATCTGGGCAGAGAGGAAGTGCTTAAGATGAACCGTATTCAGGTAAAATACAGCAGAGCGGAGATTGAGGAATTCATACAGTCTCACATGGTGGGGGATGTGATGGATGCGGGAAAACTCGAAGATATGAGCGAGGACGATTTTGAGAAGCTGATCCTTGCCTATGATTACAGCACCCGCAGAAACAGCCGGTATGCGGCTGTTGAAGAGGAGTCTGAGATGGTGGAGAACGGGAGATTCCGGTATCCGGATCTGAGATTTATACAGAGGAGGCCGGAATGACAGAATATTACGATACATTGACAGATGAAGAGAAGGATGAGATAAGGGATATCATACAGATGCTGTTCAGACAGACTTTTCTGCTCGAGAGAAAGTATGACAGGAGAGCAGGCCGTATGACCATAGTGCGGGAATACCGGACGGCGGACAGGCATCTGGAATTTCTGAAAGAATATTTTGCAGTGGCGGGAATCGCGCTGAGGCAGAATGTCCATATGGGAGTGATTTATATTCAGGAGGAAGCACTCTGGGGAGAGAAGCTGCCCAGACTGGCGACAATCTATCTTCTTGTGCTGAAGCTGCTCTATGATGAGCAGATGGCATCCGCCTCCTCCAGCAGTCACGCGGCGGTGACCATGGGAATGCTTAACGGAAAGGCGGGAGAGTTTCATGTGCTCGGATCCATTCCTTCACCCACGGAAATGAGACGTACGATCGCGCTTCTGAAGAAATACCAGATTATAGAACCTCTGGACATTCTGGAGGAACTCGATGAGAATACAAGACTTATAATTTACCCGTGCATCAATGCCGTGCTGGCGGGAGATGACATCATGGGACTGTTAAATACATTCAGCGAGGAGGAGTACAGTGGAGAAGAAACAGCCGTTCAGGGCACTATCGAAGATATGTCTGAATAACTGGCATTATATAGACAGAAAAATACTTACATTCAGTCAGGGAATTAATTTTTTTACCGGACATTCCGGAAGTGGAAAATCCACAGTGATCGATGCGCTCCAGATTGTGCTCTATGCAAATACGGACGGCCGGGCGTTTTTCAACAAAGCGGCGGCAGATGATTCGGACCGATCGTTGATCGAGTACCTCCGGGGAATGGTAAATATCGGGGAGAATAATGAGTTTCAGTATCTCAGAAATAAAAATTTCTCCAGTACGATCGTACTGGAATTTGAACAGACTGACACAAAAGAGAAGCAGTGTGTGGGTGTGGTATTTGATGTGGACACCGCAACCAATGAAGTCGGAAGACTTTTTTTCTGGCATACGGGAGGGCTTCTGGAAAATCATTACCGGGCGGACCGGCGCTGTCTTACTACCGCGGAGATAAGAGAGTATCTGCAGCGTTCATTTTCGCCGGATGAATACTATTGCGGTCCCAGCAATGAGAGGTTTCGCCGACAGCTGTATGATATTTATCTGGGTGGACTGGACATGGAAAAGTTTCCAAGGTTATTTAAACGTGCCATTCCATTCCGGATGAACATAAAACTGGAGGATTTTGTAAAAGAGTATATCTGCATGGAACAGGATATCCATATTGAGGATCTTCAGGAAAGTGTCATGCAGTACGGCCGCCTGAGAAGCAGGATAGAGGAGACAATAGCAGAAGTGCACTGCCTGCAGGAGATACGGGAGAAATATGAGGCTTATGAAAAAAACTGTGCCGATGTGGAAGCCTGTGATTATCAGATCAGACAGCTGGAGATTCTCCAGCTTCGCGGAAAGGCACAGGAGCTTTCAGACCGCATCAGCACCGGCAAGGAAGAACTGATCCGTCTGACGGATATGAAGACCTCACTGGAAGAGAGACAGGAAAATCTCCGGAAAGAGTATGAGGGGGTATTACTGAGAATAGCGGACAGCGGATACTCAGCTCTGGAGAAGGAGCTTTCCTCTGTCAACGAAGTCCTGGAGCGGCTTCAGGGCAGCAGGGCGAGATGGCAGCAGACAGCCGGCGGACTTGCTATGTGGAAACAGAAGGATGTCGTATCCAGCCGGACTCTGCAGGATATAGAAAGCTTTGAGTCCGGGAATATAGACGATAAGGCGCTGGGACGTCTCAAAGACAGTCTGGCGTCTGTCAGGGAAGGGCTTGAAGAGGAACTTAAGGATACCGAAGCCGGACTGCGGGAGATAAAGAGGGAAGAGAAAGGGACAAGGGAAGAACTCAGGGACCTGAAGCTCGGAAAGAAGGCATATCCCCGGGAACTGGAGGAAGCCAGATATGAACTGAGAAACCGGCTTCAGGAAAAATGCGGAAAGATTGTGCGGGTGCAGATTCTGGCGGATATGCTGGACGTGCGCAGTGATACATGGCATAACGTCGTGGAAGGGTATCTGGGAAACAATAAGCTTCTCCTGGTTGTTGAACCGGGGTATGTGAAGGATGCTCTGGAAATATATCGGGATATGGACAGAAAATATTATCGCACAGCCGTTCTGGACACTGAAAAAGTACTGGAGTACAGCAGGCAGAAAGGGGAGGCCAGGGAGGGATCTCTGGCGGAAGAGGTGACGTCGGCAGAGCCCTGTGTGAAAGCATATATTGATTTCCTTCTCGGAAATGTGATAAAGTGCGGCAGTGCAGAAGAACTGCGGCAGCAGAAGATCGGGATCACCGCGGACTGCATTCTGTATCAGGGATTCAGGATGCAGCACATTAATCCTGACAACTATACGAGACGTGCCTACATCGGGGAGACGAGCATGAGGCAGAGGATCAGAAGACTTGAGAAAAGAAGTCAGGAACTTCAGGAAAGGCGTCTTCCTCTGCAGGCTGAAAAAGAAGAGCTGCAGGAAACGCTCCGGATCGAGTGGCTTTCGCGCCCGGAAGATGAATACCGTCAGTGGAAAGAAGATATTCTTGAGATAGATATAAAAGAAAGAAGAAAACAAAATATATTGAAAGAAATGGAAAAATTGCAATCCGGAGCTCTCTCTGCCTGGGAGGAAAAAAAGAAAAGTCTTCTGAGCAAGCAGGAAGAAGTGACGGATTCCCTGCAAAAACTGCAGGAAAATCTCTGGAAGATCCAGAATGACGGGGATCGTCTGAAAAGAGCTGCAATTGAAGTCAATGAAGAACTTGCACTGAAAGAAAAAGAAGTTATCAGAAATGAAAAACATGAAAAAGAATTTAAAAAATTTCTGGAAGAAAGACGGACTTCTAACTATGAATACC
>ERZ1090862.768-NODE-770-length-14382-cov-12.542542_pt1 | contig 14382 bp, 10 predicted proteins | sample MGYA00478481_ERZ1090862 | MGnify/ENA primary metagenome ERZ1090862 (study PRJEB33644, sample SAMEA5815745) | chicken gut metagenome | biome: Chicken; feature: Gastrointestinal Tract; material: Caecum | place: Ireland | collected 2019-01-01 | study: A study of the... | reverse complement strand
TTTCGACCGTCTGAGCCCGCCGCCTCGCGCTGCGGGCTTTCTTTATTTCGGTCCTGCGGCGCCCGTCCCCCTCCCCTTGCCATCAGGGGGAAAACATGGTAGTCTGTTACCGTGCGGGGGGATCCTGTCCGCTGCGCCCCCTGCAGTTTTTGCCGTATCTTTGCCTGAACCATGGTATAATAGGGGGCGGTGACCCCGGAAGGAAGCGTTTGTATGAGGAAGCGCGCCCAGAAGATGCTGCGCTGCTCGGCGCTGACCGGCCTGATCCTGGCCGCCACGCTGCTGATCAGCCTGTTTTTGCAGGAATTCATCCCGGTGGACGCGCTGGTGCCTTCGCTGTTCATTCTGGCGGTGTTCGTGGTGGCCCTGGTCACCGACGGCTACGCCTACGGCATCGCCGCCTCGCTGATCAGCGTGCTGTGCGTCAACTACGCCTTCACGGCGCCCTACCTGACCTTTTCGCTGACTTTGCCGGAAAACCTGGTCTCGGCCCTCATCATGCTGGCGGTGACCATCAGCACCAGCACGTTGACGGTACAGCGCCGCCGCCAGGCCGAGATCCGCAACGAGACCGCCCGGGAGACGATGCGTGCCAACCTGCTGCGGGCCATCTCCCACGATCTGCGCACCCCGCTGACCACCATCTACGGGTCCTGTTCGGCCATCATCGAAAACTACGACCGCCTGCCCAAAGCCCAGCAGATCAAGCTGCTGGGCGAGGTGCGGGAGGAAGCCGAGTGGCTGATCCGGATGGTGGAAAACCTGCTTTCGGTGACCCGCATCGACGGCGGGCGGCTGCAGATCGCCAAGACCCCCACCGTGCTGGAAGAGCTGATCGACAGCGTGCTGATCAAGTTCCGCAAGCGCTACCCCGGCCAGGCCGTGACCGTCGAGATCCCCGACGAGTTCCTGACCGTGCCGATGGACGCGGTGCTCATCGAGCAGGTGCTGATCAACCTGCTGGAAAACGCCGTGCAGCACGCGGTGGGGATGCGGCAGCTCTGGCTGCGGGTGGCCTGCCGGGGCGGGCAGGCGATTTTTGAGGTGGAGGACGACGGCTGCGGCATCCCCCGGGACAAGCTGGGCGAGCTGTTCAACGGCCGCATGGACGGCGCCGACGGGCACAAGTTCATGGGCATCGGGCTGTCGGTATGCGCCACCATCATCAAGGCCCACGGCGGCGGCATCACCGCCGAGAACCGCCGGGAAGGCGGGGCGCTGTTCCGCTTCTGGCTGGCGCTGGAAGACGGGCCCGCCCCCGCGGCGGCCGGAAAGGAAGGGAGCCATTGAGCAACAACAAGTACAAGGTGCTGATCGTGGATGACGAGGCCAACATCTGCAGCTTCATCGCCGCGATCCTGGAGAGCAACGGCTACCAGGTGCTCACCGCCGACACCTGCGCCCAGGGCCGGATGATCTTTGCTTCCCACCACCCGGACCTGATCGTGCTGGACCTGGGCCTGCCCGACGCCGACGGCAGCGAGCTGGTGCGGGCGGTGCGGGCCGCGGGCAGCGCCGCGCCGATCCTGGTGCTTTCGGCCCGCAGCGACGAGGCCGAGAAGATCCGGGTGCTGGACCTGGGGGCCAACGACTACATCACCAAGCCTTTCGGCACCGGCGAACTGCTGGCCCGGGTGCGGGCCGCGCTGCGCAACGCCCGGCCGGGGCCGGCGGTGCCGGGGCAGGTGTTCCGGGTGCGGGGGCTGGTCATCGACTACGACACCCGCACCGTGACGCTGGACGGCGCCGAGGTGCGCCTGACCCAGACCGAGTTCAACATTGTGGCGCTGCTGGCCCAGCACGCCGGGAAAGTACTGACCTACAGCGCCCTGATCCAGGGCGTTTGGGGCACGGCCGACGCCGGCAGCGTGAAAAAGCTGCAGGTGAACATGGCCAACATCCGCAAAAAGCTGGGGGCACGCCCCGGCGAAAACCCGTACATCCTCAATGAACTGGGCGTGGGATACCGCATGTACAGCGAGTAACCCCGCAAGGAGTTGGAGAAAAAGTTTATGACAACCACAAAAAAACGCCACCTGACCCCGGCGCGGATCATTGCGCTGGGCTTTGCAGGGGTCATTCTGCTGGGTTCGCTGCTGCTGATGCTGCCCTGCAGCGTCAAAAAGGACGTGGACCTTGCCTACATCGACGCGCTGTACACCTCCACAAGCGCGGTCTGCGTGACCGGGCTGATTGCGGTGGACGCCGGCGACACCTTCACCCCGGTGGGGCAGTTCATCCTGGGTGCGCTGATCCAGATCGGCGGCCTGGGCGTCACCGCCGTGGGCGCCGGCATCATCCTGCTGATGGGCCGGCGGGTCAACCTGCGCGGGCGCAACCTGGTGCGGGAGGCCATGAACCTGGACTCCGGCCGGGGGGTCGTGCAGTTCGTGCGCAGCATCTTTGCGACCACCCTGCTGTTTGAAGGGCTGGGCGCGCTGCTGAGCCTGATCTCCTTCGCCCGCACCCGCCCGATGCCCGAGGCCATCGGCATCAGCATCTTCCATTCGGTGGCCGCCTTCAACAACTCGGGTTTTGACATCCTGGGCGGCGGCAAGAACCTGATCCCCTACCAGCAGGACGTGCTGCTCAACCTGGTGACCTGCGCGCTGATCATCTTCGGCGGCATCGGTTTCCTGGTCATCCGGGAGATGTGGTCCGTGCGGTTCCGCTGGAAAAAGTTTTCGATGCACACCAAGGTGGTGCTGACCACCACCGCCTTCCTGCTCATCGTCGGCACGCTGCTGCTCAAAGCCACCGAGGACATCACCTGGCTGGGGGCGTTCTTCCACAGCGTGTCCGCCCGTACCGCCGGCTTTTCCACCTACCCGCTGGGGCAGTTTTCCACGGCGGGCCTGCTGGTGCTGATCGTGCTGATGTTCGTGGGCGCCTCGCCGGGGTCCACCGGCGGCGGTATCAAGACCACCACCTTCTTCACCTTGATGCAGGGCATCAAGTCCGCCGCCACCAACCGCAGCGAGAAGGCTTTCCACTACGCCATCCCCCGGGACAGCTTCCGCAAGGCGGCGGTCATCACCCTGCTGGCGCTGGGCGTGGTGGTCACCGGCACCTACCTGATGACCGTCTTTGAGCCCCAGCTGGAACTGCGGGACATCCTGTTCGAAGTGGTCAGCGCCTTCGGCACGGTGGGGCTGTCCACCGGCATCACCGGCGGGCTGACCGTGCCCAGCAAGCTGCTGAGCATCTTCATCATGTACATCGGCCGTCTTGGGCCTTTGACGGTGGCGTCCCTGTGGTACTTCACCCACGGGGAGCGCACCCAGTATGCCGAGGGCAACATCGCCATCGGGTAAGCGAAAATCTGGAGGGAACCACTTATGTTTGGCAAACCGAAAACCGAAAAACTTTCCTATGGCATTGTGGGTCTGGGCCGCTTCGGCTCGGCGCTGGCCACCGAGCTGGCCAAAGCCGACGCCGACCTGCTGGTGATCGACCATGACGAGGAGAAGGTCCGCGCCCTGCGGGAGCTGACCGACAACGCCATCGTGGTGCACAGCCTGGACAAAAAGACCCTGGCCGAGACCGGCATCCAGAACTGCGATGTGGCGGTGGTCTGCATCGGCGAGCACATCGAGCCTTCCATCCTGACCACCCTGAACCTGGTGGACCTGGGGGTCAAGAAGGTCATTGCCAAGGCCACCAGCGCCGAGCACGGCGAGATCCTGCGCCGCCTGGGCGCCGAGGTGGTCTACCCCGAGCGGGACATGGCCATCCGGCTGGCCAAGCGGCTGGAGAGCACCCGGGTGCTGGACTTCATCCAGCTGAGCGAAAAAATCAACATCACCAAGTTCGCGGTGCCGGACAAGATGGTGGGCTCCACCGTAGCCCAGTCCGAACTGCGCGGCCGGTTCGGGCTGAACATCATCGCCATTGTCAACGGCAAGGACGTGACCGAGAGCGTCCATCCCGACTATGTCTTCCGCAGCGGCGACTGCATGTTTGTTTCGGGCAGTGAGGACAACGTCAACCGCCTGTCCGCCTGGATCGACGGCTGAGCCGGAACCGCCCCCGGCCCGCGCCTGTTCGGGCCGCGCAGTGCCCTGCATAAAAGCAACCCCCGTGCCCTAGGGCACGGGGGTTTTGGTTTGGGACACAGGGCGGGTCAGAAATCCACCTCGGTGTCATAGTAGCAGCACTTGAGGAGCTTTTCCATCTCCTCCTGGCTGGGCTGGCGGGGGTTGGAGCCGGTGCAGGCGTCGCCGATGGCGTTCTTGGCGATCTCGGGCAGGCGGGCGAGGAAGACGTCCTCGGGCACAAATCCCTGCTCGCAGGGGTAGCTGTCGGCGCCGTAGAACTTGATGCCGTGGGGGATGTTCAGGTCGTCGTTCATGCCCCGCAGATACTCGATCAGCAGCCGGACCTTCTCGTCGTCATTGGCGCCGCCCAGCTTCATCTCGTCGGCAATGACCCCGTAGCGGACCTTGGCGGCGGGGTCCTTGGCGTTGAAGGCGATGACCTTGGGCAGGTACATGGCGTTGGCCGCGCCGTGGATGATGTGGGCGCCGTAGTCGGCAAAGGCCGCGCCGGTCTTGTGGGCCATGCTGTGGACGATGCCCAGCAGCGCGTTGGAGAAGGCCATGCCGGCCAGGCACTGGGCGTCGTGCATGGCGTCCCGCTTGGCCATATCGCCGTTGTAGCTGCCCACCAGGTCGGCCTGGATCATGCGGATCGCAAAGATGGCCAGCGGGTCGGTGTAGGCGCAGTTGGCGGTGGAGACATAGGCTTCGATGGCGTGGGTCATGGCGTCCATGCCGGTGTGGGCCACCAGCTTTTTGGGCATGGTCTCGGCCAGTTCGGGGTCCACGATGGCCACGTCGGGGGTGATCTCAAAGTCCGCGATGGGATACTTGATGCCCTTGTCGTAATCGGTGATGATGGAGAAGGCCGTGACTTCGGTGGCGGTGCCGGAGGTGGAGGAGATGGCGCAGAAGCGGGCCTTCCGGCGCAGTTTGGGGATGCCGAACACCTTGCACATCTCCTCAAAGGTGATGTCGGGGTATTCGTACTTGATCCACATGGCCTTGGCCGCGTCGATGGGCGACCCGCCGCCGATGGCAACGATCCAGTCGGGCTCAAACTCCGCCATGGCGGCTGCGCCGCGCATGACCGTCTCCACCGAAGGGTCGGGCTCGATGCCGTCAAAGATCTTCACTTCCATGCCGGCCTGCTGCAGGTAGCCGACCGCCTTGTCCAAAAAGCCGAACCGCTTCATCGACCCGCCGCCCACGCAGACGATGGCCTTTTTGCCCTCAAAGGTTTTCAGGGCCTCCATTGCGCCTTTGCCGTGGTACAGGTCGCGGGGCAGGGTAAATCTTGCCATGGGAATGACCTCCTTAGATTGGTTGGGAATGGACAGCGCCGGCCGCGGGGCCGGGCGGGCCCGGCTTGCGGGGGCCCTTTTGACATTTTTTATCAATCTGTCCTTGTGACCAGTATACTAAAACCCGGGGCGGGAATCAATGGTCAAACCGGCAAAAAGCAGGCCCGTTTTTCCGGCAAAACGCCAAAACAGCAAAAGCAAAACCCCCGCCCCCTGCCGGGCCGGCAGGGGGCGGGGGTCGCTTGATGGGGTCTTACGCGATCAGCCGAAGGGGCGCAGCGCTCAGGCCGCGGCCTTGTTCTTGGCCAGCGAACGCTGGATGAGCTTGACGATCTCCACCACCGGGATGACGACGATGGACAGGCCCAGCGCCACCAGGTATTCGGGCAGGCTGATGGGGGTGAAGCCGAAGGCGTTGGCGATGAAGGGCACTTCCAGCACGAGGGTGGTCAGCACCAGGCTGCCGAGCATGGCGCCCCACAGCACCTTGTTGTGGCCATGCACCTTGAAGATGCTGCCGCGCTGGCTGCGCATGTTGAAGCTGTGGAAGATCTCGCACATGCTCATGGTCAGGAAGGCCATGGTCATGCCGTCGTCGCTGACGCCGTGGGGCATCTCAAAGTAGCCCACTTCCATGCAGTGGCCGATGATATAGGAAGCCAGGGTGATGATCGAGATCAGCAGGCCCTGGTAGGCGATGTCGAAGCCCAGCCCGCCGGCAAAGATGCCGTCCTTCGAGTTACGGGGCTTGCGCTTCATGATGTCGGACTCGCCCTGCTCCATGCCCAGCGCCAGCGCGGGGAAGCAGTCGGTGATCAGGTTGATGAACAGCAGGTGGACGGGGTTGAGCAGGGTGAAGCCCAGCAGGGTGGCGCAGAACACGCCCAGCACCTCGCTCATGTTGGAGGCCAGCAGGAACTGGATGGCCTTGCGGATGTTGTCGTAGATGCGGCGGCCTTCGCTGACCGCGTTGACGATGGTGGCAAAGTTGTCGTCGGCCAGCACCATGTCGGCCACGTTCTTGGTCACGTCGGTGCCGGTGATGCCCATGCCCACGCCGATGTCGGCGGCCTTGATGGAGGGCGCGTCGTTGACGCCGTCGCCGGTCATGGCGGTGATGGCGCCGCGCTTCTTCCAGGCGGTGACGATGCGGACCTTGTGCTCGGGCTGCACGCGGGCGTAGACGCCGTACTTGGTGATGGCGTCGGCCAGTTCCTCATCGCTGAAGTCGTCCAGCTGGGAGCCGGTGATGGCTTCGTCCGGGCTGTGGATGATGCCCAGCTCGGTGGCGATGGCCACGGCGGTGTCCTTGTGGTCGCCGGTGATCATGACCGGGCGGATGCCGGCTTCACGGCATTCCACGATGGCGGGCTTGACCTCCGGGCGGACCGGGTCGATCATGCCGGTCAGGCCGATGAAGCACAGATCCTGTTCCAGGAAGGCGGCCTCATCGCTTTCGGGGCGGCTGGTCCACTTGCGCATCGAGGCGGCCAGCACCCGCAGGGCCTTGTCGGCCATGGCCTTGTTGGCGGCCAGGATCTCGGCCCGCTTGGCGTCGGTCATGGGCTGGGCCTTGGCGCCGTCCCAGTAGGTGGTGCAGCGCTTGAGCACCTCGTCCGGGGCGCCCTTGGTGTACTGGATGAAGCCTTCGCCCACCGCGTGGACGGTGGACATCATCTTGCGGGAGGAGTCGAAGGGCGCCTCATCCACACGGGGCTGGGCGGCCTCCAGGTCGGGCTTTTTCAGCGAGACGCTGGCGGCGTAGTTGACCAGGGCGGCCTCGGTGGGTTCGCCGGTGGCGCCGTTTTCGCCGTATTCCGCGTCGGAGCACAGGGCCATGGCGGTGGCCAGCAGCTTTTCTTCGCCCACATGCTCCACCACGGTCATCTTGTTCTGGGTCAGGGTACCCGTCTTATCCGAGCAGATGACCTGGGCGCAGCCCAGCGTTTCCACGGCGGTGAGCCGGCGGATGACCGCGTTGCGCTTGGACATGTTGGTGACGCCGATGGACAGCACCACGGTGACGACGGTGGCCAGACCTTCGGGGATGGCGGCCACGGCCAGCGAGACGGCGACCATGAAGGTGTCCAGAACGGTCTGGGCGCTGAATTCGCCGGCGGTGATGAGGTTGAAGGCGAAGATGAAGACGCAGATGCCCAGCACCAGCTTGGTCAGCACCTTGCCCAGGTCGTTGAGCTTGCGCTGCAGCGGGGTCTGCTCTTCCTCGGTGGCGGCCAGGGCACCGGCGATCTTGCCCATCTCGGTGTCCATGCCGGTGCCGGTGATGACCATGCGGCCGCGGCCGTAGACGACGGTGGAGCCCATATAGGCCATGTTCTTGCGGTCGCCCAGCGGCACGTCCTTGCCGTCCGCCGGGGCGGTGAGGGCCTCGATGGCCTTGGTGACCGGCACGCTCTCGCCGGTCAGCGCCGCTTCCTCGATCTTGAGGCTGGCGCTTTCCAGCAGGCGGCCGTCGGCGGGCACGGCGTCGCCGGCTTCCAGCACCACCACGTCGCCGGGGACGATCTCGGCGCTGGGCAGGCTGACCGTCTTGCCGTCACGCAGTACCTTGCTGGTGGCGGCGGTCATGGTCTGCAGTGCTTCGATGGCGGCTTCGGCCTTGCTTTCCTGGAAGACGCCCAGCACCGCGTTGAGCAGCACGACGATCAGGATGATGAACACTTCGGCCAGGCTCTCGCCGCTGATGATGCTGGTCACGGCGGACACCGCGGCCGCGCACATCAGGATGATGAGCATGGGGTCTTTCAGCTGGTCGATGAAACGTTCCAGCAGGGTGGCCTTCCTGGCCTCCTTGAGTTTGTTGGGGCCGTACTGCTCCAGCCGCTTGCCGGCCTCCTGGCCGGTCAGGCCGCCGGGGTCGGACTGCTGTTCGCGCAGTACGTCCTCTGCGGACAGTTCATAACTTTTCACGCGGGACTCTCCTTTCCTTTTGCCTGCCGCCGGCGGGGGTCGCCGGTCTGCGCAGTTCAGATACTCCTATTATATATAAAAAAGACTCACACGCCAAGCATTTTTAATGCAAAAACGTGTGAGTCTCATTCCTTCAGGCAAATCCTGTGGCGGCACCGGGCAAACTGCCGGGATGACGACGCCGCCGACCCCCCTGCGGGGGCGGAACTACTCCCTCAAACATATCAGGTTGTCCGGGCGGGCTCAGAATACGCCCAGGCCCTCCAGCAGGATCTTCAGGCCCATCAGCACCAGCACCGCGCCGCCGGCCCGCTCGGCCAGCGCCTTGAAGCGGACGCCGAACAGGTTGCCCACCTTGACCCCGATGGCCGAGAACAGGCAGGTGGTGACCCCGATGAGCCCCACCGCCGGCAGGATCTGCACCTGCATGGCCGCAAAGCTGACGCCGGCGGCCAGCGCGTCGATGGAGGTGGCCAGGGCCAGCGGCAGCATCGCTTTGGGGGAAAAGTCCGGGTCGGGGGCTTCCTCCTCCCCGCCGAAACTTTCCCGCAGCATGTTGACGCCGATGAAGGCCAGCAGCGCAAAGGCCACCCAATGGCTGAACCGGCCGATCAGGCCGGCGAACCCGGCCCCCAGCAGGTAGCCCAGCAGCGGCATCAGCGCCTGGAAGGCGCCGAACCACACCCCGCAGGCCAGCGCGTGGCGCGGCTGCATCCGCTGTACCGACAGCCCCTTGCAGATGGACACCGCGAAAGCGTCCATCGAAAGGCCCAGGGCGATCAGGAAAAGGTCCAGAAACGACATAATGAAGCACGCTCCCCTGCTTTTGTAGGGCCTGCGACGTGCGCGGCGGACAAAACAATAGCGAGACCCACCACGCCCGCAGGCGATGATAAGTCTCGCTGTTTCATCTAAAGCCAGGGTTGCCCCAGTATGTTGGCCTTATCACGCAGGCCGCAACGGCCTGCGCCAGCTACTCCCTTACTGTATGGAAGAGGATACCACACCCCGGGGCAGTTAGTCAATGCTAATTGTCCGACGCCGGGCAAATTTCCGCCCCGGGGCCATAGCGCAGGATGTAGCGGCGGATGTCGTCAAAAATCGGCATCAGGGCATTGCCCCGCGGGGTAAGGCTGTACTCCACCCGGGGCGGCACCTCGCCGTAGTCCCGCCGGGCCACCAGCCCGTCGGCGGTCAGCTCCTTGAGCTGGTTGGAGAGCATCTTGTGGGTGACGTTGCCCAGCAGCCCCCGCAGTTCGCCGTAGCGCAGCGTGCCGTGGGCCCCCACCATGAACAGGATGCGCAGCTTCCATTTGCCGCTGAGCTGGTCCATCACCTGTTCCATCTTGTCGCAGCCCACATCGGCGTACCGGCAGTTGCAGCCGGGGTGCGGGGTCATCATGGGGGGCCTCCTTTCCGGCCGGGGCCGGTATCTTTTTGGTAAGTACTTGTCATTTTGGGAAATCAGGTTACAATAAGGGTAACACAAAACCAAGGTTGCCGCAAGCCCCCGGATGCGGTACAATAAGACCGGGCCTTGCCCGAGTTATTCTCTTAACCACTATGACGAGGTTTATGGATATGGAACTGCAAGATCTGTTTTCCTTCCTGGCGGCGGGGGTATCCCCCTTCCACGCGGCGGCCGAGGCCGCCCGCCTGCTGGACGCCGCCGGCTACACCCGGCTGGAGGAAGCCGACTACTGGAACCTGGAGGCCGGCCGCGGCTACTATGTCACCCGCAACAACAGCGCGGTGGTGGCCTGGCGGGTGCCGGACCACGGCATCGGCGGCTGGCGGATCACAGCCAGCCACGGGGACTCCCCCACCTGGAAGATCAAGAACGACGGGGTGAGCGCCGCCGGCTGCACCCGGCTGAATGTGGAGGGCTACGGCGGCATGAACATGGCCACCTGGCTGGACCGGCCGCTGTCGGCGGCGGGGCGGGTGCTGGTGCGCGGGGCGGACGGCGAACTGCAGCCCCGGCTGGTCAACCTGGACCGGGACCTGCTGGTGATCCCCTCGCTGGCGCCCCACATGGACCGGGCGGTGAACGACGGCCACAAGTACAACCCCCAGCTGGACATGCAGCCGCTGTACGGCCCCGAGGGCTGCCGCCCGCTGGGCGCGCTGGTGGCCGAAGCGCTGGGCGTGGCCGAGGAGGCGATCGTGGACTGGGACCTGACGCTGTATGTGCGCCAGGCGCCCACCGTCATCGGGCCGGAGGGGGAGTATTTCCTGGCGCCGCGCATCGACGACCTGGAATGCGCCGCCGCCACCTTGTACGCCTTTCTGGAGGCTGCGCCCCGGGCGGACAGCGGCTGCGCCCCGGTGTGGGCGATGCTGGACAATGAGGAGGTGGGCAGCGGCACCCGCCAGGGCGCCCACAGCCTGTTTTTGCGGGATACGCTGGACCGGGTGCTGGGGGCGGTGGCCCACAGCAGCCAGGGGATGCAGCGGGCGCTGGCCAACAGCTTTGTGCTGAGCGCCGACAACGCCCACGCCCAGCACCCCAATTTTGCCGACAAGGCCGACCCGGCCAACCCGGTGCGGATGGGCGGCGGCGTGGTGCTGAAGGTGAACGCCAGCCAGAAATACACCACCAACGGCCTGTCCGGCGCACTGCTGCGGGAGATCTGCCGCCAGGCCGGGGTGCCGGTGCAGCTGTTTGCCAACCGGGCCGACCTGCCCGGCGGCAGCACGCTGGGCAACCTGCTGAGCCAGAGCCTGCCGGTGCCGATGGCGGACATCGGGCTGGCCCAGCTGGCGATGCACAGCGCGGTGGAGACCGCCGCCACTGCCGACGCCCGGGCCATGGTACAGGCGGCGGCCGCCTTTTACCGGGCCCGGCTGCGCTGCCTGGGCGACGGCCGCTATACGCTGGAGAGCCCCCAATGACGGTGGGCCGCTATGCCCCCAGCCCCAGCGGGCGGATGCACCTGGGCAACCTGTGCTGCTGCCTGCTGGCCTGGCTGTCGGCCAAAAGCCGGGGCGGCCGGGTGGTGCTGCGCATTGAGGACCTGGACGCCGCCCGCTGCCCCCGTGCCTTTGCCGACCTGCTGGAAGCCGACCTGGCCTGGCTGGGGCTTTCGGCGGACGAGGGCGGCAGCCGGGGCGGCCCCCACGCCCCCTATTACCAGAGCGAGTGCGCGGCGCTGTACCGCCAGGCCTTTGACCGGCTGGCCGGGCAGGGGCTGCTGTACCCCTGCTTTTGCACCCGCAGCCAGCTGCACGCGGCCAGCGCCCCCCACCGCAGCGACGGGCAGGTGATCTACCCGGGCACCTGCCGGGGGCTGACGCCGGCCCAGGCGGCCGAAAAGGCCCGGGTCCGCCCGCCGGCCTGGCGGGTGCGGGTGCCGGATGAGGAGATCGGCTTTGTGGACGGCCACCTGGGCCCTTACCGGGAAAACCTGGCCGCCGACTGCGGCGACTTTTTTGTGCGGCGGGCGGACGGGGTGTTCGCCTACCAGCTGGCCGTGGTGGTGGACGACGCCCGCATGGGGGTGACCGAGGTGGTGCGCGGGGCGGACCTGCTTTCCAGCGCGCCGCGGCAGCTGTGGCTGTACCGGGTGCTGGGGCTGGAACCGCCGGCTTTCTGCCACCTGCCGCTGCTGCTGGCCCCCGACGGGCGGCGGCTGTCCAAGCGGGACGGGGATGTGAGCCTGGAACACCTGCAGGCCCGGTACACGCCGGAGCAGATCATCGGCCGGCTGGCCTATCTCTGCGGGCTGCAGAAGGCCCCCGACCCCCGCACCCCCGCCGAACTGGCCGACGGGTTCCGGTGGGACAAGGTGCCCCGGCAGGACATCCGCCTGCCGGAAGGATTGTTTTGAAGCCGCGGGCGGCCCGGCGGGGCCGGCGTGCGCGGAGCCATACAGACATGACGCGATGATGCGATCGGGAGGGAAACGACCTATGCAACGATTTGACGTGACGGGCATGAGCTGCGCCGCCTGCAGCGCCCATGTGGAGAAGGCGGTGGCGGCGGTGCCGGGGGTGCGCAGCGTCTCGGTAAGCCTGCTGACCAACAGCATGCAGGTGGAGTATGACGGCGCCGAGCGCACCGACGCCGTGGTCGCGGCGGTGGAGGCGGCCGGCTACGGCGCCGCCCCCGCCGGCGGGGAGGAACTTTCGCTGGAGGATACCGACACCCCCCGGCTGAAACGCCGGCTGATCGCCAGCCTGTGTTTCCTTGTGCCGCTGATGTATGTGACGATGGGCCACATGGTGGGCCTGCCGCTGCCCTTTTTCCTGGACGGCGGCGGGTGGGAGGCCCTGGGCTTTGCGCTGGTGCAGCTGGCGTTGACCCTGCCGGTGTGCTGGATCAACCGGGCCTTCTTCATCTCGGGGTACAAGGGGGTGCGCTCGCTGGCCCCGGGCATGGACACGCTGGTGGCCATGGGGGCGGGGGCCTCGCTGCTGTACGGGCTGTACGCCATCGTGATGATGCTCGGCGGCATCGCCGCCGGGGACGAGGCCCGGGTCCTGCAGTTCCGCCATGACCTGTACTTTGAATCCGCCGCCATGATCCTGACCCTGATCACGGTGGGGAAAACGCTGGAAGCCTACTCCAAGGGCAAGACCACCAACGCGCTGAAAAGCCTGATGGACCTGGCCCCCCAGACCGCCCGCATCCTGCGGGACGGCGAACCGGTGACCGTGCCCATCGCCGAGGTGCAGGTGGGGGATGTGTTCCTGGTGCGCCCGGGGGAGAGCATCCCGGTGGACGGCGTGGTGCTGGAGGGCGAGTCCAGCGTGAACGAGGCCGCCCTGACCGGCGAGAGCATGCCGGTGGACAAGGCCAAGGGCGACGGGGTGAGCGCCGCCACCATCAACCAGAACGGGGCGCTGGCCTGCAAAGCCACCCGGGTGGGGATGGACACGACGCTGAGCCAGGTGATCCGGCTGGTGCAGGACGCGGCTTCCACCAAAGCGCCGCTGGCCCGCACCGCCGACCGGGTGGCCGGGGTGTTTGTGCCGGCGGTCATCGCCATTGCGGCGGTGACGCTGGTGGTCTGGCTGCTGCTGGGGCAGACCTTCAGCTTTGCGCTGGCCCGGGGCATCAGCGTGCTGGTCATCAGCTGCCCCTGCGCGCTGGGTCTGGCCACGCCGGTGGCCATCATGGTGGGGTCCGGCGTGGGGGCCCGGCACGGCATCCTCTTCAAGACAGCCGCCAGCCTGGAATCCACCGGCTACACCGACACGGTGGTGCTGGACAAGACCGGCACCGTGACCACCGGCCAGCCCCATGTGGTGGAGATCGTGGGCACCCGCAAGGTGCCGGACAAGTTCCTGCTGGGCATGGCCGCCGGCCTGGAAAGCCAGAGCGAACACCCGCTGGCCAGGGCGGTGCTGGAGCGGGCCCGGGCGGACGGCATCAAGCTGAGCAGCGTCAAAAACTTCCGGGCGGTGCCCGGCCAGGGGCTGCAGGGCACCATTGCCGGCAAGGTGCTGGCCGGCGGCAACGCCGGGTTTATCGCCGGCCAGTGCGGCGGCGAACTGCCTGAGGACCTGAAGGCCGCCGGCGCCCGCCTGGCCGGCCAGGGGGCCACGCCGCTGTACTTTTCGCTGGACGGCCACGCGGCCGGCGTGATCGGGGTGGCCGACATGGTCAAGCCGACCAGCAAGGCGGCCATTGCCCAGATGCAGCGCCTGGGCATGAAGGTGGTGCTGCTGACCGGCGACAACCAGCGCACCGCCGCCCACATTGCCGGGCTGGTGGACCTGCCGCCCGAAAACGTGGTGGCCGGCGTGCTGCCCGCCGGCAAGGAGGCCGAGGTCCGCCGCCTGCAGGGCGAAGGCCGGGTGGCCATGGTGGGCGACGGCATCAACGACGCGCCCGCCCTGACCCGGGCGGACACCGGCATTGCCATCGGCGCCGGGGCGGACGTGGCGCTGGACGCCGCCGACCTGGTGCTGGTGCGCAGCGACCTGGCCGACGTGCCCGCCGCGGTGCGGCTGTCCCGCCGGGTGGTGACCAACATCCACGAAAACCTGTTCTGGGCCTTCTTCTACAACGCCATCTGCATCCCGCTGGCGGCGGGCGTGTGCTACCACTGGGGCGTGCTGCTCAACCCGATGATCGCCGCCGGCGCCATGAGCCTGTCCAGCGT
>ERZ1090862.761-NODE-763-length-14415-cov-8.335097_pt1 | contig 14415 bp, 12 predicted proteins | sample MGYA00478481_ERZ1090862 | MGnify/ENA primary metagenome ERZ1090862 (study PRJEB33644, sample SAMEA5815745) | chicken gut metagenome | biome: Chicken; feature: Gastrointestinal Tract; material: Caecum | place: Ireland | collected 2019-01-01 | study: A study of the... | reverse complement strand
TACCCCACTGCCACAGCTCGTCCGCCAGGATGAGGTAGGCCCCGGCCATGAACTCAGTCTTTTGGATCAGGCCGGTGTCGTGGCCGTTGGTGGGGTTATAGCGGCTGCCGTCGTTGCCCTGCACCGTGTCGGTCCAGCCGCTCCAATAGGGCATATTGGAGATATAGGTGGTGCCCGCCGTGGTATCAAAGGTATTGTCACCGTCCTCGACGTAGACTGCGCCGTAGCTCTGCTCCCCGACCTCTACCGTCTCGATCTTGGTCACTCGCTTGTTTTTGCGGATGGAGTACATGGACGCCTGCCCGCGGTCCTTGTTGTCGCCGCTGCCCGGCACGCCCACGATGACGTTGTACCCGATGCGGAAGTCGGCCGCCTGGGCCGTGGTCAGCAGGATGCGCTGGACGCCGCTCTCGCTGACGGCCGCCGCATACTGCAGGTTCTGCGAGCTGTGCCCCTCGATGGTGCCCGAGTTGCCCTTGACAGCGTATTTCAGCCAGATCATGGCCAGCTGCCACTTGAGCAGATTGCCCGCCGCCCCGGCATACTGGCTGCCGCGCTTGCGCCACAGCGCCACGTTGTCGTTGTGGGAGCTGTAGTTGACCGGCGGCAGGCCGGTGCGGCAGCCGATGGAGCCGTCGGCTTCCAGACCGGCGCCGTATTTGGGGTTGGCCATGTACGGGTAGACGTGGTTCTGACGGTCGGTGCCCTGGGGCCAGGTCTCCCAGCCCTCGGCGGGGTCGCACTGCATCTTAAAGTAGCGGTAGCCGTCCTCGTCCCACTCCCGGGTGTAGGTGTTTTTTTGGAGCACCCACACCAGATGCCGCCCATCGTCCGGGCCGCCGGCGCGGACCACATCCAGGGGGTCGATGAACTCGCAGGCGTAGATAGTGTGGGTGCCGTCGGTGTTCTTCTCGGCGGCCACCTCCACGCACCAGAACTGTGCCAGGTGGGCGAAGTCGTCCCGCTTGGCCTCGGCCTCGGTGGAGGGCTCACAGACAAGGCCCACGCTGTCGTCGGTTTTCTCCCCCGTGGGGCTGCTGCTGGTTGCAAAGAGGGGTGCCTTGAAGCCGTGGACCCGGTCGTCGTGGAGGACGTTGCCAAACCACCGGGCCAGCATACTGTTATAGCTGCTCTCGCCCTCCACCCACTGACCGTGCCACCAGTCCACAAAGAGCTGATCCAGCTCGGCCTTGGTGGTGCATTTATTGGCCAGCAGGTTATAGATGGCGTCGATCTGGGCCGGGTCGGCGGACGTGCCGGCAGAGCCCTGGGGGCCGCGGATGTTCGTCCCCTCCACCGGGGGCATTCCGGCTTTGCTGGCAGTCCAGCTGAGATTCCCGGACCCGTCTACGCTGGGGGTATAATAGCCGCCGTCCTCGCCGGGATCGCCGTCATCACCGTCCTGGCCTTTGGGGATGCCAAAATCAAACCGCGCCGCACTGGCCGTGCCCGCATTGGTAACAGTAGCCTGCTGGCCGGCGTCCAGAGTGGTCACCTGCCCCACCTGGATGGTAGCAGCTGCGCCGTCCTGGCCCGGGTCGCCGTCCCTGCCGTTCTGGCCCCGCGGGATGCTGATCTTCAGCACGGCTGCCTGCTCGGTGCCGGTGTTTTCGACAGCTGCGGGCTGGCCGGGCTCCAAGGTCACGACCTCGCCTACCTGGATGGTAGCAGCCGCGCCATCCTGACCATTCTGGCCGGCCGGGCCGGGGCTGCCGTCTGCGCCATCTTTGCCCGGTGCGCCTTGCGGACCCGTATCACCGGTTTTGCCTTTTTCGGCCAGCTGCATCCAGCTTTCCGGGTCGGTGCCGGGCTCTACCCCCTGCACCGTCTTAAGGGCTATCCAGGAGCCGCCCCCGTGGCTGACGGCGTCCAGCCTCTCATACTGCGTCCCGGCGTCGTAGGCCCCTTTGGGCGTCACCGAGACTTTGCCCAGGATCGTCTCAGGCATTGACAGTCACCTCCAAATATCCGTTGTTGAGCGCAAATTCCGGCCCGGCGTAGCCGTCCGGGGTGGTCATCGAGAGCAGGCCGGTGGCCGGGTCCACCGCAAAGGTCGCAAACAGGACGTTGCCGTCCTTGCCCTCCGCGGTCAGGCCGGTGTCGGTGTAGGCCCCGGACGCGGTGTCCCAGGTCCACCAGGTGCCGCCCTGCACGATGGGCGGGTGGGCGTTGACGGCATCGATCTGGGCCAGCTTGTCCTCCCCCGCCTTGTTGACCCTATCGGTCTGGGTCTGGCCGGCGGTGTTGACCTGCTTAAGGGCCGTACTCCCTGCATCCTGGACCGCCTGCTTTTGGGTGTTGCCGGTCTCTGTCAGGCCGGTTTCAGCGGCTCTGCGGGCCGTTTCGAGGTCGTCCAGGGCCTTTTCCCCGGCGTCGGTGACGGCCTTTTTCTGGGCCGCGCCCTCATCCGTCAGGGCCGTCAGGGCCTTGGTTTTGGCGTCGTCGATGTCGGTTAGGGCCGCGTTTGCCTTGGTATTGAGCTGCTCGAGGGTGTCGGCGGCCGCTTTGGCGCTGGCTGCTGCGTCGCTGGCACTGCCGGCTGCCGCCGTCGCGCTGGAGGCCGCCGAGGCCGCCGAATCCGCTGCGGCGGTCTCGCTGCGGCCCGCATCGGTGGCCGACTGTCCCGCCTGCTTGGCGGCTGCGCTGGCGGTGCCGGCGGCCGCCAGCACCTGCCCTACAAACTGCTCGTAGAGGCTGGGAGTGGGGTCCTCCCCCGCTGCGCCCTCGGTGGGGCTGTGGGCAGCCACCTGGTAGGCGGCGTCGGTGGAGTTGACCACCCGCCCGCTGCCGTCCAGTCCCTGGAAGACGATCCGCCCCTGCATGGCGTTCAGCGGCTTGTTGGTGGCCTCCCAGGGGACGGCCAGCAGGCCGTCCTCGGGCACCAGACACGCCACCCCGGCCGGGTGGAACACCGCCTGGACGCTCAGCCCCTGCCAGCCGTCCCCGAGGACGATCTGCAGCGTCTCATTCCCGCGGCTGCCGGCGGTGCCCAGGCAGAGGGGCTCACACCCCGCCACCCGGGCGGTGTAGCCCGACAGCTCGATTTTGTGGATGTTCATGGATGCCTCTCCTTCCGGTTGCTAAATCAGGGTCAAAAAACAAACAAAGTTGCAAAAAGAGATGCAACGCTTGCTAAATCTGCTTTGAAAAGTTGCAATACTTGCAACGATCCCTTAGCAAGTTACTCGGCCGGGTGGGTGTGCAGGTCCTCCAGGTGCTCGGTCTTGTCCTCTAAGTCGGCGATGCGTTTGTTGGCCACTTTGACCTTTTCCTCCAGCACCGGGATGCGCTGTGCAAAGTTGTTGTGGGCCCGCACTTCGCGGGTCAGCTCCTCCAGCTTGGTGTCGGTTACGGCCTGGCTTTTGCCGTTGGCGATCAGGACACCCACAAGGGTTACGGCTCCGCCGATCAGGGATGCGAGTATCGTTTCCATCGCTCCTCCTCATTAGGTCCGGTAGTCGAAGCGGGACTTGGAGGCCCGGACATCGACATGGACAAAAGTGTTGTAGATGCCTACGCCCCCGTGGTCCCCCAGCAGGCTGCAGGCGTAGTTGTAGACCTCCACAGGCGTGTGGCCCTCCACCTGGATGTCAGCGGCCAGGCCGTTGCAGTGCTGGCTCTTTTTCGAGCTGTTCTTGATGCTGGCGTTGTAGCTGACCGTGCGGTAGCCGCTGGTAACCTTTACCGGACGGCCGAAATGTACCCGGATGGCCTCTAGGATGTCCACCAGTGACGGGGCCACGAACACCACGTCCGAGCCGTCCGAACAAGCGAACTCCCGCACCTTGAAATGCGGCGTGACCTGCCGCCCGCCCTCTGCGGCCAGACTGTACACTTTTACGTCATACATCAGTTTTCCTCCCGTTCTTTGCACTTGGCCTCGAGCTGCGTGATGCGGTGCTCGTGGTCGTTCAGCTGGTTATACTGGCGCTGGTCGGTCTCTTTGAGTTCTTCCAGCGTTTCCTTGTAACGGGTTTTGAACTCGTCCAGGTTGTTTAGCAGCAGCTCCACCTTGCCTGACAAGGTGTTGATGGTGCCGGTCAGTTTGATGATGGGGGCAGCTACCGTTGCCACAAGCCCCACCAGCGCCACCACTACGGTGACCACTCCCCACTCGGTCATGCGTCCTCCTCGATATACGGCCCGCCCACAGGGCCCAGCTCCGTCCAGCCCTGGGGATAGGTGTCCGGCGACCATACGTTGTTGTTGATGGTGCTCTCATAGATGTGCCCGTTATAGGTCACGCGATCGCCGGTCTGGTAGGCGTCGTGCGCGCCGGTAGGCTGGACAAATGCGGGGATGTCTTCCTCCCCGTCGCCCGGTTCGGGCTCGGTGCCCGGTTCAGGTTCCGGCGCGGGTTCGGGCTCGGGGGTGTCCGTGCCCGTCGCTTCCTCCCAGCCCTGCGGATAGGCGGTGGGCGCCCAAACGTTGTTGTCGATGGTGGAACGCCATACCTTGCCTCCGTCGGTGCAGCAGTCGCCGGTCATGTACGGGCTGGTGCTCATGGCCACGAAGGGCAGGGCCTTGGCCGGGTCGGTAGACCACGCAAAGCCCCACTGTGCGGGCAAAGTCTCGGGCTCGCCGGTGTAAATGGTACTGTCATAGGGCTGGAGCAGCTTGACCACCCGGCCCGCCGTAGACCGGCAGACAAAACCCGCCGCGCGCTCCAGCATGTTTTTCTGGGCACAGGCGACGGCAAAGTCCGGGATGTAATCCTCTGCGGCGTACAGCTCGGTGCCGGTCATACCGGCGGACGCGGCCTGCAGCTGTGCGGCTTTGCGCTGGCCGTACTCCCGCATGGCCTGCAAAACAAGCTCCTTGTCACTGGTGTTGCTCATAGGTGTTAACCCCCTCTCTGACGGCGGCAGAAAGCGCCGCCCATGTCACATAGTCGGATGCAGGTTCGGGCTCGGGCTGGGGCGGAAGGGTGGCTTTCCACGCCTCCCACGCCTCTGTATTTGGCTCGTAGCTGGACACCGTGCCCCGCACGACCGTCAAAACGACGAAGCCGTTGTACTGCTGGAAAGTGTCCTGCTCCAACTCATCGGGCCAGACGTCAAACCCGGCGGGCGGCGTCAAGCCGCCCCAATGCTGCAGAGGCGGAAAGGCCCCCGACGCGCTGGGAGACTGCGGGATAATGTACATACTGCCTCCTTATCCGATGATCTTGTATGCGTACTTTTTGCCGGATTCGTTGCCCTGCACGGCGGCGCTGGCGGCATACCAGGTAATGCCGGTGTCGGACACCTCAAACGTGATCCCGTTGGCGGTGCCGCTGTTGCCCTCTGCGGGGGATACCAGAGCCGTAACAGACCCATCCGCAAGACTATATAGCTCGGTCACTTTGGGCCGGAAGCCGCACGCCAGCGTGTTCGGGCGGCCGCTGCCGCTCGTGCCGGTGCCGGTATAGGTGCCCTGCGCCATTTTCAGGCCGTCGCCGCACATCTGGTTGACGTCCCGGCCGTCATCGCCATAAATAAAGCGCGCCAGACCGAACGGCACAACGGCTTTTGCCTCGGGGTTTTGCAGGATTTCGGCTTTGCAGCTTTCCAGCAGCTCTAAGAGCTCGTCCTTTTGGGCCGGGATATTGAATGTATAACTCGCCATAGCGGTGGTGTATCCCTCCTTTGCGGCGATGATCTGCAGCGTATGGACGCCCGCCGCGTAATACTTGGTATCAATGTTGATGCGGATGTCGTCGTGGTCGTGAAACGTGCGGTCTACCACGAGGTCGCGCCCATCGTACAGCACTTGCGTGATGATGTTGTCCTCTGCCGGGTGCCCGGCCACGCCGACCTCAAACTCAAAGGGGAAGGGGACGGGCCGGTCTCCGAGGTCGCTTTCTGGCCCCGAGATGATGACCCATCCGGGATTGACGTCAAAGGTCTGGCTGGTGGCCCAGGGGCCTTGCAGGCCCTCATTGTCCACCGCTGCGGCCCTGTAGGCCACCGTGCCCCAGCCGTCTGATACAGTCTCGGTGTAAGTCATGCTTGTGCCGGACTGCACCTGCGCCCATGCGCTGCCGTCGATCCGCCGCTGGAGGACGTAGCTTGCCACTGTGCCGTCAGGGTCGGTGGCGGCGGTCAGGGTGACTTCCAGATCGTTGCCGATATAGACATTTTCCACACTGATACCCGGCGCGGTGGGCGGCTGGTTGGCAATGATGGTCTTGACTCCGCTGGTTACCCAGGTATTGGAGGTAAAGCCCATGTCATCCTGTGCCCGGACCCGCACCTCCAGCGTGCTGTACTGGTCTTTGGGCACCGAGAGCGTGGTGGAGGTGGCCGTGGTGGTGGTCAACTTCTGCCAGCTGCCGCCGTTGTAGCGGTACTGGTAGGTGTACGAGATGGTGCCGCCAAAGGTCTTGCCGGTGTTGGGGGTCAGGCTGATGGTGATGGTGGTGCCGTCGTCGATGTCGTCCGGCACCGTCACGGCGGTGGGGTCTACCTGGTCGGAGCCCTGCTGGACGTAGTAGTAGCCGCCGTCCTCATCGTCATAGGGATAGTAGCCTCTGCTGGCATTGGAACGCTGGTCGATGTAGCTGCCCTGAGTGTAATAGTAGTATTGCTCCTGGTAGGATTCATGGTAAAAATCTGTTGCATTTTGAATCCTAAAAGTTCCATTTAAGAACCCGATTGTCCCGTAGTACATATGGCCCGATGTCATGACCATATATCCTGTACTAAAATTCGGGTAATACCCTGAAACAAATATGTATTCAGTCGTATCCCTAAGCGAATAAGTACCACTAATTGTCGAAAAATAATAGCTTTTCCCTAGCAGAAAAGTATCACCGACATCGAGGTTTACATTTACATAGGATGGGTTTGACATCGTTTCCGATGTTTCTCTGTACCGTGTGCGGTATCCAATTTGCTGCACCGCAGTGTAGCGGTTCCAAACATAACGTGCGCCCATAGTCCACCACCTTTAGTTGTTAAAGGTGGCGGGCTCGGTCTCGGCGCTCAAATCCATCACCACAAGGCCATAGAGCACGCCCGCTTTGCGCTGTTCCGCCGGGATGTTTTCGGTGATCTCCACAAAGCCTGCATCGTTGGGAGGTTCCACGGCCTCGGTGACGATCTTGCCCTCGGCTGTGACCTCTTTCACCGTCAAAAACATACCCGGCTGCACGCCTGCGGTCGAAGCAGGGGAGGGGAGCGCGCCCACGTCGTAAGCGTCCAGCGTGACCACGCCGCCTTTGCCGTTGACGCTGTTGACAAGGCCCTCGGTGGGGGCCAGGGATTCGGCGCGCTGGGCGGCCGCTTCGGCCCGCTTGACGGCGTCCTCCAGATTGGCGGCGCTGTCCTGGGCGTCTGCGGCGGCCTGTTCGGCGCGGTTGGCCGCGTCGGTGGCGCTCTCGCTGGGCTTGGTGGGATCATCGGCGTCGGCCACAGCGCCCCGCGCCACCCGGCAGCAGAGCTCCCAGGTGTGCAGACGGCTGCCGCCCTCGCCGTTCAGGCTCACATTGACCGCCACGTCCCCGGGGTGCTGGCAGACGCGCCAGTCCAGCTCGATGGTCAGGACGTTGTCCTCCAGCTCCCACGCGGGGTGCGAGCTGCTGCCGTCCTCCTCCAGGATGGAGCTGTAGGCACCATAGGTTTCCCCGCGCCGCCAGCCGATGACACAAGTCGTCCCGCTGGGCGGCTCGTACAAAACGCCGCCCTGGTAGAGCTCCATCCGGACAAACCGACTGTAGATGTCCCCCGCCACCGCGTGGATGACCGGCGCAAAGCCGCCGGGAGAGGTCAGGTCGATGCGGACGATCTGGGTGTTGGTCATGCGCCCTCACCTCCTGCAGGCACAATGCCGTTTTCCTTTGGTTCTATGGCGTTGACCGCCTCGGTCTTTTCTTCTGCCTCAGCAGAAAATCTTACAAATTCTTTGCCCGTATATCGCCATTCATCCATAGGTCCTTCGGGGAAGGCGTCCACGTAGGCGTTGTCGGGGGGCAGCTGGTCGGCGGGGAACGCCACCGACGGATGCACCTGCCCCTCGTTGAGGATGACCCCGGTTTCGGGGTCGAAAACAAGCAGATTGAGCATGGCAATTCCTTCCATCAGATAAATCCATATACTACGTGCGGCACGCAGCAGGCCGAATTTGTGATCAGGTTGGCACCCACCGGCACCCCGCCGATTTTGGTGGATTCGAGGTAGCCGCCTTTGCCGAAGGTGATGCCGGAAGTTGTGACCGTAAAGGTGCGCACGCGAGGGTAGTCCCAGATATAAAACCCGCGCTGTGTGGTGCCGTTGACCGGCGCGACCTGATACTGCACCGTCGAGCCGTCCACGCCGCTGTCAAAGATACCGCCCAGGTTGTCGATAAACCCGATGATGATGGCAGCATAGCCGGACAGATTGATGGAGATGCTCGACCCGCTCGCCATGCTGGTGGCGCTGCTGGACCACAAGACGGTGCGATTTTTGATGCCGTTGAAGGTCAGGCCGTTGCCCATGACGATACTGGCGCTGCTGCCTTTGCCAAAGGTGACACTGCCGCCGGAATCGTGGATGTAGTCGGTGGCGACTTTGGAGGCGTCGTCCGCCGCGTCTGCGGCGCTCTGGGCGGCCTTGCGGGCGTTGTAGGCCCGGCTGGCCGCTTCCCTGGCCACTGAGTAGGTTCGCCCCGCCGTGGCCGACAGGGTGCCCGGCACGGTGCCCAGGGTCACCTCATTTTTCTCGGGATGGTCGGGGTGCTTTTTGTACCGGTAGATCTCCTGATAGCTGCGGCTGTAGTCGGCCCGCTCGATCAGGATGACGGTGTCGTAGATGTCAATTTTCAGGTGGGCGTATTCTTCCGGCCGCAGACGGTAGAGGTCGGCCACCTTGCAGGTGTAGCTGCGGGCAATGGTAGCCGCAGTCTTGACCTGGCTGGCGGCTGTGGTCTGCAGGCTGGCCAGGTCGGTGATGTCCTCGTTTACCTCCACATGGGATACGATGGGCTCGCTTTCTGCCCGGTACTCCACATAGTAGGGGGAGGGCAGCATCAGGCCGTCTGCCCCGATGAGGTAGAGTCGGTTGTAATACTCCCCCCGGACGGCCTTGCCCCTGGCCTGCGGGGCCTCGAATAGGTTGAGGTCCTCGGTCAGGTAGCAGCCTGTGGGATTGCGCTGGCCGGGCGAATAGAGGTGCACGACCTTGTTGGCGTTATCGTACTGGACGCCCAGGTCGTTGCCCCAAACGCTCACCACCTCGGTGATCCCCTCCACCAGGGTGCCGTAAAACTCCCGGATCTCCTGCACGTCGGTGCGGGCGGACTGGTCGTCCACTGTCCAGCCGGTACCCTGCAGGATGGCTCCCACCGTTGCCGCCAGGGTGGTCACCCCGTTGGACCAGTTGATGAGGGCCCCGGCGTCCAGCTCGGTCAGGACCAGTTCTGCTTCAAAGTCGATGGAGCGGCCTGGGTTACGTTTGCTGACGACGTAGGTCTGCCCCTCGCTACTTTCGTAGATCTGGGTCCGTTCCTGGATGGCCAGCTGCTGCGGGTGGGCCGCCGGCATCTGCCAGATCAGCTTGTTGGCGCTGCCGTCCCACTCGGTCTGGATGGTGTAGTCGTCGATGTCGAGGGTGTGCATCGCGCCATCCTGCATATATTGGAGCATCTGCGTCCCTCCTCACAGCCAGATCGGGTAATATTCAACCGTCATCGCATCCGGTGCAGTCAAGATGTTCAGCCCGGGGGCCAAAAGCGGCCAGCGGGTCAGGTCGGTCATGTTCAGGGCATTGACGCCGTTGCGGGTAACAACTCGCTTGATGCCGTCCAGCACCAGCACGTCCCCCGCCTGGACGTTCACCCACAAAATACCGGCCATCAGGTAGCTGCCGGCGGCTGCGCCCACCGTGCAGGTGAGGCGGCACTCCATGTCGGGGGCGGTGCCGCGGACCCACAGCTCACCCCCGCCGGCGGGCAGCGCAGCCGTTTCCAGCGGGTCATGCCGGAAGCCCACCAAGCTATAGCTGCCCGCAAGGATGCAGCCGTCGATGGTCAGCTCGGAGGTGTCGCCGATCTCTTTCAGGCTGGCGGTGTAGAGATAGCCGTCCGGCAGATCCAGCTCCACCGGGTCGGCGAGGAGCGCGGCGTCGAGGCTGCTCTTTTTCTGCTGGGCGTCCCGCGGGGTCTCCCCGTAAACATGGACCGGCAGAGAAATTTCCTTCAGGCTCAGCTTGCTGCCCGCCGGAACGAACCGCAGCCCTGCCGTAGGCTGGACCCGCTGGCGCTCGATGACCACCCCACTTACCGTGTAGCTGGCCAGCAGCCGCGCGCCATACTCGGACGAGCCGTGCCCGCCCACAAAGAAATCATCCATCAGAATGCCAACTCCTCATCCATGTAGTCTTTGGTCGCTTTGGCCACCTCCCGGCCGTCCAGCTCCAGCACGGTGGTGCTGGTGCCCCGCCAGGAAGCGTTCAGCCGGGCCTGGGTGGTCCCGCCTCCGGCGTCGTAGTTGGTGGCCACCCGGGTCTGCTGGCCCAGTACCTCGGCCCTGGCGGCCGCCAGCATGGCCGAATAGTCCGCTACGCCGCCCGCCGGGCCGGTGGTGGCGATCTGGTAACTGGGCGGATTGCGGATCAGTTCGTTGTTTTCCTCAAGGGCGGCGGTGTTGTCCTCCAGGGCCTGGTTGTTGTCCTTGATGATATCGACGGCTTGCCCCTTCTCCCCGACGGAATTGTCCGGCAGATCAATGGTGCCAAGGCCCAAAAACTGCAGGATGGGGTTGATCAGGCTCACGATCCATTCCACCGCATCGTTGATGGCCTGGGCCACCCACAAAATCGGCTGCAGCAGCCAATTCAGCAGCTCGCCCAGGGCTTGCAGCGCCGGGGACAGCAGCGCCGAAACGATGGAGGCGATGCTGTTCAGCAGCAGGGCCAGGGTCTCCAGCAGTGGACCAATGGCCTGCAGGACAGGCTGCAGGGCGGTCAGAACGCTGGAAACCAAATTGCCGAACAGTTCCAGCAGGGTGCGCAGGAGGTCGCTGACGGCTTCCAGCGCGGGCTGCAAGTCAACCAGCACCGGCAGAAGGGTGTCCAGGATCTCCTGGATGATGGGGATCATGGTTTCCATGATCTCGATTCCGATGCCGGCGAAGGTGTCGGAGATCATGGACGTGATTTGGTCCAGCTGGTCGAGCATCGCGTCGACCTGGTCCATGAGCGGCTGCAGGACGTCCAGGGCCGCGCTCAGCTCGTCGCTCAGCTCCTGGCCGTCCGCGGTCAGCGCCTGGATCTGTTCCTGCAGCTCCCGGCTCTGGTCCACCGTGTAAGAGAATGCAGCGGCGACCCCTGCCACGCCGGCGGCCACGGCGGCCACCGTTGCCACCACACCCAGCACGACAGGCCCCAGCTCGGCGATAACGCTCAGCAGTCCTTCTACGCCGCCGGAAATGCCCACCTGACCCAGCACATTGTCGATCAGCGCCCCGGTGACGGAACTGGTGTCCTGCAGGCCGGCGGCCAGGCTTTCAGCAATCGTCTTGCCTGCCTTGACAAGGCCCTCGAATCCATCTTGCGCAAAGGCCGTTTCCAGCGTATCCAGCCACCCTTGCGCCAGATCCACAAGCTGCTGCTGTGTAGCGGTATCCAGCTGTTTCCAGGCGAGTTCGGCCGCATCCTCCAGCGCATCTCCAAAGTTTCCACCCAGAAGATCGGAGGCGAGGTCCTTCAGTTTCGCCAGGGCGCTGTCGCTCCAGGCGTCGGACAGTTTTTCCAGCGCATCGTCGAGCCGCTTTGCGGCCAGCTCGGCCTCATCCGCGGTCTCCTCCATAGTGATGCCGAGGGAATCGATGAGCTGGATGGTCTCGGGCAGCACGCCGTTTTGCTGGGCCAGGGTCTCGATCTCCAGCCGCTGGGCGGCGGTCAGCTCGTTGTAGGCCGCCTGGTCGATGGCCAGCTTTTCGCCCTCCTGCACCAGCAAAGCCTGGTATTCGGGGGCCAGGTCCATCAGATCCTGCCATGTGGCAAGGGAGATGCTGCCGGTCTCGTTGTACTCCTCCACCGCGGCCGAGAGGGTCTTGTAGGCCTGCTGCGAAGCGGTCAGGGCGCTGTGGGCGTCGTTCAGCTTGTCCGCAAGGGTCTCAGTCTGCTTGGCGGTTTTGCTGCCAGAGGTCGAAAGAGCATCCAGGGCGGCCGAGAAGTCGTAGGTCGTTTGAGCGGCCCTTTCAGCAGTGGTGGAATAGTCGCCGTTCTTCTGGTCCTGACCGGTGGCGGTATAGTGTGCGCCGACCTGCTCCCAGTAAGACTGGTCCCGCTCGCTGCCCCGGTGGTAGGGGTTGGCGGCCTGGTCAATGGAGGCCCCCACATCCCGGACGGCCTCGCCGCTCATGATGCTCTGAACTGCGTTCCAGCCGTCCCGGGCGACCTGCTTGGCGCTCTCCACCAGGTCGCCCACCGCGTTGATGACGGTGTTGACCAGGTTGGGCAGGGCGTCTACAAAGCCCTGGATGACGCCGGAGATGATCTGCACACCGACGTCGATAAAATCGCCCGACAGGAAAAAGTCGATGATGGCCGCCACGATCTGGCCGACGGCGCTTTCGAGGTTGACCATCAGGCCCAGTAGCCCGGCGATCAGGCTGCCGATGATCTGGCCGCCGGTGTTGGCGATGGCGGGCAGGTTCTGGAGGACGTTGGCGGCAAAGTCGGCCACCGTCTGGACGGCGGCGCTGGCCACCTGTGGCGCGGCCTCGGCGATGCCTTGGGCCAGCTCAAAGACGATCTGCACCCCGGCGGCCATCATGGCCCCGGGGCCTTCTGCTTCGAGGGTGTCGGTCAGGGTCTCGACCCAGCCGGAAGCGGCCGCCACAAGGCCCTTCTGCGCCTCGAACAGGCCATCGGTCAGGGCCCCGGCCAGTTGTGTGGCGTTGTCCGCCAGGGTGTCCATCTGGCCCTGTAAAGTCTGGCTGTAGGCCTCCATGGCGCCGGCGTACCGGCCGCCCTCGGCGGATGCGGCTTTCAGGGCGTCCACCAACAGGTCGTAGCTGATGGTCAGGCCCTGCACCTCATCTTTGGCCATGCCGGTGTAGTCTGCCAGCAGGCCGTAAATGTCGATGCCGGCGTAGGCAAACTGGCGGATGTCCACCGCCGACGCCTCGCCCACGTTGGCGATCTGCTGGAGGTTTGCGGCCATCCGCTCCAGCTCGGCGTTGCCGCCGCCGGATGCCGACACCGCGTTGCCCAGGGCGTTGATGACCTGCCGGGCCTCCTCCGCACTTTGGCCGGTGGAGATCAGCAGCCGGTTTGCACTGACCAATCCCGCCACGTCAAAGGGGGTACTGGCCGCATCCGCCTTGATAGCCTCCAGCGCGGCGTTTGCGGCCTCGGCCGACCCCAGCAGGTTTTCAAAGGCCAGCTGGTAATTCTCCATCTGGCGGTTGAAGGCAAGGCCGGTATCCACCACCTGCTGGACCACGCTCGCGGCGGTCTCCCCTACTTTGGTGAGGATATTGCCCGCCGCAACAGAAAGGGCGTTCAGCCCCATGGTCATCAGGGACGAGGCTTTCCCGGCCTGGGATGCGCCCTTGTCCATGGCGTCGCCCAACTTGTCGGTCAGCCCAGAGACCGATTTTTCAGCCTGCGTTGTTTCAACGGTCGCGCCTATGACGATGTCGGCGTCGTGCCCAGAAAAGAACCCCATGCGCACACCTCCCTGTGGGGGAGCACGGGCACATGGGGCACAGGCTCAGATCTTCACTTCAAATTCCCGCTTGCAGGCGGGGTTTTTGCATTTTATCCAGATGTCACGGGCGGCGGCTTTCGGCCCCGCCCAGACCACAGCCGACTTGCCGCAGTACGGGCACCGGATGGGGCTCCGGTCAGTGCCGCTTGTGGCGGGCAATGAAGGCCGCATCCCAGTCGGCTTTACTCGCATAGACGCGCTTTTCCCCCTTTCCCAAGTCGGCCGGGAGCGCGTAGCGCTGCTGCATCTCCCGGTAATAGCTCAGCTGCTTGCCCTTCATGCCGGACAGGTCCGCAGTCCGCCACCCCACAATGCGGGAAAAGACACAACCTTCCGGCAGACCCTGCATGAGGGACTGAAAGCGCAGCCAATGTATCCGTGTAGCTGAGCTGGTCAGGTCGATGCCGTAGATCTGCTGGAAGGCTGCGGTGATGAGGGGCCCATCCAGGATATAGTCATAGGCCAGAGGCTGGCCGCGGCGCTGATCAATGGTGCGCTGGTCCGGCGGTTCTTTGCCGCCCCGGTAAAACCAGAGCAGCCCATTGAAGGCTTCCTGCACGGTGTATTCCGCTTGCCAGCCGGCCCCCAGAAAGGCGTCCAGGGTGCGGGTGATCAGCAGCCCGGCCTCCTGTTCGTTTTTGACCCGCAGCATGGCCGCCTCAAAACGGATCATGTGGCGGTAGTCTGTATCGATCAGGTCGAGCTTTCCCGCCGCGCCGGGCAGCGGGTCGGCCACGA
>ERZ1090862.759-NODE-761-length-14426-cov-6.257533_pt1 | contig 14426 bp, 9 predicted proteins | sample MGYA00478481_ERZ1090862 | MGnify/ENA primary metagenome ERZ1090862 (study PRJEB33644, sample SAMEA5815745) | chicken gut metagenome | biome: Chicken; feature: Gastrointestinal Tract; material: Caecum | place: Ireland | collected 2019-01-01 | study: A study of the... | reverse complement strand
CCTGCCAGTTATTGTACCACTTTTCCCAGGAATTCCTCATAGTATTTTCTGCTTGAAACATGGCAATAAATGCTCTATGATAAGTACCGGAAAGACAAGTGAGGTGATATTTTGTCCATTTTGCGTAAAGATGAATTTTCCCTTCGGCAGACCATGGTCCGGCCCGATTTTGAGTGCTATCACTATCTGGACCAGGTCGCTCCTGAAGTTGATTTTCATGAACACGAGTTTTACGAAGTATTCTTTTTTCTGTCAGGAAATGTTTCATATAATATCGAAGGACGTACATATCTCCTCCGGCCCGGGGATATCCTCCTTACCGACAACAAGGATATTCACAAACCCGAGGTGACACCGGGAAAACCCTATGAAAGATATGTTGTCTGGATCACACCGGAATTTCTTCAGGAACAGGAAAAATACGGTCCAAATCTGACGGACTGTTTTAAAGACGCAAGCCGGAAGGAATACAAACTGATACGCCCCGACGGGAAAGCGGTCGCGCACCTGAAAAGCATTCTGGACAAGATCCTGGAATGCCGCGAGAGCAGCGAGTTCGGGAGTTCCACTCTGGAATATATTTACCTGAATGAATTTATGGTCTTCCTGAACCGGGCGTATTTCTCCACACCGGATACAATCCCGGAGGATATCACAGAAAATGAAAAGATCAACAAGGTTGTCGCGTATATCAACGAAAACCTGGCGGAAGACCTGTCGCTCGATCGGCTTGCGGAAGTATGTTTTATAAGCAAATCCTATCTGTCCCATCAGTTCAAACAGTATACCGGTCTGAGCCTCGTTCAGTTTATCATTAAAAAAAGGCTTACTGTAGCGCGGAACATGATCCAGGAAGGCACTCCTGTCATGGAGGCGTGCATGGAATGCGGATTTAACGATTATTCCAACTTTCATAAAGCGTTCAAAAAAGAATTCGGGGTAAGCCCGAAAGAGTTTCGGTCCGTCCGATAAAAAGTGAACACAGAAAAGCGGATCCTGCTGCCGGCATATCATCATGCCGTATCGCAGAGATCCGCTTTTCTATGTCTCAACTTTTTCTATTTTTTATCTTTTCTTCCCACTTCTTCTTTTCTCAATTTTTACGCGTCTTTCTGATCACTCCCGTGTGCATGATCACCATGAGTACCATGATCACCAGAAGATACCACGGAAGCAGAGACGCAGAGATATGGTTTGCCAGAAGTCCGAACACCGGAGGCATCAGGCAGCTCCCCACGTAGGCGCTCGCCATCTGGACTCCGATGAGTGCCTGGGACTTGTCTGCCCCGAAGTTGGCCGGTGTGGAATGGATGATGCAGGGATAGACCGGCGCACATCCCAGCCCGATCAGGATCAGTCCTCCTACTGCCGTAACCTTTCCGAAGGGAAGGAGCAGGATCACGATCCCGGCAATGATCACCGCCTGTCCCGCCCGGATCATCTGATTATCTGTAAACCGCATCATCAGGAATCCGTTAAAAAACCGGCCAACTGTAATGCCGATACAGAACAGACTGGCGTAGGACGCCGCCTCCTCCGCCGTCAGGCCGTTATGGAGCACCATATAACTGCTGCCCCAGAGCATACTCGTCTGTTCCACCGCGCAATAGCAGAAAAAAGTCACCATGATCTCCTTCGCGCCCGGGATCCGGATGATCTCTTTCAACGTGAGAGCCTTTCCGGAAGGGGCGCCTTCTTCCGGAAAGGCTGCCCCCGCTCTCTTCTCCATCTTTCTCCAGATTGGCAGACTCAGGAACAGAGCCGCGCTCAGGACAACCTGGATCAGGGAGATGATCAGGTATCCCCGGTTCCAGGTCATGCCGTTTGTCAGGGCATATCCCATAACATAAGGTCCCACGATCGTCCCCACACCCCACATGCAGTGGAGCCAGCTCATGTCCCGGCTGGTATAATGAAGCGCCACATAATTGTTCAACGCCGCGTCAACGCTGCCGGCGCCTAATCCGTATGGAATCGCCCACAGGCAGAGGATCGGGAAGGATCCGCTGATGGAAAAACCGAACAGCGCCACAGCCGTCATGGCAACGCTGATGGCTGTCACCATTCCTGCTCCCAGCTTTTTCGTCAGGCGGTCGCTCTGAAGACTGGAGATGACCGTCCCCACGGAAATAATCATGGAGATGATCCCCGCATAGGAAACCGGCACCGACATTTCCCGGTACATGGACGGCCAGGCAGAGCCAAGCAGTGCGTCCGGAAGGCCCAGACTGATAAAGGAAACATATATAATTGCCAAAAGTATCTGTACCATTTTGATTTCCTCCTGTGTAACTGTAATTAAGCCACAGGATATTCTACTCTATAAAAATTGCCATGTCCAGTTAAATCAATTTAAAACGAAAACCCAGACAAGCAGTTTTTATGTATTAACCTCCGCCGGTCTTGCCGGAATCCCTGCGCTGTTGTACAGGTTCACCAGGTACCATCCAGTCTGAGCCAATCGTACCTGTGTCGGAACAGAAGATCGTATCTCTGCTCCTGTCACGATAACCTGATTTCCCCTCGCCGCGGCTTTCATCTTTTCCATTTTCAGTTCCTGTCCGTTCTGGAATATCTGCAGACCGCCCAGAGTTTCTTTTCCCACCGCCTGGCCGTAGGGGACATTCTCTGTCAGATACAGTCCGTCCCCGGCATTGTCGAATGTAAGGACGACCTTACCTTCTTCCACCTGAATTTCCTTTAACGAAGGGGCTTCGCACAGCACATTTCCGTCTCCGTACACTTTATTTTCCGCCAGAAGGGCAAGGCGGTGTCCCACCGGCTGTTTCTTCTTGGGATGGATATCGAACTGCATTCCCACATCCGTGATCACTGCCATCCCTGTATCCGGGACTGTCTCCGCCGCATGCTGCTGCGCTTTCCGTATCTCCACATAGTTTTTTCCGCAGCAGTCCATCCACTGCTCCAACGGAGCGATCTGCACAGACAGGAATAGAAGTTCTTCCTTCCAGAGCGCTCTCCAGCTCCGGATCATGGCAGGAAAGAGAGTCTTATATACTTCCGGATGGCAGTCCCCGTCCGTCTCCCCCTGATACCAGATCACACCCCGTATTCCATAGGGAGCGACCTGTTTCAGCATGGACTCATAAAGTCCGCAGGGTCTCCGCTCATATTTTGGTCCCATCACGGGCTGGAACTCCGCAGGATCCGACTCCGAAGCATCTGCTCCCAACTCTTCCATTTTTTTCTGAAACTCCTCCGGTGTGCATCCGAACATCATCAGATCACCAACGGGATCTGCCAACTGATCTGTCCGCCAGTTCATCGGGTTGTTTCTGAAGTTTCTTTCATATTCCTGGAGATCAAGATTTCTTAGTGACTTCTCATACTCATCCAGATAAATCTGCCCGCCGCCTTCCCGGACCATATCTTCCGGCATCCATGCGCAGGCAGGAGTACCTCCCCAGTTGCATCCCACGATTCCCACAGGAATATTGTACTTTCTTTGGAGGTCCTTTGCGAAATAATATGCGACAGCAGAGAACCGCTCAAGCTGATCCGGCTCCGCCTTCCTCCAGAATCCGTATTGACTGAGGAAATCCGCCTCGTCAATCTGCCCCGCATAGGAAACTTCCGGATAGTCAAAAAACCGGATGTTATCGTTTTGGCAGATTTTTTTCTCCTCCGCCATATCCGCATCATATCTCATATGAAATTCCATGTTGGACTGTCCTCCCGCCAGCCACACTTCGCCCACCTGAATGTCTCCGAGTATGATCTTATCTGAACCGGAAACGATCGTCATCTCTTCCCGAAACGATGTTTCGAAAGGTCCGCAGAGAACCTTCCACTTTCCCTCGCTGTCAGCAGCCGTATCCGAAGTCTTCCCCTGCAAGGAGACGGATACCGATGCGCCGGGATCGGCGGTTCCCCAGACCGGGATTTCTTTGTCCCGCTGAAGTGTCATATGATCCTGAAATAACAATGCTGTCTTTAACATGGGCTTCCTCCTCTGTCATCATCTGTTCTTCGGGATGCTTTTCAGTTTGTCCGAGATTTCCTGCAGTTTATCTGTTGTAAAATTCATAAATCCGAGGATATCTTTCAGGAGCATGGTGTTTACCATATCCGGAATTTCTTCCACGTGCATGTACTCCATCATAGGCTGGAAATAAGGCAGTAACAGATCCTTCACTTCTTTGTCCTTCAGCAGATATCCCATTGTACAGTCCGGATTATAAAACGGATCGCGGTTTCCGTTTATCCTCGCCTTACATTTCGGTTCTGTCATCTCCTGGTTTCCAAAATCGCCGAGAACATCTTTCAGCCATTCCAGGCTGTCCTCTACCCAGTGCGGGACACGGCTGCAACAGTCAAATCCCGCCGCAACAGAAGTATCGCCGGTTGTAAATCCGTGAGGCGCGTAAGCATAGATATGGCTCTCGAATGAGATATCGTACTTTGTCAGAGCCTCCATCATTTTTATCGTATTCTTCACCGGTACCGTGGAATCGTTCCTGCTGGCAAACAGAAAACAGGGACAGGTATTGTCATCCACCGCCTCAGCGGCATCCGGTGCCGACGGCAGGTATGTGGATACCGTCTCCTTATCTATTACGGGATAGCCAAGTATTGCAGCGTTGGGGCGGTTTTTCGACATTACCGCGGCGCTTGCTGCAAGATGTCCGCCTGCCGAGAATCCGATGACCGCGATCTTGTCCGGGTACAGGCTCCATTTTTCCTCATTAGAACGGATCAGCCTCCCGATCGGAACACATGGTGTAACCGCCGCCTGGCAGGATCAGAACCGCGGGACGTCTGCTGATGTTTCTGAATTCTCCTCCTGCCGGCTGCAGATATGCTGTCAGTGTCACGTTACGCTCTTCATTCAGGATCATGTTTTCTGTCTTCATTTTTAGCCCTCTTTTCTTTATGTAGTCTGTTATATTATAACTCTTTTCTGTTCCTTCCTGTCACTTTTATCCTTTTCTTTTCTATTTTCTATATAAACTGTTCGAATGAAATACGAAAAATTTCCTGTCAGTATCTGTTCATAAAACATATTCTCTTTCCCAGATCCCGTTTCCCATTTCTTCTGTCTGCTCCCCGATCCTGAGGACCGCACTTGTGTTTGCCGGAATCTCGGCCTTTATCTTTATGTTTCCGTTATCTTTCTTTTCCCATTTCACACGGATCCTGCCGTGGACACTGTCATAATATCCTTCTGCCGAGGTGACCGGACCGTCTGTCAGTGGAGCAATCTCAACCCTGCCATATCCCGGAGACTGACTTCGGATTCCCAGGATATTGCGGTACATCCAGTCTCCCACACAGCCGAACGCATAATGATTGAAAGAACATCCGTCCCTGTTTCCATCCTCATCAATGGCGTTCCATGACTCCCACATGGTCGTAGCACCCCGGTCTACTTCATAGAGCCAGGACGGGCATTTGTCCTGAAAGAGCAGCTTCCACGCCTCCTCTTTCTCCCCGTTCTCCGTCAGCACATCCATGATATGTGGGACAGACATGAACCCACAGTCCATACATCCGTCATTTTCCCGGATCTTTTCAAGAAGCCGCTTCATGATCTGCCCCCGGTGATTTTCTGATACCATATCCATCCTGAGAGTCAGGATATAGAGCCCCTGCAGGTCTCCTTCCAGCGTCCCGTCCGGTTTCAGATAAGTCCGCTCGAACGCCTGCCGTATTCTTTTCGCCAGCTTCCGGCACTCTTCCGCCTTTTCTTCGTCTCCCAGTATCTCTGCAATCCTGCCCAGCTTATCTGTGGTATCCGCATAGATTGCCGTTGCCACCTTGTGTCCCGTCAGGAAAGAGGATGCAGGGCCGTCCGCGAACCCCTGCTCATTTTTCACGCTGGGGACCAGCCAGTCTCCAAAATGAAACCCTGTATTTAAAAGATAATGCTGATCCTCCAGTTCCTCCCCCTCAAGCTTCGCCGCCTCCGGACTCATCTGGTTCTCCGCTTCGTTTCTCAGGAAGGCATGCCACTTTTTCATCGCGTCATAATTTTCTTCCAGCACGGAACGGTCGCCGTAAATCTGGTACAGCTGCCACGGAAGTTCTACGATCACATCTCCCCACCCGGTCGACGCGCCGCCGATCTGCTGTATGTAATTTCTGATCAGAGGCACTGTGTTCTGTATCCCGCCGTTTTCCATCTGTTCCGCGCGCACAGACTTCAGCCATTCTTCATAGAATGACAGAAGATCCTGATTAAAGCAGGATGTCCTGCCGTAAATATATACATCCCCGGTCCAGCCCGCCTTCTCTCTGGTAGGGCAGTCTGTAGGGATCCCGACCAGATTGGAACGCTGGCTCCACATGATATTTTGCTGAAGTCTGTTCAGTCGTCTGTCAGAGCAGGAAAATTCTCCGGACTTATCATTGTCACTTCCTATGACAATGCCCGTAAACTGTTCCGCTTTCCAGTCCATGTCCGGATCGGAAGTAATACGGACATATCGAAATCCATGATAGGTCATGGCAGGCTCAAACCTTTCATCACCTTTCCCGTTCAGGACATAGATATCTTTCTGCTTTTGCTCCCCGTCCGAGAAAGGATAGATAAAGTTCTCTGCTTTGTCCAGTTCCTCTGTATGCTCAAAGATAATCTCCTGTCCCCGTGTACCGTTGATCCCTGTCACCCTGATATGCCCGGCAAAATTCTGTCCAAAATCAAGGATCTTTTCTCCTCTGCCGTTTATAAACAGTCTTTTCGGCTTTAATTCCATCAGACTGCGGATGGGAGCATCCGTCTGTGCCTTCAGCACCGACAAATCCTCTTCTGTCTTATGGACCGGTTTCCATCCTTTCGTGTCCATCTCCGACGTTGCAAATCCGGAAATCTCATATCGCCCGTCAACAGTCTGGCCGTTATACAGATCCGCTCTCCGGATCGGTCCCTCATAACTGAACAGGAATTCTTCATCTGTACAGAGGCAATACTTTTCCCCGTCTTTCATTATCACATCAATTTCCATAAGAAGCCCCGGATTATCTCCGTATTCGCACCCGCATCCTGATGCGATCTTCCCTTTATACCATCCGTCCGCAATCACGGCCAATACAGCGTTCCCGCCCTTTTTAAGGAACTCTGTCACGTCATACACCTGATATTTCAGGATCTTGTCATACGTCGTAAACTCCGGCTCCAATTCGGCATCTGACGCTTTTCTTCCGTTAATATATAACTCATAGATCCCATGAGCCGTAATGTACGCCCTCGCTTTCTGAGGGGTATCCTCAAGCATAAATTTCCTGTACATCATAACTGCCGGATAATAAGGCTGGCTTGGCTGAGCTTTCAGATAAGCGTCCGTGTCGAAAAACTCCGCCTGCTGCCTGGTAAATAATTTCTGCAGAAAAGCATTCCACTTTTTCCTGCACTCTTCAAGCGGATCAAAATCCAGTCCGGAAAGTTTATCCGGTTCCACAAAACATGCCTTCCATTCCGAGGAATCCAGGATCACAGTCTCAAATATATTTTCTTCTGATACAAGTTTTTCTCCTGTGGTGAGTCCTGTCTCCACCTTCCAGGTGTAGTTCTCCCGGCTGGCGAGCGGTCTTCCGGCATACCGGACCCCGAAAGACTGTCTGCTCTGCACTTTCCCGCTGTCCCAGCAGATGCCCTTTTTGTCTCTTACGGTGATCCGGTACCACTCCTGATATACATTATCCAGTTCCGAACGGATCTGCCAGGAGAATCTCGGCTTTTTTGTATCTATATTGATGGGATTGATCTTATTTTCACATTTCGGGTACGTGATCTGCGACATGATGTTCCTCCTTCTTGTTCATATGGGCTGACCATCTTATAATTTTATTATTTCAATTTTCCTGTCTGTTCAAAGCCGCCACAACCGCCTCATACATCGGTCTCGCCTCCGGCGCGGCCCCCAGCATCTCGGAAAGGGTCATCTGTTTTGCAAACTGGATCATAGGATTATCCAGCATTCCCGGGACCATCTGGTTGAACATCTGTACTGCGAGAGGCTGCTGAAGGATCTCGCCGAATGTACTGTCCATGCTGAACCGTTCTGCTTTCAGACTTGTTGCAGTGTCATACTCATATTCATAGACTCCGGAGCCGGTCTCGATCTCTCCTTCCTTTTCCGGAAGGACGATAACCGCGGTTGTATTTGCCGGTATTTCCACATGGATCTGTATCTTTCCGTCTTTGCAGCTGTATCTGCTGACGATCTTTCCGTAGGGTGATTCCAGTTCTGCCCCTGCTTCCTCGATCCCTTTTACGAACATCGGCCTGATCAGTATCTTCTTATATCCCGGCTCAAGCTGATTGATTCCTGCGATCTTCCGGTACATCCAGTCTCCGATGGAACCATATGCATAGTGATTCAGGGAATTCATGCCCGATTCATCAAAAATGCCGTCCGGCCTGATTGAATTCCATCTCTCCCATATTGTTGTCGCCCCCATATTTACCGCATAAAGCCAGGACGGATAATCCTCCCTCATAAAGAGTGTTGATGCCATATCGTGAGCACCGTTTTCCGAGAGCGCATGACAGATATACGGGGTTCCCACAAATCCTGTCGCCAGATGATTCTTATGGTTTTCAATGTTTGTAAGCAGCGTTTTCAGTATCCTTCCGCGGTCTTTCTCCCTTGCCAGATTAAAATACAGGGAAAGTATACATCCTGTCTGCGTCTCGCTGACAATCCTTCCCGTCTCTGTATAATATTCTTTTCGGAATGCCGCCAGTGTTTTCTCATACAGATGTGCATACTTCTCCGCTTCGTCTTCAAATCCGAGCACTTCTGCGGTCTGCTTTACCAGATCTGTCACATAGAGATAATAGGCATTGGCGATCATATATTTATCCGTAGCCCCGGTGCGGTCCGCGCTTTCCTCCTTGTCAAGGGCAAGCCAGTCGCCGTACTGGAAACCGCTCATCCAGAGACCGTTCTCTTCACAGTGGTTTGTGATATAATCCACCCACTCATGCATGCATTTCCAGTTTTCTTCCAGAATCCGTTTATCTCCGTAAGTCTGATACACTACCCACGGAATGATGACCGCAGCGTCGCTCCATGCGGAAGAGCTGTACTGTTCCAGGATATCGGGAACCACATGAGGGACCCCCTGTTCCAGTGAAGAATCCGCAGAAACATCCCGCATCCATTTCGTAAAGAACAGCGCCGTATTTCTCAGATAAGAGGCAGTCCAGGAAAATACCTGCGCGTCTCCCATCCATCCGAGACGCTCGTCCCTCTGCGGGCAGTCTGTCGGAATATCAAGAAAGTTGTCTCTCATTCCCCAGGAAATATTACTCTGCAGCTGATTTACCTTCTTGTTAGAGCAGGAGAAAGTACCGGTCTGCTCCATATCCGAGTGCATGACGCAGGCAGTGAACATCTCCGGCTTCATCTCTTCAATCCCATCCACCTTGATATAACGGAATCCATGAAATGTGAAATGAGGAAGAAATGTCTGTTCTTCTCCATTACAGATGTATGTGTCTTCTGACTTTGCGGAGCGGAGTGTCTCCGGATAGAAGTTGCCGTCTTTGTCCAGTGTCTCTGCATGGTGTATTACGATTTTCTGGCCCTTTTCCCCCCTGATCTTCACTTCCACCAGCCCGGTCAGGTTCTGTCCGAAATCAACAAGACGCTCCCCTTTTGGAGTCACGATCAGTTCTTTTGCCGGAATCCGCTCCGTAATCCGCACCGGCTCATTTTCCTGGGCAGTGAGAACGGATTTATCAAACTCCATGACAGAGACATTTCCTGTCCGATAATCTGTCGTTACTGTGTCGATCGTCTCTCCCATATAGATTTCGCTGTAACGGATCTCCCCGGTACGGACACCCCAGTCTCTGTCCGTAGCGATGACTTCTCTTGTCCCGTCTTCATATGTGATATGCAGTTCTGCAAACACGCCAACCCTGTCGCCATACCGGTCAGGCTTCAGGTCAAAGCCGAAAATTCCCTTATACCATCCGTTCCCCGCCGTGATCTCAATCCGGTTGTCCTGGCGGATCTGGGAAGTAATATCATACTCCTGATACTGGAGCCTTTTATGATAGCTGGTCCATCCCGGCGTCATCCGGTCCGCTCCGATCCGCTCTCCGTTCAGAGACATCTCATACACACCCAGCGCAGTGGCATATACAACAGCCTTTTTTACCGGCTTCTCTGTATAGAACTCTCTGTAAAACACCGGGCAGGAAGTCTCTTCCGCCGGGAAGTCATGAGTGATCATCCGGGCATGAAATGTCCGGGGATCAAAAATCCCGGTCTCAAAGGTAGTCTTCGCGCTGTCTGCCCTTCCATAGTTATCCCATACCGTTGCCTTTACCCGGTAAAGGGTTTCATCTTTCAGAGGCATTCCTTCATACGGGATCAGGACAGAATCACTGCTCTCCCTCATTCCCGTATCCCAGACGCAGTTCTCTCTGTCCATGACCCGGATCCGGCAGATCGTCTGCATTACATTTTTCTCATCCGACCGTATTTTCCATGAAAATCTCGGTTGTCTAACAGACAGTCCGAACGGTGATTTCCTGTATTCTGTTCTGAGATCATATATTTTCATATTGCATTCCTCCTTGCGTTTTCCTGATTCAGATACAGCGGACCGCAGACTTCCCTGCGCTCCGCTGTATTTTCTTCTGGGGCGTTTCATTTAGTTTTTAGATTTTTTCTTTTCCAGCTCTGCCTGAATCTCCGGAAGTTTCTTTTCCAGATCAAATTTCATGGCAACAATGAACATGATCACAAACATCGCCAGCGGAGCATAGATGTTAAATGTAAAGATTGCCTGTTTCACCGCCGGAGTAAGTACCGTCGCCGTTGCGTCATACGCCGCGATCGCCAGGCACCATCCGATCATGGACGCTCCTACCCCGTTTCCTACTTTTGAGCCGAAGCTGGCAGCCGCCTGAGAAGAACCGACCATTCGTTTTCCAAACTTGAATTCATTATAGTCGATAGACATCGCCGTTACAGTTCCGAGGAGGCACATCATCGGAATATTCGCAAATGTGGAGAAGCATCCCAGAACCGCGTTGTAAACAAAGTTATATGGATTGATGATCCTCAGGACATTTCCGACGATACCGATCACAAAGGAAACCCGAAGTGATTTTGTAACACCCAAAGTCTTGATCAGGATCGGTGTCACAGCAAATCCTATCACAGTCGGAATCAGGCCTACACCGCCCAGGATTCCAACCAGGTTATCGTTTCCGTAGATCCATTTGCAGTAATATGTTCCTGACGAGTTTGACAGTCCGTAGAATATATTTGAGCATACTGCAAGGATCAGAGCCATAACCCAGTATTTATTGTGGAAGAGACATTTCAGTGTCTCACCAAATGGAAGGCTCTCTTCCTCCTCCGCTGCAGGAGCCTCTGCCTCCTGTCCTTCAACCGCGACATACTCTTTGCTTGTCTTATAGGTTACGAACAGAAGAATTGCAGAAACTACAGCGAGTCCGGCACTGAACATAACCCATGCCTTCTGATCCCCGCCCAGCATATTTGTGATAGGGATGATCATGACTGCGATGATCATTCCGGACACATAACCGGCCGCTGCACGCCATGTTCCCATCTTCGCGCGTTCTTCCTGGCTGTTTGTGCGGACGACCATGATCGCCTGATAAGGCACACAGATGATCGTATAGATCACTGCTGTAAACAGGAAGTTTGTAATGAACATATATGCAATCTGAAGCGGCGAACTCACATTCGCGGGAACCGTGAACATCAGTACCATCACGACTGCCATGGGGATGATCATCCGGAAGATCCAGGGTCTGTACTTCTCTTTTCCCGGTTTCGTGTGGTCAACAACATATCCCATGATGATATCCGTAAAAGCATCCAGTATCTTGACGATCAGAAGCGCTGTGGCAATCGCTCCAGCCGCAACTCCTACTTTGTCTGTATAAAAATATGTAAGCTGTCCGACCAGCCCGCTGATCGCGTTCAGGGAAAACTGCCCTGCCGCATCTCCCAGGTAATCCGGCATCCGCATTACTTTCTGGATTCCCATCTTATCTTTTCCAAGTGGTTTCTTTGCCATTTTAATTCCCTCTCTTCCTTTCTTATCCTACTGTGCGTTCAGCGCATCTACTAACTGCTGCAGCATCTCCCGTGTCACCCCGGGCACAAAACTTAAAAGCTGCCTGAGCGGCATATCCTCCATCATCGCCGCCATCATCTCACTGCTGACTGCTGCAGAGGGATCTTCCGCCTGTTTTTCCTGCTGCTTCTGCATTTCCACCGCATCCGTGTTCTGCGCCATACCGCCCATGAACGAGCCCATCACCGCCTGTGCCTTCGGATCTCTCAACAGCGGTCCGAGACACGTGTTGAGTGTATATACTGTCGGGATGACTTTTGTTCCCTGTACCTGCACCGGTGCGCTCAGGACCATCTCCCGGGCGTTCTTTCCGATCATCACCTGATATTCTCCGCTGTCCACATACCAGTCATGGATTTCTTCATTCCAGTATGCAAAGGCTCTCTGATCCAGTGTGAAAGATACTTCTTTTTCTTCTCCCGGTTCCAGCGCGATCTTATCGAATCCCCTCAGCTCCACCGCCGGACGGATCGTTTCACCTGCGGCGGGTGAGACATAGAGCTGTACTACTTCTTTGCCTTTTCTGGCGCCTGTATTCTTCACTTTCACCGTCACTGTCAGAGTATCCTGATCTGTCATCTGCTCTCTGTCGAGCTTCAGATCACTGTATGTAAACCTGGTATAGGAGAGTCCATACCCAAAGGGGAACAGCACTTCTCTGCCCACAGAGGTATAATACCGGTATCCGACGAACACGCCTTCCTGATATACCGCATGATCGCCGCCTTTTCCATAGGTCAGATAACAGGGTGTATCCTCCAGTCTTGCCGGGAATGTCTCCGGCAGACGTCCGCTGGGGTTTTTCCTTCCATACAGAATGTCTGCCACTGCTCTTCCCACTGCCTGGCCGCCCAGATATGCTTCAATGATTCCCTTTACTTTATCTTTCCAGGGCATCAGTACCGGTGAGCCGTTATGCAGGACGACAACCACATTTTCCTGTACTTCTGCGATCTTCTCGATCAGCCTGTTCTGACATTCCGGCATATTCAGGTGCTTCCTGTCATACCCTTCGGATTCGAAGCTGTCCGGAAGCCCGGCGAAGATCACAGCAACATCCGCTTCTTCCGCAGTCTTCACCGCCTCAGCCACCAGACTCTCATCACTCCGGTCTTCCGCGTCGTCATACCCCTTCGCATAGGTTACTTCTGCAATTCCTTTTACCGCTTCCAGGGCAGATTCTACTTTCCAACTGTTGATGTGGGAACTCCCTCCTCCCTGGTACCGGGGCGCCTCCGCATATTTCCCGATAAATGCCACTTTCTTCTCCCCCGAAAGCGGAAGGATATCTTCTTCATTCTTCAACAGTACGATACATTCTTCTTCAATAGAGGCTGCCGTCTCATGGTCTTGTTCCAGATCCAGCTTTGCCGTCTTATCCCGGTTTTCAGAGTAGAGGAAAATGATATCTATGATCCTCTCACACGCCGTATCCACCACACTTTCATCCAGCGTGCCATCCTTTACCGCCTCAACGATCAGGGCATCGTTCATTCCGCCGCTCGAAGGCATTTCCAGATCCAAACCTGCCTTGAGACCTTCTACACGGTCGTTGACCGCCCCCCAGTCGGACATCACATAACCGTCAAATCCCCATTCCCCTCTCAGGATATCTGTAAGATATTTTTTTGACTCACCTACATAGTCCCCGTTGATCCGATTGTAGGAATTCATGACAGTCCACGGTTTTCCTTTCTTCACCGCGCCTTCAAAAGCTGCCAGATAGATTTCCCTGAGTGTTCTCTCATCGACGTCTGAAGAGCTGGTCATCCTGCGTTTTTCCTGATTATTCGCCAGAAAATGCTTTACGCTTGTCCCCACATTTCTGCTCTGCACGCCCTGGATCATGGCCGCCGCCAGTTCCGATGCTACGAAGGGATCTTCGGAATAATACTCGAAGTTCCTGCCGCAGAGGGGCGAACGTTTAATGTTTATGGCCGGGCCAAGGATGGTGCTGACGCCCATTGCCTGACACTCCTGTCCAATGGTCTCCCCCAGCTTTCTCAGGACATCCCGGTCAAAGCTGGACGCAGTCGCGCATCCAGCAGGAAAGCAGACCGCCTTTTCACTCTCGTTGATCCCGAGATGATCTGCGGCTTCCGCCTGCTTTCTCAGCCCGTGAGGTCCGTCAGTCACCATGACAGACGGGATACCCAGCCTTTCCACACCTTTCAGGTGCCAGAAATCTGCCCCGGAGCACATGCCTGCTTTTTCCTCCAGTGTCATCTGTGCCACCAGATCTCTAATCTTCTCTCTTGTCATTACTGTTCCTCCTTTAACTGACCTTATTCTATGACAGAATCAAGATTCAGTATTTTATATTTGTCCTGTAT
>ERZ1090862.756-NODE-758-length-14447-cov-5.523624_pt1 | contig 14447 bp, 14 predicted proteins | sample MGYA00478481_ERZ1090862 | MGnify/ENA primary metagenome ERZ1090862 (study PRJEB33644, sample SAMEA5815745) | chicken gut metagenome | biome: Chicken; feature: Gastrointestinal Tract; material: Caecum | place: Ireland | collected 2019-01-01 | study: A study of the... | reverse complement strand
ATAAGATTATAAAAGGTAGTGCTGCTCATGAATAGTTCATGAAACAACCCTGTATTCTGGCGGGAAATAATGGCGTTTAATCTCCTTTTATGTTAAAATGATGATCAGGACATTTACGGAGGATAAAAATATGAACAACAAAAGCGGACATGTTATCAGGATCATACTTGGAGCGTATCTTGCCTATCTGGGAGTACGGATCCTGATGAGGGTGATAGAGGCGGAACCGAGCAACAGCGAGATCATGGGACTGCTCGCGGTTCTTTTTATTGTTATCGGAGGGGGATACGCTGTCTTTTCGATTCGAAATCTTATAAAAATATATAAAAGTGAGAATGCTAAAAACTCCGGACTTGATGAGACGCAGGAATTAAGGATACCGGGGCAGGCAATTGACGCCGGTACGTCTGGTTCTGATCGAAGGGCAGACGGGAGAGATAAAAGAAAGGGCGCAATGCAGCAGGTAGGACCGGGGGAAAATGCGGCTGAGACGGGTGCACAGGAAGAGGAAACAGATCAGGAAAGCACCGCATCTGATATTTCAGGTGGTTCACAGGATGATAGTTCGCAGGATGGAACAGATGAGGAGTTTGGAGATAAATCAGCAGAAAACGGCAGTGAGCCGGAGGAAACTGACAGTAAAAAAGAGAATACAGACGATAAGGAAGAAACAGAAAAAGAGCAGTGAGGTGATGTGATGATGCGTGTTGGTATGGGATATGATGTTCACAGGCTGACGGTGGGGAGAAAACTGATCATGGGAGGTGTTGAGATCCCTTATGAAAAAGGACTCCTGGGACATTCGGATGCGGATGTGCTTGTACATGCAGTGATGGACGCTCTTCTGGGGGCGGCTGCCCTCGGGGACATCGGAAAGCATTTTCCGGATACGGATCCGGAGTACGAAGGTGTGTCCAGCATCCGTCTTCTTGAGTATGTCGGCAGAATCCTGGAGGAAAATGGGTATGTGATCGAGAACATTGATGCGACGATCATTGCGCAGCGCCCGAAAATGAGACCTTATATTGACCAGATGAGAGAAAACATGGCAGAGGCACTTGGAATAGAGACGAACCAGGTCAGCGTGAAAGCGACGACAGAAGAGGGACTGGGCTTTACCGGAACGGGAGAGGGGATTTCTTCCCATGCCATCTGTGCGATCGAGAAGTTTATAAATTTCAGCAGTGTTGATGTCTCGGCAGAAGGGTCGGCGTGCGGCGGATGCTGCGGACAGATGCGCGGAGAGGAGACCAAATGATTCTCCGGAGGCTGAAACAGGACGAACACGGTCTGACGAGAAAACTGTGGGAAGAAGTTTTTCCGGAGGATACAAAAGCGTTTCTGGATTACTATTATTTTATCAAGACAAAGGAGAACCGGATCTATGTGATCGAAGAGGATGGGGAAATACGCTCCATGCTTCAGCTCAATCCCTATCGGATCCGGATCGAAGCAGAGGAGTTCCCTTCAGATTATATCATTGCGGTTTCCACTCAGAAGGAATATCGGAGCCGTGGATATATGGGAAAGCTTCTGAGGACGTCTCTCGCGGAGATGTATCAGGAGAAGGTTCCTTTTACTTTTCTGATGCCGGCAGCAGCGGAAATCTACACGCCTTATGACTTTCGGTATATTTACAGTCAGAGGAGCAGTGTGATCGATCTGACCGGGAAGAATGGAGACGATAACGATACGACATCCGGTGAGGCGGCTGGTTCGGAGTTTTCGGAAAGAGATGCTGCGATCTTTGACGCGGAGGAGATGGCTTGGTTCTTTAACCAGAATTTTGCAGACAGGTGGCAGGTCGCGTCGGCGAGAGACGAGGCGTATTACCGGACGATGATCCTGGAACAGCAGAGCGAACACGGAGGGGTGAGACTCCTGTTCAGTGACAAAGAACTGATCGGCATGTTCGCCTATGCCGCGGAGGATGGGATGGAAATACGTGAGCCTCTGATCCTTCCGGGCCGGGAGAGATGCTTTGGACAGTCCGTAGCAGGATTGGCAGGCGGCAGATATGAAAAGATAAAGGTGTTCGGATATCCGGATGCCGGAATCGGTCAGGAGAAGCCTCTGATCATGGCAAGAATTGTTCATCTTCCCACGTTCTTTGCGGCTCTTCGGGTTTCTGCGGCGGAAAGTCTTGACTGTTCTTTTGCCGTGCTTGATCCGATCCTGCATCAGAACAGCAGGATATGGAGACTGAGGAGGCTGCCAGGGGAAGAGACGGTTTCCGTGAGGGAAACAGAGGACTCGGAGGGAGTGATCCCTGTGGCGGAACTTACAGAGTTCCTTTTCGGGAGACGGTCGGCGGAAGAGATCCGGGAAAATGAAGATGTGATCATTACGGAGCGTCTGCAGGGAGAACTGGAGAAGATCAGGAGACTTGACAGAGTGTTCCTGAATGAAGTGGTGTGATATGTCTACTTATGAGGAGGGTAAGCAGATGAGAAAGATGAAAAGGAATTTGGAAAATATAAAAAGAAGAGCTCTTCCGGCGGCTTTGATCTTTGTTCTGGCAGCGTACCTGCTGACGGGCTGTATCCAGAGCTTTGACGCAGAGGCGTATGTAAAATCCTGCCTGGATGCGCTCTACATGGGCAACTACGAAGAGTATGCCGACCAGGTGGGAATCAGCGTGGAAGAGGCGCGCAGTGATATAGAAGGTCAGCTTGACGATTCTCTGGAATCAGCGTTCGTGGGAGATACAGTGACTTCAGATGAAGATAAGCAGGCATATAAAGACGTTGTGGTCGGGATTTATAAGCTTGCCAAATATGAAGTGGTCGGCAGTGAGGAAAAAGATGGCGATTATGTTGTTACAGTGTCTGTTCAGCCAAGCAATGTCTTTGAGGATCTGGATGAGGGATTCACTGCCATGATCACAGAGGCTGTGGCTGACGGAGATTTTGATGAGAGTCAGACCATTGCATATCTGAACCAGTATCTGGAGCAGAGAAAGGCAGAGAATGAATACGGAGAGGCTGAGGAGATTCAGGTCAATGTGACCGGTGACGAGAACAATGTGTACACGATCCCTGAGGAGGATCTTACGAATATTGAAGGTGCCCTGTTCCCGGGAGCTGTATAAGAAGAAGTACGCGTGCCAGGACTGCTTATGAGTACGGTGTGAACTGTAACAAACGGTTGACAAACGTGAAAAAGTTTCATAATATATGGATATGTTTGAAAAGAAAAAGGCATAGAACGGAAAGAGTAGCTGATCTCAAGCTCACAGAGAGGGAATGCCGCCGGCTGTAAGCATTCCTGTGCAGAGGATCCGTGAAGTGCATCCGGGAGCTGATCCTGTGAAATGAGTAGCAGGATACGTCAGGCATACGTTACATGCATTGAGTGAAAGAAAAGATTCTTTTATTAGAGTGGAACCGCGGAAAAACTTCGTCTCTAAAGCAGAGGCGAAGTTTTTTTATTCTGTAATAAGCCTGGCTTTTCTGTGAGCCGGCTGCGGTTGTAAGGATTTGTAAGGAGAGACAGTAATGGGTATTATATCTTACATCAGAGAAGAGATCCAGGTGATCCGTGAGCGGGATCCTGCGATCAAGTCTAATTTGGAAGTGTTTCTTTACCCCAGCTTTAAGGTGATCCTGCGATACAGGCTGGCTCATAAGCTGTATCTGAAAAAACATTATTTTCTTGCCAGATGGATCTCCCAGCGGGCAGCGAGAAAGACAGGGATTGAGATCCATCCCGGAGCAACCATCGGAAGAGGGCTTTTTATCGACCATGGGAGCGGGGTGATCATCGGAGAAACTACGGTCATCGGCGACAATGTGACTCTGTACCAGGGGGTGACCCTGGGAGGAACAGGCAAAGAGCAGGGGAAACGACATCCTACTCTGAAAGACAACGTCATGGTCAGCGCAGGAGCAAAAATCCTTGGCTCCTTTACCATCGGGGAGAACTCTAAGATCGGAGCAGGGTCCGTTGTGCTGGAAGAGGTACCGCCGAACTGTACCGTGGTAGGAGTGCCGGGCAGGATCGTCAGGATGGGGAGCAGAAAAGTGCCGAGAACGGATATGGATCAGATTCATCTTCCGGATCCGGTGCTTAATGACATAAAAAGTCTGCAGGAAGAGAATCAGAGGCTTCACAACGAGTTGAAACACATGATAAAATATATGAAATGTTTTGAGAAGGAAGACTATGAATGCCCGGATGAGGAAGAAGACACCGGGAAAACGGAAAAATCAGGAGGAGAACAAAAATGAAGATCTACAATACAATGTCAAAGAGCAAGGAAGATTTTATCCCTCTGGAGGAGGGAAAGGTAAAGATGTATGTCTGCGGTCCGACCGTGTACAATTATATCCATATCGGGAACGCAAGGCCGATGATCGTATTTGATACTGTCAGAAGGTATTTCGAATATAAGGGATATGATGTAAATTTTGTCTCTAATTTTACTGATGTGGACGACAAGATCATCAAGAAGGCAAATGAAGAGGGCGTTACAGCGGATGAGATTTCAAAGAGATATATTGCTGAGTGTAAAAAGGATATGGAGGGAATGAATATTGAACCTGCCACGAAGAATCCGCTTGCCACAGAAGAGATCGGCGGTATGATCGATATGATCAGCACCCTGATCGAAAAAGGATACGCCTATGAGAAAAACGGAACTGTCTATTACAGGACAAGAAAATTTGAAGGTTACGGGAAACTCTCCCACAAAAACCTTGATGACCTTCAGTCCGGAGGAAGAGCACTCCTCGTTACAGGGGAAGATGAGAAGGAGGATCCGTTGGACTTTGTTCTCTGGAAACCGAAGAAGGAGGGAGAGCCGGCATGGCAGTCACCGTGGGGAGAAGGTCGTCCGGGATGGCATATCGAGTGCTCGGAGATGTCGAAAAAGTATCTCGGCGAGCAGATTGATATTCACGCAGGCGGCGAGGACCTGATCTTCCCTCATCATGAGAATGAGATCGCGCAGAGCGAGGCGGCAAACGGAAAGCCATTCGCTAAATACTGGATGCATAACGGGTTTTTGAATATTGATAACAGAAAGATGTCAAAGTCACTGGGGAACTTCTTTACTGTTCGTGAGATCAGTGAAAAATATGATCTTCAGGTCCTTCGTTTCTTCATGCTCAGCGCTCATTACAGAAGCCCTCTGAACTTCAGTGCAGAGCTGATGGAGGCGGCAGGAAACGGGCTTGAAAGGATTGTGACCTCTTCGGGCAATCTGAAATTCCTCATGGAAAATGCCGGCACAGACAGGATGACAGAGGCGGAAACAGAACTTTTTGCTCAGACCGACCGGTTTAAAGAAAATTTTGAAAAAGCGATGGAAGATGATTTTAATACAGCTGACGCCATTGCGGCTATTTTTGATTTTGTGAAGTTTATCAACACGAACACAGACGGAAACAGTTCAAAAGAATATCTGGAAAAGCTTCACGACCGGCTTGCAACTCTTGCGGACGTTCTGGGGATCATCGTAGACCGTGACGAAGAGATGCTGGATGAGGAGATCGAAGCGCTGATTGAGGAGCGCCAGACGGCAAGAAAGAACCGGGATTTTGCAAGAGCAGACCAGATCAGAGAGGAACTGCTTGCGAAGGGGATCGTTCTTGAAGACACAAGAGAAGGTGTGAAATGGAGAAGAGCATAGAATACGGATTCGAACATTATATACAGCTTATTCCGGGGGTAAAGGAGATCAGTCCGAAAGACTGTTCTCCGCTGGTGCTTGCCTATATCGGGGATTGCGTGTTTGATCTGATCATAAAGACTCTGATGGTCGGCCAGGGGAACAGACCGGTTCATAAACTCCATGAGGAGACGAGCAGATATGTTCAGGCTTCTGCGCAGTCCTTTATGATGCGGTCCATGCAGGAGCATCTGACTGCGGAGGAGCATGCGGTATATCGGAGAGGGAGAAATTCCCGGTCTGTCACACCGGCAAAGAACCAGTCGATTACGGATTACCGGCGGGCAACAGGATTCGAGGCACTGATCGGCTATCTCTATTTAAATCACGAATATGAGAGGCTTACAGAACTGGTGTCCATCGGACTGAAAAGTATGGATGAGGAAACGGAACAGAAGGAGTAAGGAACCATGCAGGAAAAGAAAACAGAAGATTTCAACAGGAGCAGCCATACTCTGGTCATAGAAGGACGGAATGCTGTGATCGAGGCGTTCCGCTCCGGCCGGACTATCGATAAGCTTTTCGTCCTGGACGGATGCCAGGACGGTCCGGTCAGAACGATTGTGAGAGAGGCAAGAAAACATGATGTGATCATCAGTTTTGTAGACAAAGAGCGGCTTTCTCATCTGTCGGAGACGGGCAGGCATCAGGGGGTGATCGCCTTTGCTGCGGCTTACGAATACAGCAGTGTGGAAGATATGCTGAAACTGGCGGAGGAGAGAGGAGAGGATCCGTTTCTAATCCTTCTGGACAATATTGAGGATCCTCACAATCTGGGAGCAATCATCCGGACGGCAAACATTGCCGGAGCTCACGGTGTTATCATACCAAAGCGCAGAGCGGCGGGACTGACAGCGACTGTAGCCAAGACTTCCGCCGGCGCGCTGAACTATACTCCGGTGGCGAAAGTCACAAATCTGGCAAAGACGATGGAGGAGCTGAAGGAAAAGGGACTCTGGTTTGTCTGCGCGGATATGGACGGAGAAAGCATGTATGATCTGAACCTGACGGGACCGATCGGTCTGGTTGTGGGGAGTGAAGGAGAAGGGGTGGGACGGCTGGTAAAAGAAAGGTGCGACTTTGTTGCCGGGATCCCCATGAAGGGACAGATCACATCTCTCAACGCTTCCGTAGCAGCGGGAATTATGGCCTATGAGATCGTACGTCAGAGGCTTGGAAAGAAATAAAAGGCGTGATATGAATAAATATGAAAAGATGACAGACGAGCAGCTTATCAGTGAGCTGCGTTCCGGAAACAGAGAGATCATGGATTTTATCATGGTGAAATATAAATCCATGGTCAGGCGAAAGGCAAGGGCAGTGTTCCTGCTGGGCGGGGAAAATGACGACCTGATCCAGGAAGGGATGATCGGCCTGATCAAAGCGGTGAGAGATTACGATGAGAATCAGGGGACTTCTTTTGCCAGTTTTGCGGAACTGTGTGTGTCCCGTCAGATGTATTCTGCGATAGAGGCATCAAAAAGAAAGAAACATATTCCTCTGAACTCTTATATCTCCCTGTATGATGCAGGAGAAGGGGAGGAGGATAATGTTCCGCTGATCGATACGATCGAGCCGGAACAGGAGAATGATCCCGAGGCGCTGTATTTTGGGAGAGAGTATACGGAGGCGTTTATTGATCAGCTCAAAGAGAGACTGAGTACCTTTGAGAATCATGTTCTGTATCTGCACCTGATGGGTACGGATTACAAGACGATCGCCGAACTTCTGGAGAAAAGCCCCAAGTCCATTGACAATGCACTGCAGCGCATCAGAGGAAAAGCTGAGAAAATGCTGCATCAGACGGATTGAATATATAACGGCGGAGGAGGCGGATGCGCTGTCCCTGCACGGCAATAAGGAGAGTACTTATGAAAAAAGGAAATTATCTGATTGCTTTGATCGTCTTTGCACTTACGATGATGCTCATCAACGGCAGTGGGATCCTGATATCTATGATGGCGGTTGTGGGTGGCATGATGTTCCGGGGAGTGGGCGGACTGACAGATGCCTATAACTACCTGATGGATCATCTGAATCTTTTTTCCGCACTGACGTATCTTCCGGTTTTTGTGCTGTTTGGTCTCTGGTATTATTTTGCAGTGACGGAAAGAGAAGGAATACGCCAGTCAGCTGCAAGAGTCAGGAAAAATATTTATCCGGTCTCAGTCCTCTGGATAGCTGTTGCTGCATTTTCCCTTCAGCATTTTATCACCATAATCATGACGGTGATCAATGCTGTGGCTCCCCGGCTTATGGAGGAATACAGTGAGTTGGTTGAGGGTTCGGGACTGACAGAATATTCGGTGCTGTGGGTGGTGAGCACCCTGATCCTTCCCCCGCTGACAGAAGAGACGATTTTCCGTGGACTGATCCTGAGATATCTCAGGCGTGCAGGAGCCTGTTTCTTTGTGGCAAATCTGATTCAGGCCATTCTGTTCGGAATATTCCATATGAATCTGGTCCAGGGGATCTACACGGCGATATTCGGATTCATCCTGGGCTGTTTCGCAAAGAGATATCAAACGCTGGCGGCGCCAATGCTTCTCCATGCTCTTTTCAATCTCTTCGGGACGGCACTGGTGGATATGGAAAATGCATTTCTTCCGGATTCTGTGCTGACAGCATTGGTACTTCTGAGTATTCCTCTGACGATCTTTGCTTTTTTGATGATTTTTTTCCGTGTCGGGGAAAAGAAGAGACAGCCGCAGATACAGACCGGTCAGGAGGAAGAATCATGAGATTTGTGATACAGAGAACAAAAAAGGCAGATGTGAAAGTAAACGGAGAGACAGTGGGAGAAATAGGAAAAGGATTTCTTGTTTTGATCGGAATTTCTCAGAGTGATACAGAAGAAACGGCGGACAGACTGGTAAAAAAGATGCTGGGGCTGAGGATTTTTGAAGATGAAAACGGTAAAACGAATCTTTCGCTGGATTCTGTAAATGGAAGCCTTCTGCTGGTCTCTCAGTTTACTCTTTACGCTAACTGCAAAAAGGGAAACCGCCCCAGTTTTACTGAAGCCGGGGAACCGGAGAAAGCGGAGAAGCTTTACGAGTACATTATTTCTGAGTGCAGAAAATCCGGGATGGAGGTACAGACAGGCCGGTTTGGCGCTGAGATGGAAGTGTCCCTTGTGAATGACGGACCGTTTACGATCATTCTCGATTCGGAGAGTCTAGGAGCATAAAGACATCGTTCAGTTTTCTGGACGCGGTTAAGGAACTATAACAAGCGGAACTGCTGCCCGCTGTATGAAAAATAGTTATTGCGTATTTTAGATTTCTGGCATTTGCCAGCCAGGTAGATGTCATCTATGTGAGGTCCCAGCGCTTGGGAACCTCACACCTGTAAAGGTGTGGAGAGCAGCCAGCGAATTTTGCTGTCCATTGAAATCTCAGCTTTTCTCTGATAAAATCAATAGAATAAAAGGCTGATGATTAAGTTCACCATCAAATTCAAAAGGAGAATTTTACTCTATGGAACTGGGATTAATTCTCACTCTGTGCGGACTGGGAGTTGCATTTCTTATTCCGGCTTTTATTCTGATATTTATATCGTCGTACAAGAGGCGGAGATGTACAAAGAGTACAGATGCCATTGTCATTGACATTAAATCGAAACATTCAGATCAAAGAGTGAGTTATTATCCTATCTATGCATATAATATTAATGGAGTCAGGTATACAGGAAAGGGAACAGCAATTTCGAACAACACACTACAGAGAAATACAGTTATTCCTATTATGTATAATCCCAACGATCCAAAGTGCTCCTATATTTCCGGTCGCGACAACAAGGTATATAAAATTTTAAGTATTATTTTTGCAGCCATAGGACTTGTCCCTATTGTGATTTGTATCTGTATAACTTTGACAAGCTGACAGTGAGTATTATCTGTTTGCATGAAGATGCTGATGAGTGCGGGTGCAAACTGATCCGTCTGCTCAATATGGTATTCTCAGGAAAAGAAACAGCGGAGAAGATCGAGGAAGTACTGGAAGAGGATTATGGAATTCTGAGAAGCTATGCAACAGGGGGAAAAAGATGATCTCAAACGCCCTGAAAAAGATGCCTGCCGAATAGGTTGCTGAATTACTCAATGTACCTTTGGGACAGGTAAAGATTGTTGAAAAAGAAATGCTTTTTCAGAAATAGTTTAAAAAAATTGTGAGGCAGTGTTATGCTGCCTCTTCTTTTTTCTTACGATATTTGCGACTTGGAATCCCATCGAAAAAGAAAGAACGTACAAATATAAACCATGCTATTACAGTAATCTCAAGCGCCCAGCCATATGTACTGCATGTTTTCTGTCATTGTTCTATGGATAACGCTTGTCTTATCAGCAGAGTGACTGGCGGTTTGACTAATAAGATCCAGTTCGGAGATGCCTGCTGCCCGGTATCACCTTTTCTCTCGCATGAATGTTCCACCACACCTTGATAGCGATGTTTCCTCTCTGTATGAATCTCTTTCAAGGCATGGAGCTGATGCATCGCCTTCCGCACACTCCCGGAAATATCCCCCTCGGGATACATATTATCAAGTTTTTCAAGCAGCTTGAGATGGAGGAACTGGAGAACAGTGTCCGCATATCAATGAAAAATGTATTTGCAGCGTAGCCACGCTCAGTTCCTCTTCGGAGGCAGATCTGTTCAAGGCGAATATTGCCCTTCCCTGCCAAAGCGGGAAGTGGGGGAAGGAATCTTTGGGAACATATAAAAAATTACAAAATGTTAACATAGGTTTAATATGATCTGCACACGAGAGAGAATATAATAACCGTCAGTGGTTATAGAGCAGAGTTTAAAAGAATGTGCGGAACTGCTGCACAGGACAAAGAGACGAAAAATTCTATGACTGTAGAGGGGAGATTAGGAGTACGCGAAAGGAGAAGGTATGTTAAAAAAGAAGAATTTTATGGCACTTTTCATGGCATGTGCGGTTGCGGCGTCATCCCTTGCGGGCTGCGGCTCATCGAATGGCGGTGCTGGGACAGAAGCACAGAGCGGAACACAGGAAAACACGGAGGAAAGTTCAGGCGGTACGGTTGTGATGGCCAGAAGTATCGACTCGGAAACTCTGGATCCGGCGCTTGCTTCCAAGAACCAAGATATCTGGATGATGAACTTTGCGCTCGAGGGACTGGTACGCAGCACCGAAGACGGCAAGGAAGTGGAGCCGGCGGTTGCAGACAGCTGGGAAGTCAGCGAGGATTACCTGACATATACGTTCCACCTGAGAGACGGGATCAAATTTTCCAATGGGGAAGAAGTGACTCCGGAAGACTGTGTTTACAGCATCAACCGAGCGAAGAATATGGAGGGCGGGCCGTACACGAGTATGATCAGTGCTATTACGGATATCAAAGCCGAGGGTGAAGACAGCGTTGTTGTCACAGTAGAACAGCCGACGCCCTACCTCCTCTCTCTGCTGGCGATGTTCCCGTGCAGTATCATGCCGCAGGAGTACTGTGAAGAGGTTGGAGACGAAGGAATCGCGAATGCTCCGGTGGGAACAGGTCCCTTTTCCCTGAAGAGCTGGGAAAAGAATAATAGCATGGTATTTGTGAAAAACGAGTATTACTGGCAGGAAGGCCTCCCCAAAGTGGACGAGTTCCATATGAACGTAGTGACGGATGACAACACGAGAATGATGCAGCTTAAATCCGGACAGATCGATATGGCCGAGGTTCCGTTGAGCCAGCTGGACGATCTGAAAAATACGGATGGAATCGTAGTGGAAGAATTTCCGTCGACATCAGTTGACTACATCATCCTCAACTGCCAGAATGAGAAGCTCAAAGATGTGCGTGTACGGCAGGCGCTGGAACTTGCGACAGATAAAGAGGCGATCATAAAAGCGGTGAGCTACGGCTATGGCGAGCCGGCAGACAGCTTCATCTCCCCGTCGGCTCCTCATTACAATACGAATCTTCCGAAAGTGACCCGCAATGTGGACAAAGCAAAACAGCTGATGGAAGAAGCAGGCTATGGAGACGGCATGGAGCTGACGGTTGAGATTGCGTCCGGCAGTACTGCGGAGCTTCAGGAGGCGACTCTTCTGAAGGAGCAGTGGAAGGAGATCGGCGTGACGCTGAACATCGAACAAGTGGACGGCGCGACCGCAAGCGCGAACTGGAGCGCACTGAACTATGAAGTCTATTTCAGCTATCTGACCAGCGATATGACCGACACCTCGCAGCTGGCAAGTCTGTGGTGCGACTATGAAAGTACACAGTGTTGGGGAAGCGGCTGGAATGACGATAAGCAGAAAGAGGCCGAAGAACTGGTTAAGAAAGCTGGTACAGAAATGGACGAGGCAAAGAGGGCAGAGTATTATGGGCAGATGCAGGAGATTGTAGCGGAAGAAGTTCCGAATATCCCGTTGTACAACAGCTCATTCTATGTAGCCCATTCAACAGAAATCGATAATGTAGCACAGACACCGCTTGGAAATTACAGATTTGAGAAGCTGACAAAGTCCGAATAGGAGAGATGAGGGCGAATGAAGGAATTTAATTATATTATAAAGAGAGTTCTTCAGATGATTCCCGTCCTGTTGGTTGTTACTGTGGTTATTTTTGCAGGGATGCGCCTGATACCGGGCAGCCCTGCAATTACTATGCTTGGGGATCATGCGACGCCGCAGGCCGTGGAAGAACTGAATGAGAAACTCGGGCTGAACGAGCCGCTGATTGTTCAGTACTTTTTGTTTTTGAAGCAGGTACTGACATTTGATTTTGGAAATTCGATTACGCTGAACGCTCCGGTGTGGGATCTGTTTAAAGAAAAGGCGGTTGTTACGCTGACGCTGGCGGCCATGACGGGAATCTTTACCCTTGTGATCAGCTTCCTGTTCGGATATATCGGCGGAATCAGCAAAAATAAAGTTGTGACGAAGACGGTCGATACGGTTTCACTTATTTTTATTTCCGTGCCGGAATTCTGGATCGGGATCCAGCTTATGATGATCTTCGGGCTGAACCTCGGGCTCTTCCCGGTTGGCGGATGGGGCACGACGTGGGGAGAGCATTTGCACTCCATGGTGCTTCCGGCTATTGCGGGAGGACTTGGTACGTCTGCGCTTATGATCCGGAATATAGAAGAAGAGATCCTTAAGATCCGCAGACAGGATTATGTGGATTTTGCGTACAGCAAAGGGCTTAAGAAGAGTGTTGTGAGAAACAGATATATCCTGAAAAACGTCATGGTTTCTACAGTCACGCTGTTTTCCATGCGGATCGTGTATATGTTTGCTGGGAGCGTTGTGATCGAGACTGTATTCGCCTTGCCGGGGCTGGGAAATCTGCTGATGCAGGCAATTCTGTCAAGAGATTATAATCTGGTTCAGGGTCTGGTTTACATCTTTGCTGTAATCGTTCTTGTGATGAATCTTCTTACAGATATTTCTTATTCTTTTATCAATCCAAGGATCAAGCTAGAGTAAGGAGGAGTACAGAAGATGAAAAAAAAGTTAAAAAGTATGCCGGTTTCCTTTTATGCAGGCGTCGTCATTGTGTTTGTTATTCTGCTGATGGCATTCTTTCCCGGGCTTTTTACAGATCAGGATCCGTACACGCAGAATATGAATGCGCTTCTTCAGGGACCGTCAGCGGCTCACTGGTTCGGGACGGATGACCTGGGGAGAGATGTGTATACCAGAGTAATCTATGGGACAAGGGTTGACCTTGCAATCGGGATTTTTGCTATGCTCGTCCCGGCTGTGACTGGAACGCTGATCGGGCTGTGCGCGGGCTACTATGGGAAAAAGGTGGATGCGGTTCTGATGCGGATTCTGGATGTGATCACGGCTTTCCCATTTATCATCCTTGTGATCGCAATCGTTGCAATCATCGGATCGGGAATCCGGAACATGTTTATCGCGATCTGGTGCGTGGGCTGGAAAGATTACGCTAAGCTGGTACGCAGTGAAGTCCTGGCGGAAAAGAACATGGAGTATGTCGCTGCGGCAAAAACACTTGGCTTTTCAGAGATGCGCATTATGCTCAGGCACATTCTGCCGAATGTGATCGACGGGGCGGTCGTCTATGCGATATCTGACGTCATGATGTGTATGATGGTGGGCGCCTCCTTAAGTTTCCTTGGACTTGGAGTCTCGGCACCTACTCCTGAATGGGGCGCAATCATTACAGGAGGCCGTCCGTTTTTGACCAGTGCATGGTGGATATCTATATTCCCCGGTATTTTTCTTGCTGTTACCGGAGTGGCAATTAGTTTCATCGGAAAAGGCGTAGCGGATAAGGTTAAGGCAAAGTAGGAGAGCAGAGTATGGAATATATATTGAGTGTGAAAAATCTGAAGACGGATTTTGCCGACGGAGATCAGGTGGTTCATGCGGTGGATGATGTCAGTTTTGATATCAGTGAGGGTGAAACATTCGGTCTGATTGGCGAGAGCGGATGCGGGAAAAGCGCCACCTGCCGATCTCTTATCGGGCTTCTAAAAGAGAACGGCACAGTCTCGGGCGGACAGATAATATACAAAGGACAGGATATCGCGCATCTGCGTTTTCGGGAGATGCAGAAGATCCGGGGACATGAGATCGGGATGATTTTCCAAGAACCGATGACGACGCTGAATCCGATCGTGAAGATTGGAGTGCAGCTGACGGAATCTCTCCCAGACACGCTGAGTAAGAGAGAAAAAAGAAAGCGCGCGGAAGAACTTCTCAAGATGGTTGGAATATCAGACGCAATGCAGCGGCTTGAGGATTATCCGCATGAGCTCAGCGGCGGGATGAGACAGCGTGCGAT
>ERZ1090862.749-NODE-751-length-14516-cov-6.101238_pt1 | contig 14516 bp, 10 predicted proteins | sample MGYA00478481_ERZ1090862 | MGnify/ENA primary metagenome ERZ1090862 (study PRJEB33644, sample SAMEA5815745) | chicken gut metagenome | biome: Chicken; feature: Gastrointestinal Tract; material: Caecum | place: Ireland | collected 2019-01-01 | study: A study of the... | reverse complement strand
AACTGTAATGATCTCAATTTCTTTTAGAGACTGATTAACTACACTGTCTAAGCATTGTTCCAAATATTTTTCAACATTATAACAAGGAATAATTATACTAATAATTGGCTTTTTCACGACTTTTCCCCTTTCTTTTAAGTAAACTATTTATTTCTATAACAACTGTACTTTTTTAAATGCATATCAAAGCAAACAGAATCTTCTACCATCTTTGTATCTTTGGCAATTACTATGATATTAAGCCCTCTTTCATTCACTGCATAATCTGTACCATCCCATTCAATCTTTGCCTCATTTCCATTTTGATAAACTTTGCTTACAAGCTTGACTGGTACATTCTCTACTTCCATATACGTCTCAATCGGATTCAGCTCTGTCCCCATTTCTTCATAAATATTTATTCCCCCATTTAGAACCGCTGCAAAACTCCTTCCATGTTTTTCATTCAGATTATTAATGATTCCTAATTTTTTGAACCCGTTTGACACTCTTTCATTTACCGCAAGTCCCAGAGTATCTTTTGCCGCCATCAGGATAATATGATCCTTTCTGATTCTATAAAGATATTCCAGATACTCATAAATATCTTCTATGTACCTTCCTTCTTTTCCAACCATTCTTGCAAGTATTTTTATCTCATCCTTAAGAGAATCTATCGTCTTTTTTTGTTCCTCTATCAGATTTTTCATAATATCATAATCGGAATATAGGTTCTTTTTCGGCTCTTTCAATTTCTCTTTAAGCCAGTTCAACGACCTTGTCTTTTCTTTCTGCAGAACTGTATTGACTATTTTGTAATCTATCTTCTTCCCTATGATCGTTTCCCTTTTTTCAAGATCTTTGCTGTCTTTTATCAACCTTTCACGCAATCCGAATATTTCAAGTAGTGATGTAAATCTGCTTCCTCCCCGCTTCATATTCAAAATGGATATAAACGGCTTATTCATGATGATTGCCAGGCATGTACCATGGAAAGAATCTGTCACAAAATAATCGCAGTGCATAATACTTTCCAGACGCTCTTCCGATCTCATCATAACTACGTTAAGATTTTTGAGCGGTTCAACATATTCCTTTGAATGTCTTATCTCCGAAAAGATTTCAATTGGAAGTCCGGTTGCGGACATCACTTTTTCCAAAATTTTTTTCTTATCCGAAGAAGGATCAAGTATATATGAAGCAATATATCTTCCTTCTCTCTTTCGCGATGATTTCTTCGCCAGTCTTTCATAAACTTCCTTATCGCAAAGAAATACCGGGTCCAAAACCCATTCTGCATTTACATCAAAATGTTTCTTGCATAACTGCACAGCATCTTTTTCCCTGACAGAAAAAGCATCGTATTTTTTTAGGAAATATCCCAATTCCGCAAGTTCATTTATATCCCCCCAGATCCTTCCATGACCAAAAGATGCCGCATACGCCGTCTTTTTCTTTCTATCCTTTACCCAAGACAGCGAAACTATTTTATCCAGTTCCTGATACAGAGCATACTGAAACAGTTGATCAGATCCTACCAGAAACTGACGGCATACCCCGTTTAACTGTCTCATTTCCTCTCTGTTTCCAAATCTTGGAATAAGATCTTCTTTGTCATACGGACATTCCAGATAAACTTTTTCCAGGTTATCATCATCTGCTTTTCCACTGGCGGAGTAGGGTCTCTCTATCATACCGACCGAATATCCCAGACTCTTCAAAACACTGTAAATTGCATATTGTGTCAACGATCCTCCAAAGTTTACGGCCAGATAGTTTGAAACAAGACCAATGTCATAAATTTTATTTCGATGCACCGGCTTCTTTTCCAGTGTTTCGGGAAGAGTAAGCTTTACAGCCTTATAAAAATTCTTTTCCTGATCAAAATTTTTGAAAAAAGCATCTCTTTTTATATTCGAAGGATAATGTGCATGAATCCTGTTTTTAAGATTTTTTCCTATATCTTTAAAAGAGTACTCCTGTACTTTGTAAAAACTTTTCTTTGCTTTTTTAAATGCATTTTTCCCTTTTTCATTGTTCAGAAATACAATTGATGTACCCTTTCCGTCATTTTGGGATGCATCGATCTGGGATATTCCCCAAAAATCCCCGATAGAGATATCTCCTTCCCTTGGATATGCAGAATACTTACATTCAGAGCAGGCTTTCCGCAATGTAAGATTCCGATAAAATCCTACTTCAAACGCATCGTTTTTTACATCGCCTATATATTCTGTATTATCATCAAACTCTATTAATATCTTTCCGGACTGCCATCCGAATTCCTTACTCCTGAAATTAACATGTCTTACTTTTCGTCCGGAGGCAACTTCTTTTAAGTACTGTGAGAAGACTGTCTGCGACGGTACCCCATGACATATGATATCAATCTGTAAGAGGTTATCTGAATCTTCTCCTATCACATTTCTCAGCGCAGCATTCTGACACGGAGTTCCCGAAAAGAGAACCTTTCTTCCCTGTATCAGCAACTCTTTGATCCTCACATATACTTCTCCCACATCACTCTGAAGATATTTAGACCCCCTGAGTCTGTTTAAGCTTTCCTTATCCTCAATCAATACATGTCTGAGAACCATATTATCGTCAAATGCCGCTCCGCATACTGCCCCTCCCTCAGATAATATTTCCTCCGCCAGGACAGTAAAGACGCCACCGGATGAACTTACTGCCCGTATTTCATCAGATGCGCGTACAGCCAGTATTTCCGGCTCATTAGAATTAAGGTTTTCATAATTCAATACAGGGCAGGCTGCAATACATTTTTTACATTCAATACACTTTTTTTCGTCAACGCTCGGATAGTTAAAGCCCTCCGGATCAGGCTGCATACATATTGCATGGACCGGACATGTATTAGCACATGCTCCGCATCCCGTACATGTTTGATATGAAACCTTTTCATTTACCGTAATTTTCATCTGTTCTCCCCTTTTTACTTGAGATTAAGATATCCCTTCCAAAAATCAAGATTCATCAATTCTCTGCCACGTTCCCTGTATTCGGTTGAAACTCTGTCGTAAAGTCTGTTACAGGACTTTTTTAGTTTTAGATATTCCTTGTACAGCCGAAAGAATTCTTTATTATCTTTATGAGTCACAAATCCTTTCTGACTCATAAAGTCATAATGGAGAGCTCTTTCTTTTCGATAAAAATACAGGATATGCGGATTTATTGTAGGAACGATTGCATCTCCGGATGCCTTTAAAAAGAGTCCATTTAGCAGCAGGATACGCTTAAGCTGATGCAGTCTGCCCTCAAATCTATGGATTGTCCAATCATATATTGGAAAATCAAAGGGAACTTCAAGTTCGCTGATATTTTTCAACCGATATCCTTTCTTCATAATCTCCTGATTTAAAGTTTCTCCATCCTGCTGTTTAAACCACTCTATTCCTTTCAGGAAATCATTTACTCCATCCAGAAGCAACTGTGCATTTTTAAACCGATACGTAAACAGCTCTCTTTTGAACCATTCCTTGAATTCTTTCAAAAACTGCTTTTTACTATATGGCACCCCATGTATTGCATTATCTATCAGTCTGTTGCGGAAAATATAATAGTACATAGAAGAACTGTACTTAAATTCAAACGGCTCATGCCAAACACATATTCCATTCATCAGTATCAGATTCTTCATATTTCTAAGACCGTATTCCACATCGTCTCCTCTGATAAATATTGGAAGAGGAAGGTTGTCTGACCTCACATACTGCATCGGAATAGTACAATACCACCATGCGTTATAATCACACTTCTCTTCGAACTCATTGTACAAACATGCATCAAGCGTTCGCAGATCCAATCCGATTTTCCTGCCGATAAGGTTTCCGGAATTCCATAGAGATCCGGATTCTGTCTGATACCACGGTTTATCTATTCGGAGCATAGCTCCTCCTATATACGAATCCTTAAATTCCGGCTTCAATAACTTAAGGATACTGTATGTGCGAAAAATAGACTCTGGCTGGATCACTATGTCATCATCCATTAATAAAACATGGGTAATCCCTAATCTTTCGGCGCGGAGACACTCTATCATCCCTCTTGTAAATCCGCCTGATCCACCCGTATTTTTATTCTGGAAAATGTGGATGTTCTGTCCGCCCCCCGCTCTCTCAGGATCCAGCGTACACGCATTATCTGAAATATACGCCTCCAGGTTTCCATTCAGTTCCGAATCCTGATCTGTCCAAAAGTATTCGTTCAAAATTTCCAGATTCTTATATATAAAATCTTCTCTCTTATATGTACATATAATAAGGGCAATTTTTATATCTTCCGCCGGCTCTGTTTCCTCTCCCACTTCATAGAAAGCCCCTCCATAAAAGCAGCATTCATCCTCCGAAGCTTCCAGTTCAAAAGCATACATTCCTGTTTTTCTTTCATATTGAAATGGGAATTCCAGTTCTAAAATCTTTCCTTTTGTATCGCAGCATCTTTCATCAACAACATATGAAAAAATCTGATCAGGCTGCTTTTCTTTGTAGATCAGTCGAACCCGAACACATCCTTTAATCCGAAGTTTGAGAGAAATCCGCCCTATCCTTGTATACTTAAACCATTTTCCAGCTGAAAATCCGTTAAAATATGTATCAAAAGATACTGCTGCTTCATTATTCAGAGTAATATGATCATCAGAAAGTCTATATCTCACATCCCCTTTTCTCCTAAAATAAAGAAGTTCCTCTGTACAGTTTTTTGTAGAAGGATAAATAATATTCTGTAGCTTCATCAGTACTGCTCCTTAATCTTTTTGTATGAAAAGAATGCTTTTTTTCCGGATATCCTATATTTGATAAAGGCAATGCGCCATAGAAATGCCACGACCCATTTGTATCCAAAAAGAATAGATGGCTCGATTTTTTTTCTTCGACTCCCTTGCTTAAAAAAATATTCTTTACCTTTCGCATAATCCAACAGTCCAATGCACACCGCATATGCCATGTCATATTCTTTTTTGTTCCAATGATCATCCAGCCTCTTTTCACAGTTTTCCCAGACATTCCTTGGATCCTGGAACACATCTCTTAATGTATTCACGATAAGACTGTTGCGCGTATCATAATATTCGACCATCATGCTTTTTCTGTACTCATATGTCTCATGCCATACCTGGATTCCATTCAGGATGATCGGCATCCCCCCATGTCTGAGTCCGTACTCAACATCATCACAGTGGAGAAAGAAAGGGAGAGGAAGGTTCTCTCTCGCAAAATCCATCGTAAAACACGCAAACCACCAGCCCGAATATTCTCCACTCCTGCTGTTCATTTCAGGCAGATTCTCCCATCTCGTCATATCCTGGTTCTCACCGATATGGATGATATTCCCTCCGTTCCACACTTCCGACGCGGTATACTGGATCTCTCTTCTGTCCATCCTGAACATTCGTCCCCCCACCACGGTCTCAGAATATTCGTCCTTCAGCAGACGGAGCAGAGAATACAGACGATAAAACGTCTCCGCTGTGATCTCCACATCATCATCCATAAAAATAAGATGAGTAGTCCCATACTTTTCTTCATCACACCGGCTCGCCAGTATCCCTCTTGAAAACCCGCCGGACCCGCCGGTATTCGGATTATATATTACTTCGATATTATCTTCTTCTGTTTTTTCCAGTTCAGCTCCATTGTCTATGATCTTCAGGTCTAATCCTCTGTAATACTCTGAAGAAAGGTCAAAGAAACTACTTCTTCGTATTATTTCCTGATTTCTCAATACCGCATTCTTCCTGTGATAAGTACAGATGATCAATGATATGTGGATATCCCTCGCCGTTTCCTTGATATTTGTCAAATACCTTGCCTGTTCCATCTCCAATTCACCTTCGGCGATCAGTTCAAAATAGATCATTCTATTCTGAAACTCTCCCCGAAAAATCCGTTCAACAGTCTGTGAACTGGAAATTTCCGCCTCAGAAAGTAATTCTTCTTTTCCTTCTGACCATCCATATACTCTGATCTTTCCACATCCCTTTATACGGATTCTCAATTCCCATTCCGTCAATCTTGTATACCTTTGCCAAGCTGATTCATCCAAGAGATTCATATATGTATTTGTTCTTATCCTGCTCCCATTTTTCAGGATAAGACAATTTTCTTTCTGGATTATTTTGCCTTCCGTTCGGTAATACAGTTCTGCTGCATCACTATCTTTTTCCGGAGGACAGATATACTGCAATGTGATATCCATAAAAAACGCTGTTCCTTTATCTTTTTTTCTTCAATTCATTAAGTTGTTTTTGAAGACTTGCAACCTGCTGTTCCAGATCTTTAATCTGCTTTTTCATTCCCGGTATACTGTTTACACTTCCGCATCTCAATAGTCTTGTATATAATTTGTTTTTCAAACCTCTTTCCTTAAAAAGATTGTCCATGGAATTCCTCTTATATGTACCATAAAGTACTCCCAGCGCCTGAGAAAGATAAGAGTATGTTTCTTCGGTATAGGAAAGTGGACCGAGACCTCTAAGGTGATTCTCCGAAGCATGCGTAAACATTGGCAACTTTACAATTTTGCATTCCGGCATACTTTTTTCTACAATTCCATATAATTGTTTCAGCCAGGCATTCCGATCTTTTATTTTACGCTTTGCATCAAAAACATGTGTCACACCATCAGCATTCCCCACATAATCTTCCGCATAAAGTGCCTCTATCAACACAATATTTTCTTCGGGATATCCCTGAGGATTCTCATCGGATAATGTGATCTCCTGAACAAATTTCTTATACTTTTTCTCAAGAATTTCCATATCTACGTCTGCCTCCATCGGCAGATATTTTTTTTCCGTACTACCCGGATCGCTGCTTCCCGGAAACAGATTCCCGATATATTCTTCCATTTCATCCGGATATGCCGCACTCTGCCTGCTGTTCTTCCCATACTGATAGCGTTTCATACCTTCATCTGCCAGATCCATAACAAGAATGTCCGCCTCGCTTTTCTTTAACAGCTTAACGACATTACGCTTCATCTGTATTTTCAGCATCCTCTTATCATACTGACTCACCGGAATCCTTTTCAGTTCCTCTTCATCCAAAGGAACCGGCCTCTCATATAATGTAGAAATCGGAACACCGCCTATACATCTGTTTACAGTAAATTCGTCTTCCTCAAAATACCGGATCATATCTCTGCATACTACACTGCCGAAAATATCGATTTGTATTCCCATAGCTCTCTTCCTCACTTTACTCTAAATTCATTGTCACTTCTTCATCTGAAATAATTTTTTTTACCCAGTTTCGGTTTTCCAGAAGTACCGTGATCGGTGCATAAGCATCTCTTCCGCTGATCTTTGGTATATCCTGCATTCTCTCCAGATAATAATTTACAAAATCAATTATTCCTCTCTGCACCTCAGACGCATTAATCTCATTCTTTTTATCACAGAATACGAAGCCAGACTGTTCTGATGAAAATCTACGGAACGACTGTTTCTCCGAAGCAAGCAATAGTTCGACTATAATGTTATCCCCCTGATTCGGATTATGCATTTTCCAAAGATCACGATTATGTTTCTGTGAATACATATAGCTGTGCAACGCGCCGGACTGGAGCAGAGATTCACTTGTGTCAGGCTCCTGGTTATAAACACTGTTTGTCCCTGCTACCAACCCGATCACCTCACATTCCAGTCCCCATATTTCATTTACCACATAATTCAGAGTAACTGCACCGCTTCCGGCCCAGCCCACATCTACAGCAACCGCTCGCTGGCATCCTGAAAGCACTTCCTGATAATACTTTCTGCCCGCGTCCAACTGCTCCTTATAATGTCCCAAGACTGTCTCCCAGTTCCTCTTTAGGTACGCTTTGATCTCATCAGCTGTTTTTTCATCTAGTTCACTTTTTTTTGAATACCTTTTTTCTGTACTATTCTCAAGAAAATCCTCAAGCATATCGTCAAGTTCCATAGAATGAAATATATTCTCCATAGTATATCCCTGATTTACCTTGTGGTAGAGAAATCTCCTGAAATAATCATATTTAAAATACCCCGCAGCCATTTTTGTGGCAGCCAGCCTGGACCAGTAGACATATTCTGTTTTTTTCTCCGAGTCTCTTTTCGGGAAAAGGATATGATATACTTTTTCAAGAATGTCCCCGTCTCTGGCAAGAAAAAGTATCTTATCCACGGAATTATTTTCTGCAAATTCATGGATCCATCTGCAATATCCCATCACAAAAAGTCCACCATATACAAATCCATATTCATATTCCATAGAATATTCCTTAAGGCCATTATGCAGATATGAATTTATCAGCCCTCTGTAAACTGAGCCTGTAATGACTGACATATCTTCAACCCGATACTTCATTCCCGCATCATTTACATTGTGGTAAATAATTGAAGTGATTCCTTTATTCCGGGCCTGACGAAAATCTGAATATTCATTATCACCAATATGGACATATTTTTTTTCTTCTCCAAAACGCTTTTTAACCAGATCATACAAGGAACCTTCTCCTTTGGATTTTCCGTGATCACACGATACAAAGCAGTCCGTAAAATTGTTGATTCCATTCTGATTCAGTAATTTTCTAATATAACTCTCGCCAAAATACATATCGGAAATAACAATAAAAGTTCTGTTCAAACGTTCAAGTTCTCTTACTACTTCCAGCATATACGGATTGGCGAAACAATATTTCTGCTCACATTCCCACTCTACACTCATCCCTTTTTCCATAGGAATTCCTGTTTCTTGTTCCATTTCATGCCAGATTTCTTCGAAAGTAACTTCTGTTGTTCCGGATTTCTTTATTTTTTTCTTGCGCGAAAGTTGTTCTATCTCTATCCTTATCCTTTCAAAATCGAGATATCCAAGTTCTGCTCCAGCATAAAAAAACAGATCTGTAGGCTTTGAAAAAGGACGTAATATCAACGTATCAAAAACATCAAACGATATCACATCATACTTCGAAAGCTGCCTGGCAAGTTCTTTAGGATCTTCTCTTTTGGAAAGAGAAGACTCGCTCGTCGGCATATCAAGTATTTTCTTAGTATAAAGAAGACTGTCCGTATTCCACCTTCTTTTTCCCATAGAATATTCCATATTCAGCTTCATAAGATAAATCCAAGCCAGACTCCTCTTCACTCCATGAACTTTCTTTCTATATGCCTGATATTGCATTGAGATTTCTGGAACTCGGTTTACTAATAATCCATATATCTGTTCAACAAATTTCATTCTTATCCATTCTTCTTTTCGTAGGCTCTACAGACCTCTGCCGGACTTCCAACCGCTTTTAATATTCCCTTTTCAATCCAGATTGCTTTGTTACAATTTTCCCGTATAACGGATGTCGAGTGAGAAACTATCAGAACAGTAGAACCACCCCTCATCATTTCTTTGATCCTTGCATTGCTTTTTTTTCTGAAAAACATATCTCCTACACTCAGAACCTCATCAAGAATCAGAATTTCCGGAGTATCTCTTACTGTAGCAATCGCAAAAGCCAGCCGGGATACCATACCAGAAGAATAATTCCTTACTTTTTCCTCCATGAATCCTTCAAGCTCGGCAAACCGGACTATATCATCATATTTCTCGTCTATATATTCTTTTGTATATCCGATTACTGCACCATTAAGATAAACATTTTCTCTCCCTGTCAATTCATAATCGAACCCAGTTCCCAATGTGAGAAGCTGGATTTTGCTTCTGTCCACCTCCACCGAACCTCTGGTTGGCTCCAGAACACCGGAGATGATCTTAAGGATCGTACTTTTTCCGGAACCGTTTGTTCCGATGATTCCAACCACATCTCCCTTCTTGACAACAAAACTCACATCATCAAGAGCCTTGAATTTTTCATAACTTCTCTGTCCTTTTACAGTTCTGACAAAAAGTTCTTTCAGGCTTGTCGCCTCATCCTTTTCCCGCTTAAATTCCATTGTCACATTTTTAACTCTTATCTCTGTTTCGCGGTCATCAAAAAGGTCAAAATGTTCCAGTTTATCAATATCTTCCGGCTGATCCAGATCATCATCCTCATAATCCATGTAATCTGTTTCTTTCAAATTTCTACTAGCTGCATTTTTGTATTGTCTATGGGAAGACTCTCTGTTTTTTACTCTTCCCTTTCCATTTTTATGTACTCCCTGTTTTTTTGAACTCTTGACTTTCATATTGATTTCCCCTAGATTTTCTGCATTACCTTATTTTTATTAATCCGGAAAATGTAATATCCAATTCCCAACATAGCAACAGACCATATCAACATCTTTAATATTTCTAATGCCGATGGCATAACTCCATACATTACCACATTCCTGGTCGCGGAAATGTATTCATAGATTGGATTAAATTCAATAATCGTCCTGATGATTCCTTCAAGCCTGTCCACAGGATAAAAGATTGCCGAACAGTACATCCAGAGTGTCAGAAGCACAGAATATAAATGTTTCACATCTCCAAAAAAGACATACGCCGTTGACAAAACAAAAGAAACCCCCAATGAGAAAAACAGTATAAAAAGTATGATCACTGGAAAAAACAGCACAGTAGGCCTGATCTGGATCTGAAATACTATAAGCATTACAACATAAGCGATCATGGAATATCCCAAGTTTACTAATGCCGTATAAACTCTCGCCAGAACGAATATCTCCATCGGAAGTCTTACCTTTATAAGCATATTTTTATTGTCTACCAGGGTTGTCATAGCCGCATTTGTCGCTCCGGTAAACATATGCCATAACGTATATCCGGACAAATAATAAATCGGGTAGTTTTCAATCGCTCTGTCAAAAATCTGGGTAAAGATCATTGACAGCACCGTCATCATCAACAACGGATTCAGCACACTCCACACAATCCCCAGATACGACCTTGAATACTTCCTCTTGATCTCTCTTGATGTCAGCTCCCGGATCACAAAAAAGTACTGCTTTCTCTGTTCTCTCTTCTGATCTATATCAATATTTTTCTTTCTTTTTAAATTTCTCTCTTTCTTTTTCCCTTTCATTACTTCTTCTCCACATCCACATCTGCCTTATATTCAGCAGATATTTATATATCCCGTACTGGAACAGATGCCACGCCGGGTGTCGGCTGTATCTGACCGCACTCCCCTCGTACCAGGCGCTCTCTCTGATCTTTTTTTTGCTGATTCCCAGCATTGCAAGCACCTTGCTTATCACATGGTTATCCCTGAGATCTTTCCGACTCATTTTGACAGCGAGCTGCCTGTTCCCGTATTCCAGCACATCATCACAAAAAATCATCCTTCCAAAGCTTTCTGCTTCCTCCGGAGACGGTCTGCTCATAAACAGCGTCACCAGCTTCCGCAATACTTTTTTCTGTCGATCACAGTCTGCTTCGTCAAGATCCCGCAGCTTCGCGGCGGCATGCCGCACATATCGGTTGAGTACTTTTTCCAGAGATTCCATTTTCTTTCTGCGTTCGGATGAAATATGATCAAAGACGGGTTCATAGCTTCCGTCCTTTTCCTCATACCCCAGAGTCATTCCGTGAGGCGCGCTGAAAATGGTCTCAAACAGATTGTTGTTGAATCCGACCTTAGCCCGGAGCTGTCCTTCCGGACTGAAATAGTAACAATGGTAGGATTCCCTCTTCACCTTCTCCGGAAGCTCATAAAGCCCCCAGTAATATCCTTCCAGCACTGTCTTCCGCCCCATATTCTTAAGCACCTGGTTCAGTGTCTTCTGCATGGACCCGACCCAGCCGCTGTCCACCAGTGCATCCTCCGTCCCGTCCAGAAGCCCCTCCTGAGTCAGATACCCGGTGAGCGCCGGGACAGCTTCTTTTGAATGTCTGACCATCGCCTCAAGAAAAACTTCGGAGTGCCACAGTTTATCTTTGATTTTTTCCAGGCATGCGTAAGAGACAGGAATCTCCCCCTGTCCGCTTTCTCCGATATCCTCCAGCACTCTTTCCTGTTCTTTTCTGTCCAGTCCGGCACGGTTCATGATCCTTGTCAGGTTGACCCCGATGCTGTCTCTGCATATGTATTCCATAGCGTCTTTCAGATCCATATGAAACATGGGGATGCGCAGAGAGTATCTGGAACAGCACAGATATCTGCACTCTACCGGAATGGAAAACCGTTTTGTGTAGATTCTGGCCGCACGGTACATCATGTATCCGTCTCTTGCAAGGAAATACAGTCGTTTCTTTCCGCTCCTCACTGCATTCCGAAGCACCCATACAACGAATGCGTTCAGGACCGGACCAAGCACATAGATTGCCGTTTCCTCCTGTACTCCTGGTATATCCGACTCAAGTTCAACTGCCGGAAGATATAGCTTTTCTTCTCTTACCAGGTATCTTCTGTATCTGTTTATCCTGGCTTTCGATGTGCTGCTCTGAGAAGCCATGTTTCTCCCTCCTGCTGTGCATGTATTTCATCCAGGTAACCGGGATGACTCCGCCGGCCAGAGGCCGGAAAACATAGGGGATCGTGGATGGTTTTAGGATCCCAAGTCTTTTAAATCCCCGATACCGGATCATCATCTCATTTCTGCGAAATGACATCTTCCGCTTCTCAAGAGCTTTCTTATCCTCCCTGTAAAGGAGAAGATTTTCCTGTATGTTATATCCCCGGTATCCCCGCAGATGAAGCCGCATAAACAGTTCATAGTCCTCGCATCGCCTCGTCACACCGGAAGATATGTAACCATAGTTTTTTTTCAATGTCTCTGTCCGAAACATAACCGATGGATGGATGTACGGAGAATATTTCAGGAAATCCTCTTCCTGTGGGACTTCCGTCACCTTTTCTATCCCCCACACTCCGTTTTCATCGAAGAGTTCTGCATTGGAGCCTGTCCACTGGTATTCCGGATGTGTTTCCAGAAAATCATACTGTTTTTCAAATCTCTCCGGACGGGATTCATCATCATCATCCATCCGGGCTATGTACTCGCCTCTTGCCCGTCGGATACACTGGTTCAACGCGTAGGCAAGACCTCTGTTTCTCTCATTTCTCACACAATAAATTCTTTTATCCAGGCTGGCTGCTTCACGGATCGTTTCTCTGTATTCGGGAGACGACCCATCGTCACACAGGATCATCTCCCAGTCCTCCATCGTCTGTGAAATGATCGATCTTACTGCCCTCATCAGCATTTCTCTGTCCGGATTATAAATCCCTGTGATCACACTGATCTTTACTGCTCTTTCCATTTTCTTTCACTTCTTCATCAAAACTCGCTCGCGGAGCGTTTATCAGATAAGGGAATTAGCCACCATCTGATATACAGATTGCATAATTTCATTGGTACATTTCTTTTCAAAAGGTCTGACAGATCGCCGACAGACTTTCTTCATTTTCTCCCTCTGCGCGCTGTCCATCGCCATCATATATTCAATGCCTTCCACAACTGTTTCCACCCGCCTGCTGTCACAGACAAATCCGTTTTCCTTATCTACCATGTACTCTCTCGTCCCCCGGTTATCGGAGGCGATCAACGGGATCTCCATAGAAAGCGCCTCAAGCCCCGCCATTCCCATTCCTTCTCTGTGAGAAGGGAAAATGGAGGCATCGGCACATCCCAGAAACGGTCTGACATCCATACAATAGCCGAACATGACCACATTGTCCTGAAGATCCATCTCCCGGATCCATTCTTCCATGCGGTCATGGAAGAAGCCGTCCCCGCATATCCCGTACAGGATTCCGGAGATATCTTTTCCATCATCCCGCATTTTCTTCAGTGCCTGGAGCACGATACGCTGGTTTTTATTTTCATTGAGTTCCCCGGAGCTGACCAGAAAGAAGCGATTCCCTATTCCCAGTTTCTCCCTGGATTTTTTTCGTTCTTCCGCGGTCAGTGGAACGAAATGTTCCATATCAAGTCCTACTCCGGGAATCCGGTATACCTTTCCGCCTTTTTTCAGACCAAGCTTTTGCCCGCTCGTATAATCCTCCCTGTTGATGGTGATCAGGATATCCGTGTAGTGGGCCAGAAACATTTCCGCCCATCGATAGATCGTGTTATTGATCAACGGCGCTCCCTTATAAAAATGAAATCCGTGTACGGTATAAATTACTTTCACAGGTATCCCGTGCCTGCAGCACCACCTTCCCGCAAGACGTCCGATCACGCCTCCCACCGGTTCGTGACAATGTATTACCCGAATATCATTCTGCCGAATAATCTCTATTGTCTGAGGAAGTGCGTTCAGGTAATTTCCTGTCATATATGGAGAACGTTCGATATCTATATGATGTGCTGCGACCCCCAGCTCATCAAACTCTGCCGGGTCGAAAATATAATGCTGTTCCTTCATATTGGCGGCATAGTGTACGTTAAATCCTGTCTCTTCCAGGATCCTCACGTTCTCTCTTTCAAATTTGTCAAGAAAACCGCTCACACACGCAAGGATCAATATATTGTCACTCATTCCTTCCGCTCCTCTTTCTAAACACTTTTATGGAGCCTGTCCCTCCCTGAGAGTATATGCGATTTAAAATCACATCATAATGCATTATACTGTCTCTTATACACATCTCCGAGCCCACGAGACCCTAAGACATCT
>ERZ1090862.747-NODE-749-length-14539-cov-6.475007_pt1 | contig 14539 bp, 15 predicted proteins | sample MGYA00478481_ERZ1090862 | MGnify/ENA primary metagenome ERZ1090862 (study PRJEB33644, sample SAMEA5815745) | chicken gut metagenome | biome: Chicken; feature: Gastrointestinal Tract; material: Caecum | place: Ireland | collected 2019-01-01 | study: A study of the... | reverse complement strand
ATATTTTATCAAATCTCTTTCGCTTTGTCAAGAACTTTTTTATTTTTCTTTTCTGTCCTTTCCGCTTTCCTCTCGGTCAGCTTCAAGCGACAGCTTGTATAGATTATCACATCAGCAGGACTTTGTCAACAACTTTTTTCATTTGTTTTTCCGTCCTTTCCAGTCCCTCATTTCCGCTCCGTCCCCTCCGGTCGTTCCGCCTCCGCGTCTCCGGTCATGGTCCTTTTCCTGCGGTCGTGAGTTCCTGTCCTCAGCGACAGGTGCTATCTTACCACTGCTGGAACTAATTGTCAATGTTTTTTCTATTTTTTATTTATTTCAGACAATTCGCACAATTCTGACATTATTTCTTTGATAAAAAATCTGGCATGAATATGGAACTCACTATCATTTTATCTTCTCCTCCCCTGCACACCTGTTATAATTTTCTCATATACTCCCAATCAATCGGATCCACAATGTGATACAGCGATGTTTCCCCGGTTTCATACCGTATAACCTCCAGATATTTTCCAAACAGATTGAATTCTATACTATCTGACAGATCTGTTCCCGAAATTACCGGTTCATTGCTGTTCAACAGCATCTCATCATACCTGTAGAGCAGTCTGTCAGCACGGATTCCTGATATATATTCCAAAAGTTCTTCCTTATTTGTGATCTCCTTTTTCTCGCCCTTTTCAAAATCCCCTGTATAAAATGCTGAAGTTATTTCAAAGGAGTCCTGTCCCAGAATATTTTCTACTGTATTGCGATCTGTTGAAAATGCAGTCTTACCGACACAAAAACAACTAAAAAACATTATAAAGAACAGCAGCCCTGTTCCGATTCTTTTTTTCTTCTCATTCAGCGTTGCTCTCATCCTGTATCGAAGGCTTTGTGCAGAAGCCGAAAGACAGGTGGTAAATCCTATCGTTCCCCCCGCTGTCGTCAGAAGAAGCTCAGCATATTTTTTTCTTTTGTGATCGTCTGCATCCTTCAGCACGATCTCATCACAGGACAGTTCCAGATCCGCTTCTGCCTTTTTTACGGCAATCCAGATAAAAGGCAGAAACCACCCCAGTGCAGTACAGAACTTCAGAAAAAATTTCGTATGCGTATCGTTGCGCTGGATATGATGCAGTTCATGCAAAAAGATAAGCTCTGCTTCTTCTTCCGTATAAGATCTTTCCGGAAGACAGGTAATCTTGTTCTTTTTGCGCATACCTATGGAAAACGGCGTTTTGACCATACTGCTGCTGCACAGCCTGACCGGAATATTTACCCCCATTTCTTCCTTTAATGCCTCCCATTTCTCAATAAGCTTTTCCTCTGTTACCGGGCAGGAATTTTTTTTGACCCTGGCGGCAAACAACAGATGAGATGCAATATAGGCAGCCATTATCACTATCGCGCCTATCGCCCAGACACAGACCGCCGCCCTCATGGCCGTCCCCGGGATATAGATCACTGCTGCCGGAGGACGGACTGTAAACATCGCGTTCATCTGCGGCTGATAAAAAAGAAATACCGGGATCAGCCATAAAGTGGCGCACATTCTGGCGGTAAAATATTTTCTAAGGATCGGCAGGATAAGGAGCAGCAATATAAAATAGATACTGGTGAACAAAAAGATATCGCCCAAAAAACCTATCAGCACTGCCAGCGCCCGCCCCTTTTCTTTTAATATTGCCATATTTGCGGCTGCATATATGGCAATGAGTATTGGGAACACAATCGGGTCGATCCATACTACAGTCTCAGTCCTGTTCTCGCTGAAAATCCCCCTCTGGCCGTTTTCTGCCTTCCAGGATGACCGAAATCCGCATGCAAGCATGGTTCCCAAAAACAGCGCCCAGAATATCCGGTAAACATAGACAAGATACAGTTCATCCATTTACAGTCCTCCCTTTTCAAGAAGCTGCCTGAGTTCTTCCAGCTCTTCTTTTTTTATGCCGCTGTCACACAATGCTGTGGCAAACCCTGCAACGGAACCATGGAAAAGCCGGTCAAGAAACGACCTGCTCTCTGCTGCAAGATACTCTTTCTCCGCGACCAAAGGTTCATATAAGTTTGTGCGCCCTTCTTTTTTCAATAAGAGAAACCCTTTCTCACAAAGCCGGGTCAGAAGAGTAAGGATCGTAGTCGGGGCAAGCGGATGGGTCCTCTGAAGCGCGTTTTCAATCGTAATCCTGGAAACAGGGGCCGTCTCTTTCCATATGATCTGCATGATCTCAAGTTCACTTTCGGGAAGCCGTTTTATATCCTTCATAACAGAATTCCCCTCCTTTTCTACTTTTGTAGAATAATTATATTCTACAAAAGTAGAAAAATCAAGGTCCTTGAACGATTATAGACACAAAAAAGGAATGTGTCCGTTTCTGCTGCAGACGCATTCCTTTCCCAACCTTTTATTCATTTCTTTCGCAAAATTCATATCTTTTTAATTCACAGTTTTTGATCCCGAATCTGGCAAACTCCTCATTCGTCATATCCATAAAATAGGACTGCACCGCCCGCGCCACACCATTATGCGCCACGAGGAGATACACTTTTTCATCCGATTCATTTTTGATATCATCAAGCAGATTATAAATCCTCTGGCAGAAACGGATCATGGATTCTCCGCCTTCATAACTGTCTGCAAAGCAGGTCTTTGCATGCTGGAACTCTTCGCCGTTTCTGGGCGTGGACTCATACTTTCCGAAATTCTGTTCCTTCAGCCTTGGTTCCACGCGCATGGGTATCCCGGTGACTTCTGATATATGGCGTGCAGTGTTCTCTGCCCTGATCAGCGGGGAGCAGATGATCTCATCGATATGCACGTTTTCTTCAAGAATCTTTTTCCCCAGTTCCCGTGCCTGCTGATGTCCTTTTTCCGTCAGTTCGATATCTGTCGCTCCGCAGATCTTATTTTCCACATTCCATACCGTCTGCCCGTGACGGGCGAAATAAAAGTGTCCCATTACATTGCCTCCTCTATATGCTCCAGAAAGATCTTACGTATCCCTGAGAATTCGCCAAGACCTTTCATGATCACACGAACCTCATACCCTTCCTCTTCCAGCTCGCTTTTCCAGGAGTCCTCTTCTCCCGCCATATCATTTTTTGCATGGTCTCCCGCCACCAGCATGAACGGCATGAGAGCGACTTTTTTCTTTCCCGCAATCTTCAGCTTTGCCATCACATTTTTAAGTTCCGGAAAACTCTCCACAGTCCCTACAAGAACCTGGTTATAGCCCAGGGCATGGAACGTATATTCCAGTGTCGGGTAGGCGGAATTGGCATGGTGATCCGTGCCATGCCCCATAAGGACGAGCATCTCCCCTTCCGAAAGTTCCGTTTCTGCCATCACCGCATGGATAGATTTTTTATAATCGTCCACGCTGCTGAGGAGAGGCTTACCCACGCGTATTCTCCGGAAAAGGCTCATGTACTCCATCAGGTCCTCCATCATCCGGTCATTCTCGATCCCGTTGATGATGTGGGTGGGCTGAACGATCACTTCATCGATTCCGTCTTCAGACATGCGCTGCAGCGCTTCCGTTACCGTATCAATGTGGATCTGTTCTGTCCGTTTCAATTTCCGTATGATCATCCCGCTCGTAAAGGCGCGGTATACCCCTGCATCCGGAAACCGATCCGCAATCTCTTTCTCAATGACCGCGATCGTCTTCTCCAGAGTGTCCAGATGGCTCGTCCCGAAACTCACCACGAGGATTCCTTTTTTCATCACAAAAGTCTCCTTTCCAGTTCTTCCATTGTTCTGGGTACCTCCCCTTGTGAAGATACCATTCCCTTTTCCTTCATTTTTTCATATAATCTCAGCACAGCCGGCATCTCAAGATTCGTCTTTTCCAATACCTTCCGGTCAGCGCAGACTTCCAGAGGCATGCCTTTTTTCAGCACTCTCCCTTCATGCATCAGCACAATCTCATCCGCCCAGCCAAAAGCATAATCCATATCATGGGTGGCCATCAGTACGGTGATTCCTCTCTCCGTCAGTTTTTCCACAATCTTCCGGACAATCTTCGTGTGCTTCGGATCCAGAGACGCAGCCGGCTCATCCAGGATCATGACCTCCGGATCCATGACAAGAATGTCCGCAATGGCGACCAGCTTCTTCTGCCCGCCGCTTAAAGCATGGGCAGGACGGTCCTGAAAGGAGCTGATCCCCAGTTCCCGGATCACCTGCTCCACCTTTTTCCGGGCTGTCTCTTCATCTGCGCCGAGATTCAGGATACCAAAAGAAATCTCCTGATATACACTGGCAGAAAAAAGCTGGTCATCCGGTTCCTGGAACACGATCCCCACTCTGCGCCGCACATCCAGAAGTCCCTTTCTTGTATAGGCAATGGGCGTTCCATCTATCAGCACTCTTCCTTTTCCCGGTCTCCGGATACCGTTCAGACACAGAAAAAAAGTGGACTTTCCCGAACCGTTTCCGCCCATGAACGCCACCTTCTGCCCCCGGCGGATCTTCAGATTCAGGTCATCCAGAGCCGGTTTCTCATTTCCATCATAAGTATAGGAAAGATGTTCCGCTTCGATGACCCATTCATTATTCTGTTTCATCCTATTATACTCCATATCGTTATCAATAAAAGCAGGCTTTCAAAAAGGACAATCCACATGATCTCCTTTTTCTTTACCGGCTGTTCCTGTGAAAGCACACGTATCGTCCCGTCATAGCATCTGGACTCCAGGGCATCATAAAGCGCATTGGAACGCCTGATCGACTGCACAAAGAGTGCAGATGCCATCGCTCCGAAAGAGCGGATTTTTGTTCTGTAATCCCGGTTTCCAAGCCTTGACTCCTGTGCCGTCATGATCGCGGACGCCGTCTCAAGGAGCAGAAAGATAAACCGGTAGATCAACATCATCAACTCGATGAGAAGAGCCGGAAGACGCATCTTTCTGAGTACCTCCAGAATATCTGTCATTGTTGTATTCAAAGAAAGGAAATACAGGCAGCTCACCGCTGAAAGCGCTGTGATCCAGAGCCGGCACACATGGATCAGAGACTCCCTGCTTCCTGTAAGATACCATCTTCCTATCTGAAATGCAAAGGCGTCCATCGGTACCCTGGAGAACTCGATCAGTATCGCAACAGTCCCAAGGAGCAGAAACACCGCCGGAACAAGCAACAGTTTTATATAATGGGAAAGAGGAATCCTCCCCTTTCCCACAGTCAGAATACCATTTGTCAGAAAAACCAGAAACGCCACCACAGCCGAAGAGCTTGCGATGCAGAACACGAGAGACAGTACGGCATACACGAACTTCTCCGCTGCATTCACATACCGCAGCCCGGACTGGTAGCAGAGTTTATCTATGAGGATCATCTGTATCCTCCATCGCTTTCATCCATTTCTTCCGCTCCACAAAACGCCCCATGAAAAAAGCGATCACTCCGACTCCGATCCCGGTCTGCACACAGAAGATCAGACTCTCCACTTCCCCGGGAAGTTCTCCGCCAAGGGCTGTTTCCAGAACAGGGGTAAACCAGGGCGTATATTCTCCCTGGATTTCCTCGACCATGACGCTCCCCGCGTCATCCGATCCCCCGAACTCCGCATTCCTCAATGCAAACAGAGGCACTGCCGCGATCAGTACAGCGACCGCCAGAAGAATAATAACTGTCTTTGTATTTTTCGACATCTTATTTCGCCTCCTTTTCCCTGAGAAATCCGATGCTCTTAAGCTCCGGCACAGCATAAGTCTCCAACCCGATAACGATCACCACTGTAAGGATCCCCTCAATAACTGCAAGGGGAAGCTGCGTGGGGGCAAAAACACCCAGGAATTTCAGTGTGGAAGCCCCCACACCGCCCGCCTCCGAAGGATAGGCAAGAGCAAGCTGGATACTGGTGACACAGTATGTAAACAGATCTCCCAGAAACGCCGCCAGGAAGATACTTACCCGACTGTTTACCTTCAGTTTTCTGCACAGGTGATACAAACCGAAAGAAACGAAAGGTCCTGCGATCGCCATGGAAAATGTATTTGCTCCCAGTGTGGTCAGTCCTCCGTGAGCAAGGAGCATCGCCTGAAAAAGGAGTACAATGATCCCCAGTACACTCACTGCCGCCGGTCCAAGAAGGATCGCTCCCAGTCCGGTCCCGGTCATATGGGAACAGCTTCCTGTAACGGACGGGATCTTCAGCGAGGAGATCACAAAGATAAACGCTCCCGCCATCGCGATCAGCGTCATGTTTCTTCTGTTTTCCCTTATCCTGTTTTTCAGTGAAATAAATCCTGCGATCAGAAACGGCAGGCAGATGACTCCCCATGCCACGCAGTATCCTGCCGGCAGGTAGCCCTCCATGATATGCATCGCATTGGATGCAGGTGCGACGGCGAACACCGCGGCAAGCGCGATGGATGCCTTCAATAAGATTTTTTCTTTTTTTGTCATGCTTTTCCTCTCCTTTTTGTGACATTTTCTGCAGCCTCAGCCATTCCATGCTGATCTGCTGTTCCTTACAGCCACAAAAGAAAATGTCCTGATGTGACTGCCGAATACCTCCCAGGTGCCACAAAAACGAAAGAATCTGCAGCATACCCGGTCATATTCCCGTAACCCCAATCTGAAAGTGAATATTCTGGCTCAGGGATCAACACGTCTGTCCCGCCTTCCCACAGGCTCTCTCGCCCGCAGTGGCTTCTGCTCTGCAGAATGGAACGCCGCTCCTCCAATACAGCAACGGGTATTGCGCAGGATTCTCACCTGACTTCCTCTGATCTCTCAGATGTATGCATGGGCGAGTACAGTTAGCACCATACTCAATACTCTATCCCTTTTCTCGCCCGGATCCCCCGGTCAAAGGGATGCTTGATCTTGCGGATCTCCGATACATAATCGGCAAGTTCCACAAGAGCCTGATCCGGATCCCGCCCGGTCAGGACGACTTCCAGATGGTCCGGTTTCTCCCGAAGGAAACGAAGAGCTTCATCATGTTCTATCAGTCCATAGCGATACGCGGCCATAAACTCATCAATGACAAGAACATCCCAGGAGCCTTTTGATATTTCCTCTGATATAAGATTCCAGAGTTCCGCGTACATCTTCCGCACTTCTTTCTGCTCCTCTTCGCTCAGCGTCTGAAAGAAACCGTATGACTTTTCCAGATGAAGGACTCTGATCCTGGGGATCTCATCCAGTATTTTCAGTTCCCCGGAAAACTCATTCTTCAGAAACCGGGTGAACAGAACATTCATTCCGCTTCCCGCCGCACGCACGGCAAGCCCGATTGCCGCCGACGTTTTTCCTTTTCCGTCTCCGCAGTAAATATGGATCAGCCCCATTTCCGGCACCTCCCTGTAAAGTCCTTTTTATCTTAGCACAGTGTGCTTTGATTGACAACCGCAGCCGAACAGAACCACTTCAAAATCCTATACTTTCTGTCACTGCAATCCTGCGCTTTTTACTCATGTAACCCTTTCCTCCCTGGCGTATGATAGAACCATAGATTAAACAAATGCCGTTTTTCGATGTATGTATAAAGGAGGAAACAAGATCATGAAACCAGTTTTAGAAGCAAAACAGCTTTCAAAAAGATATCCCGGCAGTTCCGCTCCCGCGCTGGACAGTGTGACATTTTCTGTAGACCGGGGTGAATTCGTGGGAATCATGGGTGCTTCCGGTTCGGGCAAAACCACCCTTCTCAATGTCCTGTCCACCATAGACCGTCCTACTTCCGGGGAAATCCTGATCAGCGGCGTAAGTCTTGGAACGCTGAACGACAGCAGAGGAGCAGATTTTCGGAAAGACCGTCTGGGCTTTATCTTCCAGGAATATTTCCTTCTTGACAGCCTCACCATCCGGGAAAATATCTCCGTACCTCTTGCGCTGAAGAAAATTCCCGCCAAAAGGATTGCCTCCGCAGTACAGCGGCTCGCGGAACGGTTCGGCATCGCCGCACAGCTTGACAAATATCCTTCCGAACTTTCCGGCGGTCAGCGGCAGAGAGCTTCCGCAGCCAGAGCCATCATAAAACGGCCGGATATCCTGTTTGCCGATGAGCCCACGGGCGCTCTCGACTCCGCTTCTTCCACGGAACTGCTGAATACTCTGAGCGAAGCGAACCGTAAACTCCAGACCACGATCCTTATGGTCACACATGACGCCTATGCCGCCAGCTTTGCGGACCGCATTCTGATCTTCCGGGACGGTCATATCGTAAGCGAACTGTTCCGCGGCGGAGACCGGCAGGATTTCTATCACGATATCACCTCGGAAACCGCAAGACTGGACCGGCTGAGAACGCAGCCGCGAGAACATGTATAAATAAATCAAAAAGATTCCAGCTGTGCGTTTGGATGATTCAAGAATCATCCAACCCACTTATCCATTGACATTGCAATAAATTGCATGCAAATGGATTATCGGATCGCAACCGCACAGTTGGAAAAGATTGGAGACTTCCTATGAATATATTAACCATATCCCTGAAAAATATACGAAAAAATCTTTCCTTTTACGCTCTGTACCTTTTTTCCGCCGCTTTCGTCATCACCGTATTCTTTTCCTTTCTCTCTTTCTCTATGAACGATATCATTGTGGAGAAGATTTCCTCTGACGGACGTGTAGAATCAATGTGCAGGACGATCTCAATCTTCCTGATGGCTTTCGTCATCTTTTACATGACGTATTCCAACCGCTTCTTTCTACGCCGCCGAAGCGAAGAACTGGGCATCTACGCCCTGCTGGGATACCGGAGAAATTCCATTCTTGCCCTGCTGTGCTGTGAAAATGTCTCTCTCTGCGCAGGAGCTTTGCTTCTTGGGCTCTTCTTCGGATCCTTCCTCCATCGCGGAATCGTTCTCGCCGTGACTGCTCTGCTGGACTTGAATGTAGATCCTTCCGGTATCCCCTTTTTTGCTCCCCGTGCCGCAGTATACACGGCAGGATTTCTCCTTGTGATCATCCTGCTGATCTCAGTTTCCAACGCTTCTGTCCTCCTCCGAACTCCTCTCATCGGACTGGTCCGTTCCAGGAAGAAGGCAGAGAAGAAAATGAAATTCCGCCGTCTCCCGGCTGCAGCCGGACTTGCGATGACCGGGGCAGGATATCTCCTTTCACTGGATATCATCCGAGGTGAGGATTCCATCTGGATCACTTCCGGTTTCTACCTCACCGGTATGATCACCCTTTTTCTCGTGGTCTGCGGGACAGTGCTTTTTATCTTCGCTTTCCTCCCCTTCCTTCTTGATAAGGACAGGCAAAACGCAGACCGGTTTTATACACCGGACCGGATCATTTTAATTCCCGGTTTTATCTACCGGATCCGCTCCGGAGCGAGAACGCTGATTATGCTTACCCTGCTGTCTGCCGCTGCGCTCACTGTATCAAGCGTTATGGCACTCTCTCTGTATTACCCTGTGGCTGCGCTCTCACGGATCACACCCTCAGAAATCGAATTCCGGGTTACAGAGAAGGATGAGATATCCGAGGCAAGAGCTCTCGTCATGCGGTATGCCTCTGATCCCGGAGCAGCCTCTTTCCTTGAGACTGATATTTATACTGTAAGTTCTGGTTCACCGGAGGCACTCCTGCCGCCTGAATACAGTCTGGGAACAGCACAGGAGAATTTCAAAAGCGGCGAAACCCTGAGGGATCCCGGATTCGAGTGCATTTCCCTGAGCAGTCACCGCGCTCTCCTGCTGGCACAGGGACGTAAAAAAGCCGCAGAACAGCTTCCCACACTAAAAGACGACGAATGCATTCTAATCAGATACGAGCCAGACCGAGACAGTTCTTCTGAGGCAGGCAGGACGTATTCTCTTCAGCTAGACAGTGAAGAAATCCCCGTAACTGTAAAGGAGACCAGCATGGATAATTCCGTTTCTTTTGCAAACAGTGTGGGAACTCTGATCGTCAGTGATGATCTCTTTCAGAAAATAAGCGGCGCAGCTCTTCCCTGCCGGAGCATCCTCAGCATCAACGGAAACGGGGTCAAAGACAATGAACGCCTGTACAGCGCACTGGATCAGCTGCTTGACGGAAGCCCTTACCTTCAGGGGCATTCCCACCGTCAGAGAGAACTGCTCTCTGTGAACAGTTCCACCTTTCTGCTCATCGGATTTCTGGTGGTACTGTTCTTTATCGCCTCCGGAAGCATCCTGTATTTCAACAATCTGACCGTGGTATCAGACAGCAAAAGCGATTACAGGATTCTCTGGGAAATGGGCTATTCCCGGAAAAGGATACGCCGGATCATCCGCAGACAGGTACTTGTCTTTTTCGCCATTCCTTTTCTTTTCGGCCTTGTGGACTGTATGTTCGCCTCTCTTGTCTACAAAAACGCGCTGATGCAGAATCTTCTCGGAAATTCTCCGCTCCTGTATCTGCCGGTGCTTCTTGCAGTGTTGTTGACCGGAGTGATATATTTGATATACTGGTTGATCACCGTGCGCGCCTGCTGCCGGGCGGTCTTCACAGATTCTGGAACCGGGAGGGTTGAACCATGAAACTGCTGACCACCAAACTGCTCTTTTTTCTAAACCATGCAGGAATGCTCCTTTATGTGTGCTTTTTTCTCTCCGAGGGGTTCCTGTCCGGCAGCGCCGGCCGGAATCCCTCGGAGGTCGTACCGCTTGCCCTGACCACTTTGATCCTGAGTGATATCGTCTATATCAACTCGAGGAATCTGAAAGGCAGCCGGGTCCTCACCCTGTTCTGTGCTCTGCTCGCCCTGGATGGCTGGTATATCCTGCTGGCTCCGGAGTACAGGCATATGTCCTCCTTCCTCTTCCTCGTCCTGGGACCAGTGATCGGATATCTGTCCGCCCGGTTTCTTCTGTACTTTTTATTTCAGGGCAGCGGATACCGGTTCCGGAAGATGACAGACTTCCTTCTCGCATTTTTCGTTCTGGCCGCCATCCTCGGGCTTTGCTTTTCCCGCCGCACCTACAGTTTTCTCTATGGCATCCAGTTCTGCGGTACCCTTGCAATCCTTATCTTCCTGCTGTTCTTCCATCGAAAGCGGGTGCTGTTTGTATTGAAAAGCGAGCGGCGTCCTCTGCTCGCATCCGCGGGAGCCACTCTGTGCCTGTTTTTCCTGTACTGCAGGTTTGCAGCAGACAGGGAAGGCGCGCTGGAAAACTTCGGGATCTACCTGCCGGTTCTGCTTTTCTTTCTGAGCGTTCACGGCATCGCTCTGAAGGAGAAAGGACCCACTCCGTTTCTGTCCCTCCTGAACAGAAAACAGATTGCGTCCCTGACCATCTCGTCGCTTCTCCTCTGCGGAGCCATGTCCGCCCTTACCCGAGCCGGGATCGGAGGATTCTTTGCACTGGCGGATCTGTTCACCTGTCTGGTCTTCCTGTGCGGCATCTGCATTGATCAGAGTCTCCGGCACCGGAGTGAGCCAGATCCTTACTCCGCTGCCCTCGACCGTCTGAGGGAAGAGGAAAAACTCAGGGAAGAATTTGCAGACTATCTCCACGATAACGTACTCCAGGATCTTCACGCCGTCCGGAATCTCCTGAACTGTCCCGACCGTCCTGAGATGCTGGAACTGGCCTCAGATACCCTGGACAGTCTGAATTCCCGGATCCGAAAACAGATGCAGGACTACCATCCTGTCCTCCGCCAGGGACTGACTCCCCGGGAAAACTATGCCATGCTCATAGAAACGGTTTCCGCGGCTTTTCCCGGACGGAAAATCCAAATCCATTTTGACTGCCCGGATGACCTTTTTCTCGTGGCACCCTATGACATGCTGATCTTCCGGATCATCCGGGAACTGCTTACCAACATATACAAGCATTCCGACGGGGATCAGGCCAAGATATCTCTGTCTCAGGGAAAAAACAGGATACGTCTGTCTGCAGGCGACAACGGAAGTTTTTCTCCGCCGGACTCTGAACTTTCTTCTCCGGAGGGACACAAAGGGCTTATCTCCATACAGGATCGCATTTCTTCACTTGGAGGCACCGTATCAGTCTGTTCCTGCGTCCCCTCAGGTTTTGAAATACGAATTGAACTTCCCATGAAAGGAGAGAATTCTTATGAACATTTTACTGGTTGACGACCACATTCTCTTTGCTGCCAGCCTTTCGGCTGCCCTGGAGGGATACGATGAAATCGAACATTTCATCTCTGTACAAGATACGAAAAATCTGGAAGAACTAATAGGGCGCAACAGGATTGACATTGTCCTCATGGATATAAATCTTGGAAAGAACAGCGGCTCTGACGGGCTGGAAGCCGCCGCATCTCTGCTCGCTCGCCATCCTGGCCTGAAAATCATAATCCTGACCGGATATGATCTCCCTGTATACCGCTATGAAGCAAGAAAAAAGAGTCTCAGCGGATTTCTGAACAAAAGTATCCGGCCTGAGACCCTTGTAAAAGCACTGGCTGATGTTTATAGTGGAAAGACCTGTTTCCCGACAGAAAAGGACTATGCTGTTCCTGAGGAGCTGACTGACGCAGAGAAGAAGATCCTGTCCCTGCTCTGCAGCGGGAAAAAGCGAAGGGATATCGCTGCAGAACTTTTCATCAGCGAGAGGACTCTCTCCAACCATATCCAGCATATCTTTGAAAAGCTGGGCGTCTCCTCAACAGTGGAGGCTGTGACAAAAGCAATACAGGCGGGATATATCCCGCCTGTGATGTAAGGATATTGATTATTTCTTTTTACCCGCATTAAAGTGTTCCATCATTCTGGTCACATCCCCCAGTGTTTCTCCCTCTTCCTCCGGACGTCCCACAACAACGAGCACTGCCCCTGTCTCCCGGGCAGCCTTTACCTTTTCCTCAAATCCGCCTGCTTTTCCCGACTCTTTTGAGACAAAATATGTTGCTTCTGTCTGATGCAGCAGAGCCACATTCATCTCGGCAGAAAAAGGTCCCTGCATGGCGATCAGGTTACGTCCTTTAAATCCCAGCCGTACACTCTCCTCCACCGCTTCTCCGGTAGACAGGACACGGGCAAAACAGCGCTTTTCATATCCTTCGATGGCAGTATAGAGATGGAGTTCCTTACTTCCCGTAGCGATCAGAATATTTCCCTGAGTATGTCGGAGATATTCCACTGCCTCCTGCACGGAACCGGTAATAACAATATTTTCCCCTTCGCCGTCTTCACAAACATCAGACTTTTTCCCGCCCTCTCTCAGACAGCGGATATACTGTGTATCTGCATTCAGACAGGCTGCTCTGATATTTTTTGTTACTTCCACCGCAAATGGATGAGTTGCATCGATCACAAGACGGATATCATGATCTTTCACGAAATCTTCTATCTCTGTTTCATCCATTCGACCAGAGATACATTCGATTCCTTTCAGATTTCCAAGAATACTTTTTCCATATTCAGTTGCAGTGCTCACATAACAGTTTATATCATGCTCTGATGCATATTCCGCAAGCTTTCTCCCTTCTGTTGTCCCTGCAAAGATCAGGATTCCCGGACTTATCATAACTCTTTCCCTGCCGCAGCTTCCAGGCGGGCCTGTTCGATCTCTGCTTCTGTTCCTCCCGTGAACTTTTTGATCTCCTTTACAGTCATACCGCCCTCAAGCATTTTTACGATAATAGCGTTTTTTTCCTGTCTGCGTCCTTCTGCCTGTCCTTCCGCCCGTCCTTCTTCGAGCCCTTCTGCTCGTCCTTCCGCCCGTCCTTCTTCGAGCCCTATTTTTCTTCCTATTTGTCTTCCATCTTCAATCCCTTTTGCCATCCCTTCCCTGACCGCATCTGCATACCATTCTTCCATTGCCTGACACATATTGATCTTTTCCTCCTTCTCCATTACCGGTATCTCTTTCAGCATGGTTTCCGACTGAAGAAATACTCTTACAGCCTGGTAGGTCTCCACGTCCACATTTTCAAAATAATTTCTGTTTTCCTGTATGTATTCCTGAAGCTTTTCTTTTTCACCTCTACATTTTAACATCCCAAACACCTGTTGTAAATCCGTATGAAACTGTTCCAAATGCTCCATATTTCCCGCATCGATCAGATTGATCCGGTAATTCGGTATGTATTTTTCCAGGATCTTTTCATCCTTTAGTTCTTCATTTATCCTGAACATATCATACAGGTCCACGGCGCCGTCCCACTTTTTCACATCATAGTAAAATACAAGAGTGATGATCGGAAATATCCTGTCGTCTTTTCCAAACCGTGAAAGATACTCTGCTCCGGTCATCTTTCTCGTCTGCCGTCCGTTCCCTCTCTCTTTTTTCCGCTGTTGCCACAAAAGCCGGATCTGTTCCGTATAAGATATTCCATCCTGTGTCATGTTTCTTACAGGCATAGCATAATGGATCTCGTTCTGCGCTTCACATGCAAGAACCGCCAGATCCGCAAAACGCTCATTGTCACTGAGCCAGCTTTTCACAGCAATGTCCGCTTTTCCCATAAAGTTCCTCCTTTGTAAATTATAATTTCATCAAAATATGGTATCTCCGGCTGAATTGCCATGATAAATTGAGATATGACACGAAAACCGTGTTACTTTCCAGATATATGAATTTATAGAAAAACTTAATCTGGGATTTTGACTGTCTCTTATACACATCTGACGCTGCCGACGATAAGGCTCGTGTA
>ERZ1090862.745-NODE-747-length-14558-cov-5.550231_pt1 | contig 14558 bp, 12 predicted proteins | sample MGYA00478481_ERZ1090862 | MGnify/ENA primary metagenome ERZ1090862 (study PRJEB33644, sample SAMEA5815745) | chicken gut metagenome | biome: Chicken; feature: Gastrointestinal Tract; material: Caecum | place: Ireland | collected 2019-01-01 | study: A study of the... | reverse complement strand
GGGGGTGCACCCTCCTAAATAAAAAAAAAATAAGCGAAAAAAAAAACGGGCCCCGCCCAAAAAAAACTGGGGTATCACATTTTTTTTGGGCGCCGGACCCCGTGAAATCAGATTTTATCTCCGCGTGCTTTTTTTTCGAGGAGAGTGTGGATCTTATCTGTCGGATTCATGACTGTCCCGATGGTTATATCGTGGTTCAGAGAATCGATGATCAGAGCGAGGAACTTGCTCATATCCGCCTGGATAAAATACGGTTTTTCGTAAAGTTCCGGCGGAAGATATGTCAGATTGGTCGTGATGACTTTATTGATATATCCTTTTTCATAATAGTCGTCGAATTTGTCAAAGCCGTCGGTGAACAGTCCGAAGGTGGTACATACGAACACTCTGGAGGCTTTGCGTTCTTTGAGCTGTTTTGCCACATCCAGCATGCTTTCCCCGGAAGAGATCATGTCATCCATGATGATCACGTCCTTGCCGGCTACGTCGTCGCCGAGAAATTCATGCGCCACGATCGGGTTCTTTCCGTTCACGATGACAGAATAATCTCTTCTCTTATAGAACATACCCATATCTACCCCGAGAACATTTGAGAGGTAGACCGCGCGGTGCATCGCGCCTTCATCCGGGCTGATGATCATCAGATGATCCTTGTCCGGCTTGATATCCGGGACGGCCCGAAACAGTGCTTTCATAAACTGATACGGCGGATTGAAACTGTCAAATCCGCTTAAAGGGATCGCGTTCTGAACCCGGGGATCGTGAGCATCGAAGGTAATGATATTCGCCACGCCCATGGAGTTCAGTTCATCCAGCGCGAGCGCGCAGTCGAGAGACTCTCTTTTCGTGCGCTTATGCTGACGGCTTTCATAGAGGAACGGCATGATCACATTAATGCGGTGAGCCTTTCCGGTGGCTGCGGCGATGATCCGCTTCAGATCCTGATAGTGGTCGTCGGGGGACATGTGGTTGAGATGTCCGCTCACTGTATATGTCAGACTGTAGTTGCATACGTCGGTCATGATAAACAGATCGGTCCCGCGGATCGTTTCTTTGAGAACTCCTTTCGCCTCGCCCGTGCCAAAACGGGGACAGGTGCAGTCGACCAGATAGTTATTCATTTTGTAATTGACATACAGGGGGGATTCGGTTACTTCGTTGATCGTGTTCTCCCGGAATGATACGATATAATCGTTCACTTTCTGACCCAGTTCCCGGCAGCTTTCCATTGCCGCGATCTTTAACGGGGCCACAGGGAGAGTCTTTTCCAGTAATTCGATATTCGTTGACATGTTTTTCTCCTGTGATAATAGATGTTATCGCAACAGCCGCATATATTATGCAGAGCTGTCCTATGTGTTGTCCGTCTGCAGGGCAGACTGTTTCCATATATCTTTATATCATTTTTTGTTTCTAAATTCAAGCACGGCTTTGCGGGGCGTGAGAATTATGTTATACTGAACTTGCAGTCCGCACAGAGGAGAAAAAGTACGGGGCTGAAGAGGACCGGTGCATCATCCTCTTCCTCAGTGCGGGAACGATAACTGACTGAGGAGTATGGACCATTGAAGAGAAAACATGAACATATCGTAGAAAACGTGGAAAAAGACAGTATTGCCGAAGAACTGGGGATTGAGCCTGGGGACAGGCTTCTCTCCATCAACGGACAGGAGATCGAAGATATCTTTGATTATCAGTATTATGTAGAAGACGGGGAACTTCTCCTTTTGATTGAAAAACCGGATGGGGAACAGTGGGAGCTGGAGATCGAGAAAGATCCGGACGAGTCTCTTGGCATCGGATTCGGGGCAGGACTGATGGACGAGTACCGTTCCTGCAGGAACCGGTGCATCTTCTGTTTTATTGATCAGATGCCGCCGGGGATGCGGGATACCCTGTATTTTAAGGACGACGATTCCAGGCTTTCTTTCCTCCAGGGAAATTATGTGACTCTGACCAATATGAGTGAACATGATATTGACCGGATCATCCGGTACCGTCTTGAGCCTATAAATATTTCTTTCCAGACCACGAATCAGGAACTGAGGTGCAGGATGCTCCACAACCGTTTCGCCGGTGACGCCCTGAAAAAAGTTGATCTTCTCTATCAGGGCGGGATCGAGATGAACGGTCAGATCGTGCTCTGTAAAGGAGTGAACGACGGAGAGGAGCTGGAGAGATCCATCCGGGATCTGACGGGATATCTGCCGCTGCTCCGGAGTGTATCGGTTGTACCGGTAGGGCTGACCAGGTTCCGGGACGGATTGTATCCGTTGGATCCATTTACGAAAGAAGATGCTCAAAAAGTGCTGGAGGTTATCCACCGCTGGCAGAAAAAGATCTATGATGAGTACGGCCTGCATTTCATCCACGCAGGAGACGAATGGTATCTCCTGGCAGAAGAGGAAGTACCGGAGGAGGAGCGGTATGACGGTTATCTCCAGCTGGAAAATGGCGTGGGGATGCTTCGGCTTCTTTTCAACGAGTTTGACGAAAGGCTTGCCGAGATGAAAGGGGATGACAGGATAAGAGAACTCTCCGCGGCAACTGGGAAACTTGCCTTTCCTTATATCAAACGGATGGCAGAGCGGATCGAGGAGAAATATCCCGGAGTGAAGATCCATGTCTACTGTATCCGCAACGATTTTTTCGGAGAGCGGATCACTGTTTCCGGACTGGTCACGGGACAGGATATCATGGCCCAGCTGAAAGGAAAAGAACTGGGCAGCACGCTGCTTCTTCCCTGCAATATGCTGAAAGCAGATGAGGATGTTTTTCTGGATGACCTGACAGTAAAAGACGTATCTGATGCTTTACAAGTCCGGATCGATATTGTAAAATCAAGCGGGCGGGATCTCGCTGACGCTTTTGCGGGGCAGGATCCTGAAGCAGCACGGAGAGAATGATTCAAGGAAGGTAATGATAAAATGAGTAAACCGGTAGTAGCTATTGTGGGGCGCCCGAATGTGGGAAAATCCACACTTTTTAATGCTCTGGCTGGGGAGAAGATCTCCATCGTTAAGGATACGCCCGGAGTTACAAGAGACAGGATCTATGCGGATATATCCTGGCTGGATAAAGAATTTACTATGATAGATACGGGAGGGATCGAACCCGACAGCAGGGATGTGATCCTCTCTCAGATGAGAGAGCAGGCGCAGATCGCCATCGATACGGCGGATGTGATCATTTTCATCACAGATGTGCGTCAGGGACTTACTGATGCGGACTCCAAGGTCGCTGATATGCTGAGAAGATCCGGGAAACCGGTGGTCCTGGTAGTCAATAAGGTGGATAATTTTGAAAAGTTCATGCCGGATGTGTATGAGTTCTATAACCTGGGGATCGGGGATCCTGTTCCGATCTCTGCATCTTCCCGGCTGGGACTGGGAGATATGCTGGAAGCAGTTGCGGAGCATTTCCCGGAAGGGGCAGGGCAGGCGGAAGAAGACGACCGTCCGAGGGTTGCCATTGTCGGAAAGCCCAATGTGGGAAAATCCTCCATCGTAAACAAGCTGCTGGGGGAGAACCGGGTGATCGTCTCGGATATTGCCGGGACAACCAGGGACGCAGTAGATACGGAGATCGTCCATAACGGGAAAGAATATATCTTTATCGATACGGCAGGGCTCCGCAGGAAGAACAAGATCAAGGAGGAACTGGAGCGATACAGTATCATCCGCACTGTCACTGCGGTGGAGCGGGCTGATGTGGTGCTCATGGTCATTGACGCGACAGAGGGGGTGACCGAACAGGATGCAAAGATCGCCGGGATCGCTCATGAGAGAGGAAAGGGCGTTATCATCGTGGTGAACAAGTGGGATGCCATCGAGAAGAATGACCGGACCATGAGAGAATATGAGGCGAAGATCCGCCAGACTCTCTCCTATATGCCCTATGCGGAGATCATGTATGTCTCTGCGCTGACAGGACAGAGACTGAGTAAACTGTATGACATGATCGATATGGTGATCGAAAATCAGACTCTGAGGATTGCCACAGGTGTTTTAAATGAGATCATGACAGAGGCTGTGGCAATGCAGCAGCCCCCGTCGGACAAGGGAAAGAGACTTAAGCTCTATTACATTACCCAGGTCTCGGTGAAACCGCCTACGTTCGTGATCTTTGTCAATGACAAGGAACTGATGCATTTTTCTTACACCAGATATCTGGAAAACAAGATCAGGGAGGCTTTTGGCTTCCGTGGGACTTCACTGAAGTTCTTCATAAGAGAGAGAAAGGAAAAGGAGCAGTAGAGGGATGGAACGTTTGGTATGCCTTGCAGTCGGGTATGTGTGCGGACTGCTGCAGACCGGCTATATTGTCGGAAAGATGAATCACATTGATATCAGGAAACAGGGAAGCGGAAACGCGGGGACGACCAATGCGCTGCGTGTCATCGGATGGAAAGCGGGCATTCTGACGTTTTTCGGAGATGTGCTCAAGTGTGTTGTGGCGGTGGTGATCACCTGCCTTCTCTTCCGGGGGAGCGATTGTATGCCGCTGCTGGCGATGTACGCCGGGGCGGGAGTGACTCTGGGACACAATTTCCCGTTTTATATGAACTTCAAAGGAGGAAAAGGGATCGCCGTGATGGCGGGACTTGTGGCGGCAAACAGTTTCTGGTGTCTGCCGGAGAGTCTGCTGATGATCCCGGTCACCCTTGCTTTTTTCCTGGTTCCGGTGATCATTACAAGGTACATATCAGTGGGATCCCTTATGGCATATACGGCATTTCTCATTGAGATGATCCTGGCAGGGCAGAGAGGCATGCTGGATATGGAACCGGCAAGACTGTATGAGCTTTATATTCTGTTGTTCCTGATGACGGCGCTTGCGTTCTACCGCCATCGTGCGAATATCGGCAGGCTTATGTCGGGAACTGAGAATAAATTCGGAGCAAAGAAAAAGGAGTAGACGATCATGGCAAATGTAGGTGTGCTCGGCGCGGGAAGCTGGGGAACGGCTCTTTCCGTTCTGCTGAGCGATAACGGTCATCAGGTAACAGTGTGGTCTATCGATAAGGATGAGGTGAAGATGCTCGATGAGAAGAGAGAACATCTTCAGAAACTGCCTGGGGTAAAGCTTCCTCAGGATATGGTCATCACCAACGATATGGAAATGACGATCCGGGACAAGGATTTCCTTGTTCTCGCAGTACCTTCTATCTATACCAGGTCGACGGCGCGGAACATGCGCCCTTATGTGGCGGAAGGACAGATCATCGTGGATGTGGCGAAAGGAATCGAAGAGTCCACTCTGAAGACACTCTCCGTCCAGATCGAGGAGGAGATTCCACAGGCGGATGTGGCTGTCCTTTCAGGACCCAGCCATGCGGAGGAAGTGGGAAGAAAGCTTCCGACTACCTGTGTGATCGGCGCAAAGACACGGAAGACGGCGGAGTATCTCCAGTCCATGTTTATCAGCAAGGTGTTTCGCGTCTACACCAGTCCGGATATCCTGGGGATTGAGCTGGGCGGTTCCCTGAAAAATGTCATCGCTCTGGCCGCAGGTATTGCGGACGGTCTCGGATACGGGGACAACACAAAAGCTGCTCTCATCACCAGAGGAATCGCGGAGATCGCCCGGCTGGGCGTGAAAATGGGCGGCAAGATTGAGACTTTTACCGGACTTACCGGTATCGGTGACCTGATCGTCACCTGCGCCAGTGTCCACAGCCGGAACCGCAAGGCTGGCTACCTGATGGGTCAGGGCAAGTCCATGCAGGAGGCAATGGACGAGGTAAAGATGGTGGTGGAAGGTGTCTATTCCGCAAAGGCGGCTGCCAGGCTTGCGGAAAAGTATGATGTGTCCATGCCGATCGTTGTGGAAGTGAACAAGGTCCTCTTTGAAGGAAAATCCCCGGCGGAAGCTGTGGATGATCTGATGATGAGAGAGTCCCGGAGCGAGAATATGGCGCTTATGTGGGACGAATAGGGGAAACTTCCTGAAAAACAGAAGAAAGAAAGTCATAACCCCCCTGGACGCTGCATAAATTGGTATCAGCAGAACAAGGGGGTATTTCTATGGATTCATTTCAGGTATACAGGGATATGAAGGCACGGACGAACGGGGAGATCTACATCGGCGTCGTCGGTCCGGTTCGGACAGGCAAGTCAACGTTTATCAAGCGTTTTATGGATCTTCTTGTCCTGCCTAATATGACGGATGAGCATGCAAGGGAAAGAACGCAGGATGAACTGCCCCAGTCCGCGTCCGGAACGACGATCATGACGACGGAGCCTAAATTTGTTCCCAAGGAGGCAGCGGTTGTGCGGCTTTCTGAAGACGTGGAGGTAAAGATCCGGCTGATCGACTGTGTAGGGTACATGGTGGAGGGGGCGTCCGGACACATTGAGAACGACAAAGAGAGACAGGTGAAGACGCCCTGGTTCGAGTACGAGATCCCTTTTACAAAAGCAGCGGCTATCGGGACTCAGAAGGTGATCCATGACCACGCAACCATCGGGTTTGTGGTGACAACGGACGGGAGCGTGACAGATCTGCCCAGGGAAAACTACATCCCTGCGGAGGAGAAGACGGTGAAGGAACTCCAGTCAATCGGAAAACCCTTCCTTATCCTCCTGAACTGCCGCAAGCCCTACTCTGAGGAGGCGAAAGCCCTGAAGAACGAACTGGAGGAGAAATATAAAGTCTCCGTCTTTCCTGTCAACTGTGAGCAGCTCAAGACAGAGGATATCCATGAGATCATGCGGCAGGTGCTCTATGAATTCCCGATCACGGAAGTGGAGTTTTATCTTCCAAAATGGGTGGAGATGCTTTCAAGGGATCACAGGATCAAGCAGGATCTTCTGGAGAACATAAAGAATGTGATGGATAACATCGAGGACATCCGCAGTGCTGTTTCCCGGCCCGTTGAGGCAGAAAGCCCATACATAAACAGCATCGCGGTGGAAAAGATCGAGATGGATACGGGAAAGGTCAGGATACGGATCGGATTTGACCAGAAATATTACTATGAAGTCTTAAGTGAACTTACCGGGACGCAGATCCGGGGAGAGTATGAACTGATCACTGCGATGAAAGAACTGTCCGCCATGAAAGAGGAGTTCAGCCAGATCAGGGATGCGTTTACAGATGTAAAAATGAAGGGGTACGGCGTGGTCAGTCCAAGGAAAGAAGATATCCGGCTGGACGATCCCGTTATCATCAAGCAGGGCAGTAAGTACGGGGTGAAGATTCGGTCCGAGGCGCCTTCCATCCATATGATCCGTGCCAATATCGAGACGGAGATAGCGCCAATCGTGGGAAGCGAGAAGCAGGCTGAGGATCTGGTAGAATATATAAAGAAAGAGAGTGAGACTCTGGAGGGAGTCTGGGGGACCAACATCTTCGGAAAATCCATTGAAGAGCTGGTGACGGACGGAATGAGGAATAAGATCACCATGATCAATGACGAGAGTCAGGTGAAGCTTCAGGACACCATGCAGAAGATCGTCAACGACTCCAACGGAGGGCTGGTCTGCATCATTATCTGACACAGGAACCCGGGATCGCAGTATAATAAGATCTGACAAGGCCTGCAAAGTATGGAAACGGCAGAGAAGAACCGGATCCATCAGGCAGGGAGGAAGCGGGAGGAACAGAAGATGAAGAAAGACTGTTATGAGGGAATCCTTTCATTTCAGGGGAAATGGAGGGAATATCAGGCAAGGGTGCTGGAAGAGTCCGAAGAGTATCTTAAGGATGGAAAGATCCATATCGTAGCGGCGCCGGGAGCGGGAAAGACGACTCTGGGGATTGAGCTGATCCGAAGGACCGGGGCGCCCTGTCTAATCTTGTCGCCCCGGATCGTGATCCGACAGCAGTGGCTGGAACGGATCCGGGAGTCTTTTCTGGCAGAGGGAAAAGAGAGGGATGGTTTCCTGTCCGCAGATCTTAAGGAACCCGGAGTGATCACCTCCGTGACCTATCAGACGCTCTATCACGGGATGAAACGGATGAAGGGGACTGCAGGCGACGGAGAAGGGACAGCGCAGGAGAAAGAGGATTTCCAGGGATTCTCCATTACAGATACTCTGAAGAAGGCAGGAGTGAAAGTGATCTGCCTTGACGAGTGCCATCATTTGAAAAATGAGTGGTGGAAGGCATTGGAGAGTTTTCTTGAAGAGATGCAGGGGATGACGGTGATCTCCCTTACCGCTACGCCGCCCTATGATGCGGCGCCCACCCGGTGGGAGCGGTATATCCGGGTATGCGGGCCGGTGGACACTGAGATCACGATCCCGGAACTGGTGCGGGAGGGAAGCCTGTGTCCCCATCAGGACTATGTCTGGCTTAACCTTCCGTCCGAAGAGGAGGAGAGTCAGATCCGGGCATTTCAGGACCGGGCATATGACGTGTTCTGCCGCCTGATGGAGGATCAGTCTCTGCGGGAAGCGGCTGCTTCCCACCCGGCTCTGCAGGATTATGAAGGATATCATGACCGGATGCTGGAGAATCCTGCATATCTTTCCGGACTTCTGATCTACTGCCGTTCTCAGGGGATACCTTTCCCGGAGAAATGGATCCGGGTCCTCTGTGTGAGACAGCTCCCGGAGATGAACTTAAGATGGATGGAAGCGTTTCTCCAGGGATTCCTCTTCGATGACAGGGACAGCTTTTGCTGTCGGGAAGAATACAGGGATGCTCTGCTCCGGGAGTTAAAGTCCGGAGGGCTGTGTGAAAAGAAACAGGTCCGTTTGCAGACGGACCCGAAACTGGAAAATCTCCTCGTCAACAGCCGGGGAAAACTTAACAGTATCCTGCAGATCGCCTCCTGCGAGCAGACCGCCCTTGGAGAAAATCTGCGGATGCTCATCCTGACAGACTATGTCAGAAAGGAATGGAAAACTGCATTGGGGGATCCGGAAAGAGAGATCGGTATTATGGGCGTCCTTCCTGTCTTTGAACTGCTCAGAAGGAGAGGAGCGTGCCAGAGGCTCGGGGTTCTGTGCGGGAGTATGATCCTGATCCCTGTGTCCGCTGAGGAGGCATTTACCGAGGAGGCAGAAAGAGCCGGGGACTCCCTTCATCCGGAGTTTCGCAGGCTGAGGGACAGACAGGGGCGGGAACTGGGATACAGCGAAGTTGTGATCCGGGGAGAGATCAACCGGTATACCGGTGTGGTTACAAGGATCTTTGAAAGAGGTTACATCCAGATCCTGACCGGGACCAAGTCCCTGCTCGGGGAGGGATGGGATTCCCCCTGTATCAATTCTCTGATACTTGCCAGTTTTGTGGGCTCTTTTGTGCTGGGAAATCAGATGAGGGGACGGGCTGTGAGAAAAGATCCGATCCATCCGGACAAGGTCAGCAACATCTGGCACCTTGTCTGCATCCCGGGAAAAAGGGAACAGCAGGAGAGAAGAAACGCCGGCTTTGAGGAGCCGGTACTTTCAGAAGACTTTGATACGCTGGAGAGGCGGATGAAAGGAATCCTGGGCGTGAGCTTTGACGGAGCAGTGATCGAGAACGGGATCGAACGCCTTGGTATTCCGGTGAGACCGGACTATACAAAAAGTATGGTGGACAGACTCAACGAGGAGACGGCAAAGCGGTCAGCGGACCGGGCGGGAGTGGCAGGACATTGGCAGCAGGCACTGATCCTGTCTGGAGATCCTGTGACGGTGGATGAGTGTACTGCGGACCGGAAAGCTGTCCGGAGGGGAGCAGTCTTTGTCAATACGCTGGGCGCCCAGCTCCTTGCCTTTGTTATGGAAGGAGTGAATCTTCTGTTCCGGGTACGCCGTTTCTTTGGAGGAATGTGGGACACCAGGATTTTTCTTGTTTTTACTGCAGTGTTCGTACTCGTCACGCTTCTCTGCGGGAGAAGACTGCTCCATGTGCTGACTCCCATGAGACAGTTCCGCTCTGCGGCAAAGGGGGTCCTTGCAGCTCTGAAAAAATCCGGGACCGTCACAGAGCGATGCCGTGTGGAGACAGCGGAAGAGAAAGGAGTCCGCTTTGCGGCGTGGCTGGAAGGCGGAACAGACCGGGAAAAGGCAGTATTTGCGGATGCAGTCACAGAGCTGCTTTCCCCGGTGGACAACCAGCGCTATCTCCTGTGCAGAGGGAGACGGGGAGGAAGGAGAACAGAATATTACTGTGTTCCCTCCGTGTTTGCCGGGACCAGGGAAAAGGCTGAACTGTTCCGGGAATCTATGGAGCCCTGGATCGGGAGATATCATCTTGTATATACGCGGAATCCCGAAGGGAGGCGGATCCTTCTGGAAGGGAGAGCCAGAGCCTTCTCCAGCGCGAACCAAAAGCTGCTGGAGAGGAAGAAGAGGGTGAAGGAGTCAAAGAGTCCCCTGGAATAGGAAATCTTGCGGCGTCTGGGAAACTTTGACCTCCGCCGGTCGGTTCCTTGACAAGATGCGGAAAATAGGCTAGTATCACAGTAGGAAAAATGTATCTATATTGGAAGGCGCTTCAGCGAAGTGGGCAGAAGCGCCTTCCTGCGTAGGTGACAGCAGACATAAAGGAGGAAGTTATGAGCGCACAGTATAAACGTCTGGAAAAATGTTATGAGTATTATAGATCAGTGACTGACTTTAAACCCCGTGTGGGTCTGATCCTGGGGTCGGGCCTTGGCGGATATGCAAAGAACATGAAGGTGGAAAAAGAGATCCCCTACGGAGATATCCCGGGATTTCCGGTTTCGACCGTGGAGGGACATGACGGAAGGTTCCTTCTCGGATATATCGGGGAAGTGCCAGTGGTGGCGATGAAAGGAAGAGTGCACTATTATGAAGGGTATTCCATGGAAGAAGTGGTGCTTCCGACCCGGCTGATGAAACGGATGGGTATCCAGATCCTCTTCCTGACCAATGCCTCCGGCGGGATCAATCCGAAATTCCACGTGGGAGATTTCATGATGATCACGGATCAGATCTCCAGCTTTGTCCCGTCTCCGCTGATCGGACAGAATGTGTCCGAGCTGGGGGATCGCTTCCCGGATATGACCCATATCTACGATCCGGAACTGATGGACCTGATCCGTAGGACCGCTGCGGCGGAGAACATCACACTCCAGGAAGGAATCTATCTGCAGACAACGGGACCGAACTTTGAAAGCCCTGCGGAGGTAAGAATGTACGGCGCTCTTGGAGCGGACGCTGTGGGAATGAGCACAGCATGCGAGGCGATCGCTGCGCGCCATGCAGGGATCCGCGTATGCGGGATCTCCTGCGTGTCCAACATGGCCAGCGGGCTTTCCGATGAGGAACTCAGCCACCTCGATGTGCAGGCTGTGGCGGATCAGCGTTCCGGTGAATTTGAGCGTCTGGTGACCCGCATCATCGAACAGATGTAGGAAAGGAAGGAATGAAAGATGAACACAAGAATATACAACGCAAGAATACTGACTATGGAAGAGGGCAGGAGTATCTTTGAGGGAGAACTGTGGACCGAGGGCGATACGATCACTTATGCAGGTCCCGCAAAAGACGCTTCAGAGAGAAAGTGGGATGAGGAGATTGATGCGGAGAAAAATCTGATCATTCCCGGCTTTAAAAATGCCCATACTCATTCCGCGATGACCTTTCTCCGTTCCCATGCAGATGACATGAAACTGGACGAATGGCTCAATGACCGTGTGTTCCCGGCAGAGGCGAAGCTCACCGACGAGGATGTTTACTGGCAGACGAAACTGGCTGTTATGGAATATCTGACCAGCGGGATTACCTCCATCTTTGACATGTACATGCACCGAGCGGCAGGGGCAAGAGCAGTGGAGGAGGCAGGATTCCGAAACGTGTTCTGCGAGAGCATCAACAACTTCGGCGGGACGCTGGAGGAAGTAGAAGCGGATTACCATACCTATAATCAGGATAAGGACAGACTCATCTCCTTCCAGCTCGGATTCCATGCAGAGTACACCACAAGCCGGGAACTGATGGAGGGGCTTGCCGCCCTTGCGGAAAAATACAAAGCGCCCATCTATGTCCACTGTTCCGAGACGAAAAAAGAGGTGGAAGACTGCAGGAACCGCACAGGCATGACCCCTGTGGCGTATATGGATTCCCTTGGGCTGTTCAATTACGGAGGAGGTCTCTTCCACGGCGTTCACATGGACGACAGTGATTTTGACATCATTAAGAAAAGAGGACTGTACGTGGTCACAAACGCGGCGTCGAACCTGAAGCTTGCAAGCGGCATCGCTCCGGTGAAGCGCTATCTTGATATGGGCATCCCGGTTGCCATCGGAACGGACGGAGCGGCCAGCAACAACTGCCTTGACATGTTCCGGGAGATGTTCCTCGTGACAGGCCTTCAGAAGGTGGTCTGCGACGATCCGGAGGCAGTTCCCGCAATGGAGGTGCTGAAGATGGCGACGGTGAACGGAGCGCACGCAATGGGACTTCCGGAGTGCGATACACTTGCGGAAGGAAAGAAGGCAGATCTGATCATGATCGATCTCATGCAGCCCAACATGCAGCCGATTCAGAACATCGAGCGCAACGTTGTGTTCAGCGGAAGCAAGCAGAATGTGAAGATGACCATGGTTGGCGGAAAAGTCCTGTACAGGGACGGCGAGTTCTTCCTGGACCGCTCCAGAGAAGAAATCTATGCAAAGGCAAATGAGTCTGCGCGGAGAATCCTTGGATAGGAACGAAAGGGCAGACGGAGGAGATATCTCCCTTTTCCGAAGGGGAAGGGAAAAGGGGGCAGTGAAATAAACAGAAAGGGGTACTAAAGATGAGAGCAGCAATATTTACACTTGATACCGGGGCATACAAGGCAAAAGCGGAAAGCGCTGCGGCGACCGCACTGAAACGGATGCTGGAGCATATCGGATTTGAGGTGAAAGCGGCGGGCGTGCTTCCGGAAGAGAAGGATGTGCTTGCCTCTGTGATAAGACAGCTCTGTGACAGCAGTTCCGTGGACCTGATCCTGACCACCGGTTCCGTCGGATACCAGACTGCCGACTGCGCGCCGGATGCGCTTTTCGAAACGGCAGACCGTCTTCTTCCGGGGATTCCGGAGGCGCTCAGGGCGTATAACATCCGATATTCCAAAAAGATGATCCTGGACCGTTCGGCAGCAGGGATCCGGAACAAGACGCTGATCATCAATCTTCCGGAGAGCGCAAAAATAGCAAAAGATGATATGGAATATATCTTTCCGGAAATAGTGGAAGCAGTGGAGACATTGAGCTTATGATGAAGGTGACATATCTTGGACACAGCGGATTTCTCCTTGAGGTGGAGGACGCTTTTTTCCTCTTTGACTATTATAAAGGAGAGCTTCCCCCGATGGATACCGGAAAGAAAATGTTCGTGTTCGTAAGCCACGGTCATTACGATCATTACCGCAGGGAGGTGTTCTCACTGAGAGAACAGTTTGAGCAGATCTGTTTTCTCATTTCCTCTGACATTTCTGTAAGAGAAGAAGAGGACGTCATTTCGGTGAATCCGAATGAAGAGAGGGAAGTGATGGGATGCAGGATCCGGACTCTGCGTTCTACGGATGAGGGGGTCGCGTTCCTTGTGAAATACAGTGGAAAGACAATCTATCATGCAGGTGATCTGAACTGGTGGCACTGGGAGGGAGAGCCGGAGGAATATAATACGGCGATGCGCCGGGCATATCAGTCCGAGATCAACAAACTCCAGGGAGAGAAGATCGACATTGCCTTTGTTCCTGTGGACCCCAGACTGGGTGAGCAGTACTGCCGGGGACTTGACTGCTTTATGAAAAGAACGGATACAAAACGTGTATTCCCCATGCATTTCTGGGAGAACTATGAAGTCTTTGACCGGCTTGCCCTGGAGAATTGTGTCCATGCTTATGAGGACAGGATCGTCAGGATCGAGAGGGAAGGACAGTCCTTTCTTCTGGAAAAGTAAATCAGACAGAGAGGGAACGATATGCTAGTAAAGATCTATACAGACGGGGCGGCAAGAGGAAATCCGGACGGCCCCGGAGGATACGGGACTGTTTTGGAGTATGTGGATCCGAAGGGACAGCTCCATGTAAAGGAAATGTCCCGGGGATATGTGAAGACTACCAACAACCGGATGGAACTGATGGCGGTGATCGCCGGGCTGGAGGCGCTGAACCGACCCTGTACCGTGGAGATCTATTCAGATTCCCAGTATGTGGTGAACGCGTTCAATCAGCACTGGGTGGACGGATGGATCCGTAAAGGATGGAGGCGGGGAAAGAATGAGCCGGTGAAGAATGTGGATCTGTGGAAACGTCTCCTGAAGGCAAAAGAACCCCATGAAGTGTCCTTCCACTGGGTGAAGGGACATGACGGACATCCTCAGAACGAGAGGTGTGATGAACTCGCGACGACGGCGGCAGATGGAGACGATCTGATCGTTGACGAGGGGATATGACAGGGAGAGTTCATTGTGAACTTTAACCACGGATATGAAGGAAAGTCCGGCGAAGGTCCGAAGGTCCGGAATGGAAGAAAAAGCTGGACAGTTTCTGATTCCGATAGTATAATTGAAAAATGTGTTAAGTAAGACAGACGATCGCGGCTGTATGTGCCGAAAGGCAGCAGACGAGGAAAGTCCGGGCTTCACAGGGCAGGATGCCGGATA